>Ga0172379_10008984_pt1 | contig 12439 bp, 10 predicted proteins | sample GrowelOW334metaG_FD_119756 | JGI IMG/M metagenome (GOLD analysis project Ga0172379, IMG submission 119756) | Groundwater microbial communities from an aquifer near a municipal landfill in Southern Ontario, Canada - Groundwater well OW334 metaG | ecosystem: Environmental > Aquatic > Deep... | reverse complement strand
CACGAATCACGCCGCATTGATAACCAGCTCCGTGGTCGCTCCGGTCGCCAAGGAGATCCGGGAGAAAGCCAATTCTTCGTTTCCATGGAAGATGACTTAATGCGTTTATTCGGATCAGATCGCGTCAAACGCATGATGGATATATTAAAAATTCCGGATGACATGCCGATTGAAAATCGCATGATAAGTTCCGCAATCGAAAGCGCCCAGAAAAAAGTCGAAGGTCACAACTTTGACATCAGAAAGCACCTTGTTCAATACGATGACGTTATTAATATTCATCGTGAAATTGTTTATTCACGCCGCCGCAAAATACTTGAAAGCACAAATATCCGCACAGATATAATGAAATTGATTGAAGATTTTGCATCAAGTCTTGTCGGAAATTATACAAACGGGCGCGAAGCTCACGAATGGGACTATGAAAAAATTTATCTTGAAATAAAAAACCTCGTTCCTGAAGCAAAGACTCCGTTAACGCTTGAAATGATTCAACCGATTGCAGATCAAGAACGGCTTATAGAAGTCGTAACCGAGCATTTAACAAACGAATACGAATATAGAGAAAGTGTTTTGCCGGATTCAAATATAATGCGTGAAATTGAACGAAGCGTTTATCTCCGCACAATCGACACGCTTTGGATGGAACACATTGATGACATGGCAAGCTTGCGTGAAAGCGTTTCTTTAAGTGGCTATGGCCAAAAAGATCCTCTAACTGAATATAAAAACGCCGCATTTGAAACATTTAATAAATTAATGGGTAGCACAATGACAGGGACAGTCACAACTCTCTTTAAAATTCCGGTTGCCCAAATTGCGCATCAGCAAGTCATGATAAAAGCGCAAGAACAAAAAAATCTCATCACAAACGAAGATCAAATTGAAGCGGCTTTAAATCAAGATATCAGCGAAGATGCCCAGAAAAAAGTTGTCAGAATCGGCAACAAGTCCAACTCCAATTCAGGCCTTCCAAAAGTCGGCAGAAACGACGCTTGCCCATGCGGTAGCGGAAAGAAGTATAAAAAGTGTCACGGGGCATAGTTTAAAAAACTCTATTCCTCTTCAGCGCAAAAACCGATATTCCACCAACAACAAATACAATTATTATTGGTGCTAAAAAAGCAACACTCACATTAAATTTGTCCGTTAAAACCCCTAAGACCGGCGAAAATATAACAAACGATAATCTTGTTATCATACTACGAATTGAAAGCACTGTCGCACGCTTATTTGATGCAACAAGATTCTGAATAACATTCTGCACAACGACAAGCAAATAGCCCCAAAAAAAGCTCGCAATGACAATAAAAATAAGCATATATTGCGATTTAAAAAAGAAAAATAAAAGCCACGTCAAAATCAATGAAATTGGGATAGCGATAAGAGAAAAACCAACGCCGATTTTATCTTCAATTTCTTTCGCAAATTTTGACCCAAGACCAGAAACAATATTCGCAGCCGCAATAACAAAGCCATAATACAAAATCGGCAAATCAATGTACGACATGTATTTTTGATAAAGCCAAAACGTCATTAATGTAAAAGATAATAAAAATCCGCCATAAAACAAAATGCTTCGAAGCGCCTTATTATTCACAAAAGATTCTTTCAAAATAGCTTTAAAGTGAGCCAATTTTTCAACTTTGGATTTATGGATTTTTGGCTCAACCAATGTAAAATTTATCAACATCAAAAAGAAAAACGGCACAACAGCAACATAAAAAGGCAATCTCATGGAAATAGTTGCCAAAATCGAACCTGTAAAATTCGATATCGTTGCCGCCATTCTTGAATAAAAAAACATATTCCCCTGAATTTTTCGATATTTATCCTCTTCTTTCATCTCAATTAAAGAATCATAAATCAAAGCTTCTTGTGCTCCGGAAATAAAACTCATACCAATGCCAAGCAATATTTGTCCAATTAAAAACGGAACAAACCCAACAAATAAAGCAAAATAAACAAACCCCGCAAAAGAAAACACGGCTCCAACCGCAAGTGAAGTCGATCTTCCATAAATATCCGCAAAATACCCCGAAGGAATTTCCATAACAACCATAACAGCCGCAAAAAGCGCTTCAAGAATAAAAATGTCTTCCATGGAAAACCCCATCCCGCTCAAAAACGGCACCCAAATCGGAATAAAAAACATTAACTCTGTCAAAAAATATCCGACATTCAATTTCCAAATATTTGACCTAACGTTCATGTAAACAAGATTAAAGCTTGGCGACAACTAATGCAATAAAAAAGGACTATCGAATTAACGATAGCCTTTTTGATATAACCCCTCACTGTCCCACGTATATTAATACGATTTATATAACCAAATTGGTGCAAAATTATTTCGAAATCTCAAACTTCCACGCCGTCTCAACAATCTGATCAATTTTTGAAAATTTTTGCTTCCAACCTAAAACTTTTTCAGCCTTGCTCGAATCCGCAATCAAAACCGGCGGATCGCCCTCACGCCTTCCCTCTTCCACGACTTTAAAATCTTTTCCTGTAATTCGTCGCACTGAATCAATTACTTCACGATTTGAATAACCATTCCCGTTCCCAAGATTAAAAACTTCACCGAAACTTTTTGTTAAATCAGCACCATCGCCAACCAATTTTTCAAGATGATTAAGCGCTAAAACATGCGCGTCCCCCAAATCAGAAACGTGAATATAATCACGGACACACGTTCCATCTTTTGTCGGATAATCAGTTCCAAAAAGTTTAAAATCAGACTCCCCTTTTGCAGCCTTAAAAATATTCGGAATCAAATGCGTCTCAGGATTGTGCTTCTCGCCAATTCCGCCTTCAGGATCAGCCCCGGCCGCATTAAAATATCGCAAATTAACATACGAAATCGCATGACTTTTTCGATACATTTCAAGCATTTGCTCAAAAATCAGCTTTGTCACGCCGTAATTATTTATCGGCTTTAACTCTGAATCTTCTTTAATCGGCAAAACTTTTGGCTCACCATAAACCGCCGCAGAAGATGAAAAAATAATTTTATTAATTCCATGCCTACACATGGCTTCCAACAAATTAAACCCGCCAACACAGTTTACATAAAAAAACTCATTTGGATGAACCATGGAAAGCCCTGCTTCAAGCCTTCCGGCAAAATGCATAACCGCATCAAATTGCTTTTCTGCAAAAGCCGCATCCACGTCCAAGGGATGACAAATATCAAACTTAAATAACTTCACACCTTTTGGAATAAATTCTTCATGTCCATGCGAAAGATCGTCCAAAATTGAAACTTCATAACCTGCGCGCACAAGCGCGCGCACTGCATGCGACCCAATATATCCCGCCCCACCTGTTACTAAAATTCTCTTCATGAATTTTGTTAATTATTTATAAATTTAAAATTTTAAAATTGAAAATTATTTGATTATTGTAAGCAAATTGATTATTGATCATTTCCTCAGTCCAGCTCCTTTTGCACTGATTCCGCCTGATTTATTCTATCAAAATAAATATCTCTTGGCTTCGCGCCCTGAACAGGACCAATAAAACCGCACTCTTCAAGCTCATCCAAAATTCTCGCCGCTCTTGCGTATCCAAGCTTCATACGTCTTTGCAATAACGACGCAGATGCCTTTTTATGCTCCACAATAACTTTCAATGCAACCTTATACAAATCCTCATCATTCAATTCTCCGCTTTCTTCTTCGGATGCAAAATGCGATTCCGGAAGTCCGGAAATTTTCTCATCAGCAAGCTCTTGAGCCGTCACAGAGTCATCATATTGCGGCTCCATCTGATTATTTAATTTAATAAAATTCGTAACATCTTCAATCTCCTTTGAAGATACAAATATTCCTTGAACACGGAACGGTCTATCCATGCCCGGCGCAAGATAAAGCATATCCCCTTTTCCAAGCAAATCTTCCGCACCAACAGTATCCAAAATTGTTTTTGAATCAACAGCCGCGCGCACAGCAAAAGCAACACGAGCAGGAATATTCGCCTTAATGAGCCCCGTAACAACATCAACGCTCGGTCTTTGCGTCGCAACAACCAAATGAATTCCAACCGCACGAGCAAGTTGCGCAATACGACATATGTAAGCCTCAACTTCATTCTTTGCCGCCATCATAAGCTCAGCAAGCTCATCAATAATAATCACAATCCTTGGCATTTTTTCTTTTATGTTTGGATCCTTATTATGATCAAGGATATTTCTATGCTTTGTTTGTTGGAATAAAACATATCTGCGATTCATTTCCGCAACGACCCATCTAAGCGCAATAACAGCCTTTTCCGCCTCTGTAATAATCGGTGCGAGCAAATATGGCAAATTGTTATAAGAAGTTAATTCAACGCGCTTTGGATCAACCATAATAAGCCTCAAATCTTTTGGCGTATTTTGATATATCAAAGATAAAATAAGCGTATTAATTCCAACTGACTTACCGGAACCGGTTGTACCTGCAATCAACAAATGTGGCATAGAAGCCAAATCCTCAATAATCGCCTTTCCGGCAACATCACGACCAAATGGCACACGAAGCGCAGAATCAATATCTTGAAATTCTTTGCTTTCCAAAACTTCTTTCAAATGAACTGTCGTGCGTTTATCATTCGGGACTTCAATCCCAACAAGAGATTTTCCGGGAATCGGAGCCTCAATACGAACGGATTTTGCAGCCAAAGCAAGCGCCAAATCGTCTTTAAGCCCTATAATTTTAGAAAGCTTAACTCCTTCATGTGGACGCAAAGTATATTGGACAACCGTTGGTCCAACGTGAATTTCATGCATCGTAACTTCAATATTAAACTGTTCAAGCTTTCTCCTGATTTTTTCCGCATTATCTTTCAAAAGATGCTCATCTGAATTTATGGCTTTTGCAGGAGGTGCAAGCAAATCAAGCGTCGGGAACTTCCATTCAAAAGGAACCTCTTCTTTTTCATCAACTTTACCTTTTATAGATTCATGATTTCTACCATCAATAATTTTTATATCATCTTCTTCCTCAAGCTCAACTTCCACATCCATATCTTCATCTTCGTTCATTTTTATAACATCCTCTTCAATTTCTTCCTTTTTTATTTCAGAGATCGGCGTCTTTCTTATGAATATTTCGGGATCACTTTTCTCACTATACTCACGACCTTCTTCGTTCTCACGCCTTATGCTTATTTCCGGCTTAAACAAAGCTAAAATCTGCGAAAGTGGAATCGAAAACGCGAACAAAACGCCAATTAAAAATATCGCAATAAAAACGATACTCGATCCAAAATGTCCAATTTGTAAAACTTCTCTAAATAAAAAGTTTGTAACAAATCCAATAAGCCCACCATATTCACCATTTTTCCCGGCAATAAACAAATCATCAACCCCAACGGATAAATGAAAAATACTTAAAACGGAAAGCATGATCAAGCTCACGCCAAAAATTCTTGAAAATCCGAGTTGCATTTTTTTGGATAAAAATAGCATAAGCGAAGCAAGCCCAAGAAGCACTGGAACAGCATAAATCCCCCAACCTAAAATTGGTCTAAAAATAGCGTTAATCCCGTCACCAAGTATTCCGAATCGACCTTGCAAACTCAAAACAAAAGCAACAGCCAAAACAAAATAAATAACCGCTTTAACGTCGCGCGCCACCGTTGTATCAACTTCAAATTTAAAATTACTCTTTCTATTAGAGCTCGAAGCACGCTTATTTGAAGCAACACGACTTTGTCGTCCTCTTGAACGCCTTCTCATAACAATTAAATTACATTGCCTTAAATATACATAAAATCGGGATTTTCCTCAAGATGTTTGATTGTGCTTATCATCACTATCAACAGCCTCTCTATCAAGAAGAGCTCTTGCAATCAAATGAGTAGATGCATGAAAAACAGCAACTCTACGTCGCGAAGCATCTATAAGGCGAATCAACTCAGCTGTTCCGGGATGCATAGCTGAATAAGTAGCGTCCATTTCATCAAATTCTTCATCCCCCGTTCTTTGCAATGACCATAAAAGTTCATCCATACAATTTTAATTATTTACGAGAAATCATTATAAACCCCTTATTTCTCGCATTGCAAATAGACTTTTTTTAAACTCGAGGCTATAATTCAAACATGATACGAACTCGATTTGCCCCATCTCCGACAGGATTTTTGCACGTAGGAAGCCTTAGAACGGCTTTATACAGCTATCTTTTCGCGAAAAAAAATAATGGACAATTCATTTTACGCATCGAAGATACAGATAGAAATCGCATTGTTGAAAACGCAGTCGAAAACCTTCTAACAACGCTTAAATGGGCGGAAATCGAATATGATGAAGGCCCTGTAAAAAACGGAAAATTCGGTCCATACATTCAATCCGAACGCTTTGATATTTATAAAAAATACGCAGATGAATTATTGAAAAACGGCCACGCATACAAATGCTTCTGTACAGCTGAAAGACTTGATGAAATGCGCAAAACTCAAGAAACGGCTCATCTTGCACCAATGTATGACAAAAAATGTTTAAATCTGACGCCCGCCGAAATTGAAAAAAATATCGCAGACGGAATTCCGTTTGTTATAAGACAAAACGTGGACCACTCTCGCACGATAAAAATTGAAGATTCAATTCGCGGAAATGTTTATTTTGACTGCAAAACCGTTGACGATCAGGTCCTTGTAAAATCGGATGGATTCCCAACTTATCATCTCGCAAATGTTGTCGACGATCATTTAATGGAAATCTCACACGTGATTCGTGGCGAAGAATGGCTTCCATCAACGCCAAAACACATTTTACTTTATGAAGCTTTTGGATGGACGGCTCCACTTTTCGCTCACATTCCCCTACTCCTAAACGCAGATAAAACAAAACTCAGCAAACGCCAAGGCGATGTCAGCGTGGAAGACTATATAAATAAAGGATATCTAAAAGAAGCTGTAATAAATTTCATCGCATTCTTGGGATGGAATCCGGGTAAAGGCGTAACAAAAGAAATCTATTCGATAGAAGAATTAATTCAAGAATTTTCACTTGAACACGTGCACAAAGCCGGTGCGATTTTTAATCTTGAAAAATTGGATTGGTATAACTGGCAATGGCGCAAAAAAATGCATATTGAAAAAGTTGAAAAAACGCCTGAATTACGAGGAAAACTCCTTCTTGAAATTGCCGAAAAATACATCAAACCCGACTGGAAAAAGGATGAAAAATTCCTCGAACGCGCACTGATAACAATCGAGGAAAAAATTCTGCAAAATCCGGCGGAAACCGAAAAGCTTATTTCATTTTATTTTTCAGAACAAAAATTCGACCCAGCACTTCTTACAAACGAAAAAATGAAAGTCACTTTGGAAATTGTCAAAAAAGTACTTCCAGAAGCCAAAACTACACTTGAAAATTTATCCGATTTCTCACTCGAAAACATCAAAAATTCACTCATGGAAATGATTAAAAAACTTGAACTTTCAAACGGACAAGTTTTATGGCCAATCCGCGCCGCAATAACCGGTGAACAATTCTCACCGGGCGCATTTGAAATAATTTGGGCATTTGGAAAAGAAGAATCGATTGCACGCCTCACAAACGCAATTAATAAACTTTAAAATATGCTTAAAAAAATATTATACGTAATCGGAGTTGGAATAATTTTATTCTTTGTATGGAAATACGGACAAGAATACATTATGAATCCAAACGCAATATTCTCTAATGTAGGTGAATTGAAAAACAACCTTTATACAAGCGTTCAAAATATCAAAAAAGAAGGTGAAACAAGAATAGAGCAAGCTAAAGAAATCAAAGCCAAAGTTGATGACAAAGTAAATAAACTAAACAATGCGGTAGACGCCGTAAAAGAATTAACGAAATAACAGATCACTGCAAAAAATGCCCCTCAAAGCTCAACTACATGTCCACAGCAAATCGGACAAGCGAGATTACATATCCTCATCTGAAAAACAAATAATAGACAAGGCCCATTCTTTTGGTTATGAAGTTATCGCTTTCACATGCCATGATTCGGTTATTTTTAGCGAAGAATTAAAAAAATACGCAGAAAAAAAAGGCATCTTACTTATTCCGGGAATAGAAAAAGAAATTGAAAAATGTCATATCGTAATTTTAAACGCAAACAAAAACGCTGAAAGTGTCCATACATTTAAAGATTTAAAAAAATATAAAAAAGCTCATCCGGAATCAATAATATTTGCACCACACATGTATTATCCACGACACTTTTTTATAAAAAACTGGCCTAAAACTATAAAAAATTTAGAACTTTTTGATGCAATTGAATATTCATATTTTTACACAAAATTATACAATCTATACAATGAAAAAGCGGAACTGTTAGCCAAAAAATACCATGTTCCAATGATCGGCACTTCAGACAATCACATACTAAAATATTTCGATAAAACATATTCTCTAATTGATGCGGAAAAAAATTGGAAATCAATTGAAAACGCAATTAAAAAAGGAAAAATTGAAATAAAAACAAAGCCAATGAAATCCACAGAAATAATTCACGCACTTTTATACATGATTTTCATAACAACCGGTGGTAATTTATTGCGAAATTTACTTCGTATTGTTAAAATATAAAATATGACAGACTTAATAACTATCGTTAAAGAAAAAGCACGTAAACGAAAAAAGCGCATTATTTTTCCTGAAGGTGATGAAGAGCGTGTTCTTCGCGCAACTGAAATCATTCAAAAAGAAAAAATCGCATATTCAATTCTGCTTGGAAATGAGAAGGAAATCATTTCAAAATCAAAAGATCTCGGATTAAACATAAATTTCGACAACATCGAAATCTACGACCCAAACAAACTAACAGCTCAAAAAGCAAAATACATTAAAGAGTTCTATAAACTCAGAAAAAGCAAAGGGATGACAGAACAAGAAGCGGAAGAATTAATGGAAAATCTCGATTATTATGGTGTTATGTCGGTCCAAATGGACGACGCTGACGGAATGGTTTCAGGATCACGCCACCATTCAACGGCAGATACCGTAAAACCGGCTCTCCAAATTATAAAAACCAAGGAAAAATTTCATAAAGTCTCAGGCGTTTTCTTTATGGTTCTGGAAAATCGTCTACTCTTATTTGCAGATTGCGCAGTCACAATTGACCCAAACTCATTTGATTTGGCCGGTATAGCAGAAGATACGGCGGAAACCGCAAAAAGATTTGGCATGGATCCGGCTGTTGCATTTTTGTCATTTTCAACAAAAGGATCAACCATTCACCCAATGACTCAAAAAATGGCTGAAGCAACAGCAATTTTAAAAGATAAACGTCCGGATTTATTAATTGACGGCGAACTTCAAGTTGATGCCGCATTAATTCCATGGGTCGCAGAAAAAAAATGTCCAAATTCTCCATTAAAAGGAAATGCGAATGTTTTGATTTTTCCTGATATACAAGCGGCAAATATCGCATATAAACTCGTTCAAAGACTTGCCGGCGCACAAGCCATCGGCCCAATCCTCCAAGGTCTAAAAAAACCGGTTAATGATTTATCACGAGGTTGTTCCGTAGAAGATATAATAAACGTAACGGCCTTCACAGCATGCGAAGTCGCAGAAACTCAATACAAAATATAAAAATGAAAATCTTAGTAATAAACTGCGGATCATCGTCAATAAAATTCCAATTGATCGATTCAGCTTCTTTATTTTGCTTATATAAGGGTTTGGTTGAAATTCCACCGGAATCAGCAAACAAAAATGCTTATCACAAAGGAATAAAATCGATAACTAGCCTTTTATTAAAAGAAAAAGCCATCCGCAAACTCGATGAAATAAAATTCATCGGACATAGAGTTGTGCATGGTGGTGAAAAATATAAAAAACCAACATTGATTTCCGCGCCCGTAATTAAAGAGATTAAAAAACTTTGCCGTCTCGCCCCCCTTCATAATCCGGCAAATCTGGAAGGAATTTTAGCATGTAAAAAAATATTCAAAAAAGCGAAACAAATCGCGGTTTTTGATACCGCATTTTATTCATCAATGCCTAAAAAAGCTTATCTATATGCGCTCCCCTACTCTTTATATAAAAAAGGAGGAATTCGCAGATATGGCTTTCACGGAACAAATCATGAATATGTAATGCACGAAGCGCTCAAAACTTTAAAAAAAGACGGATATAAAAACGCAAAAATCGTTTCGTGCCATATGGGCAATGGCATCAGCGTAACCGCATCAATAAATGGGAAAGCAGTTGATACAAGCATGGGATTTACACCGCTTGAAGGTATCCCGATGGGCACAAGATCTGGAGATATTGACCCTGCGATTCCGCTTTATTTAATAAAAAACGGCAAAACCGCAGAACAAATCGATTATCTTTTAAACCACGAATCCGGCTTAAAAGGCTTATGCGGCAAATCAAACATGAAAGAAATTTGGGAAACGGCACTTCACGGCAATAAAACAGCAAAGTTGTCCGCAAAACTCGCAATTGAGGTTCTATGTTACAAAATAAGCAAATACATTGGATCTTACGCGGCAGCAATGAACGGAATCGACGCAATCATTTTCACAGGCGGTATGGGTGAAAAAGCGCATTATCTACGCACAATGATATGTAAAAATCTGGCTTTCCTTGGCGCAAAAATTGACGAAAAAGAAAATAAAAAAGTGGAAAGCGGAACAATCTGCGACAAAAAAGGAAATCTATATATTTTCGTGATTCCCGCAAACGAAGAAAAGATGATCGCAAAGCATATTCTAAGCTTTACCTAAAGCCAAAAATATGATATAATATCTCTATATATAAACAAAAATAAAAATGAAACTCATTCCAAAAAAAATCCCGATTAAAGTCGGTAACAAGTTTATCGCTATTTTAAACGAAAAGACGGCCCACAAGCTGGACCTTTTTGCCGGAGATCGTATTGCGATTCTCAATGATGGCAAAGGAAAATTAACGGCAATTTTGGATATCACAGAAGGTAAAGACGTAAAAGACGATCAAATCGGTCTTTATATGGAAAGCTGGGAAAAACTCAATGTAAAACACGGCGATACAATAACAGTTTCTATCGCAGAAAAGCCAAAATCAACCCTTTACATTAAAGAAAAACTCGAAGGCGTTGAACTTAGCGCAGAAAAAATCGACGCAATAGTAAACGACGTTGTAAACGATGATTTAAGCGAAGTTGAACTTGCTTATTTTGTTGCCGGCGCATACACAAAAGGCTTAAACGACAAAGAAACAATCGCTCTCACGCGATCAATTGTTAATCATGGAAACAAATTATCATTCAAAAAAGGCGAAATAATCGCAGACAAACACTGTATCGGTGGAGTTCCAGGGAATAGAACGACAATGATCTCGATTCCAATCGTCGCATGTCTTGGAATTAAAATTCCAAAAACATCCTCAAGAGCCATAACAAGCCCTTCCGGAACAGCTGACACAATGGAAGTTTTGGCAAATGTTGAAAACGACGCAAAAAGACTCATGCAAATTGTTAATAAAGTAGGCGCGTGCATTACGTGGGGCGGCGGCGTTGATATTGCAGCCGCAGACGACAAAATGATTCGCGTTCGTCATCCACTTAGCCTTGATCCAAAAGGCATGCTTCTTGCCTCAATTATGGCAAAAAAATTCGCTGTAGGCGCAAAATATGTACTCATTGATATTCCATTTGGACAGGGAGTAAAAGTCAGCAATCAAAAACAAGCTGATGTTTTAAAAAAAGACTTTGAACGCATTGGCTCGTTACTTGGCATGAAAACAAAAGTCATCACAACAGACGGAAGCCAACCAATTGGAAAAGGAATCGGACCGGTTCTCGAAGTTATTGACGTTATGAAAGTATTAAAAAACGAACCTGAAGCTCCATACGATTTAAGAACAAAAGCACTTATGATGGCCGGATTAACGCTTGAATTCACAGGAAAAGCAAAAAAAGGCCAAGGAGAAAAAATGGCGGAAGAAGTTTTAACTTCAGGAAAAGCGTACAAAAAATTTATGGAAATAGTCGAAGCTCAGGGCAAAAAACATACAAAACTTGAACCCGGAGCATATAAATTTCACGTTGTTTCTCCACGTACAGGCGACGTTTTCAGCATTGCAAACAAACAAATCGCACACATCGCCCGTATTGCAGGGGCACCAAAAGACCCTGCCGCAGGCGTTTATTTATACAAAAAAGTCGGTGATAGAGTTCTTAAAAATGAACCTCTCTATACGATCTACGCAGAGAATGAAGACAGATTAAATTACGCAAAAAAATATTTAACAGACATTGGATATGACGTACGATGAAATCGTTAAAGGAATTAAAGATTTAACTATTCAAGGTGCGGAAAAAATCGCAATTGCAGCGGTTGACGCTTTTTCGCAGAAGATAGCCGAAACCAAAGATCGCGAACAGCTCAAAAAATACATGGATGAGCTCATTTCATTGCGTGAAACAGAACCGGCTTTAAGAAACGCACTAAAATACTGCTTCGAGAATTT
>Ga0172379_10008983_pt1 | contig 12439 bp, 10 predicted proteins | sample GrowelOW334metaG_FD_119756 | JGI IMG/M metagenome (GOLD analysis project Ga0172379, IMG submission 119756) | Groundwater microbial communities from an aquifer near a municipal landfill in Southern Ontario, Canada - Groundwater well OW334 metaG | ecosystem: Environmental > Aquatic > Deep... | reverse complement strand
GCAACCGCAACAGCATCTCCACCTGCTGAACCTATTCCAGCATTAATTGCTCCGTTATCTTTCATTATTTTTGCAAGCTCGTCGAAAGTAGAACCTGTTGATCCTGCTTGTCTTCCATCTACAACGGTTGTGACAAGGTTACCGTTACTATCATGTCCTAACCCAATAACTGGAATTCTATTGGCAGGAAAAGGTCCATTAATAGTTACGTTAGTTTCGTTATTATCTTTAATATTGACTTGCCAGTGTTTCCGCAAACCGTTCTCCTCAACTATTTTTTGAAATCTTTCGGCGATATAGGGTGGTGTATTGATAGAGAACGATGTGGTTCCATTATTTACCAATTGAGAGACTTCTTTTGCATCAGTCGGTTGGAATTTTCTAACCAGATCGAAGAATTCAAAATCAAAGCCTTTTTGGTTACTTTCACCAGCCGAAAAATCAAAGAAGTTTCTAAGATCAGCTAAAGCTCTAAGATCACCCCTGGCAACGATTTGATTTTGCGGATTGGGAATACCTGCCCTCAAAACCAGAGGGATACTTAGACCGATTTTTGTGTCTGCTAGATCGTTGCTAGTTAGTTCGCCATTGTATAGAGAAACGTCTTTTGTAAGCCATCCGTTTTTTGTATATGTAAGACACTCAAAGTCTCCAGTGAGCGATTCATCATTTGGTAGGCTTATGACCTTTCCATCTTTTACAAAAAAACCACCCAATTGCCAAAAAGCGTTTGATGGTGGTATACCGATTGAATTTTTTGGAATGTAATCAGAATTCATAAAGTTTTCAGATGTTATACCTGGAGTTTGGTTGCCCCAGTAATTTTTGGTTTGTTGCTGGTCAATTAAAAGTCCTCCCGGTTCGGTAACTATTCCCAAATCTCTGAATCTGGTATCAAGAAGTAGTAGGTAGCTTGATTTTTCAGATGCTAAAATTGTGGTTGCAACCGCTTGACTCCCGTCGGGTCTTACTAGTTTCTCTTTTAATACACTTACCGTACCAATTTCAGTATTACTTAATGTTTCTTTTGAAGACCATGTAATTTCTGGAAGTTGATTTTTTATCTCTGTCATATTTCTTGATTTCGCCGACATTCTAACACGCTTACAATGTCAGGGCAAACATGGTCAATTCAAAAAAGCCTTTTATTGCCCCCTTTAAGAGCCGTGAACTATTTTGACTGTTATTGCGAAAATAATGCTCAACAGGGATGTGATGAAGATCGTGGCCGTCCCGCGATGCAATAATTGTTAAAAAAAGATTAGGAGCGATTGTATTTTGTGGAATAAGGTTGAGTATATTTTTAAGGTATTTTTGTCTGATGAGCCTGAACGGAATATTCGCATCTTTTATTTTTTTATTGAAAAGGACGGCAATCCATAGTTCTATTGCCCATGCTAAAACTATCCGGTATCTTACGTCACGTCTTTTGTATCTTCTGGCGATAATAAATGGGGAAGTATGACGTTTACTCCAAAGTTTGAAAAAATCCTTTATGTTAAAAGGTGAATCTGCATCGGTTTGGAAAATCCAGTCATGAGCCGATTTTAGCGCAATTTTATAGCCGTGGATTAAGTCTTTGCCGTAGCCCTCTCTCTTTTTATTTATCAGCTTCAGAAACTTAAATTCTTTTTGAAGTCTTTGAATTATTTTGGGGGTTCTGTCTGTTGAACTGCCGTCAATGATTAATATTTCCGAGCCCGGGACTTTGTCAATTATTTTAGCCCAAGAGCGGATCGTTTTTTCTATCCTTTCTTCTTCATTGAACGACGGCATTACCACAATAAAGGTTTCTTTTGTTTTCTTTTTTTGAGTCATGTAGTATAAGACCTAAAGGATATACCTTAGCTTAACATAATGTATTATGGCAATATCAAAAACAAGATTTAAAATTTTAATGAGTTATTTAGATTTTCTCTGGGCGATGACCGAGAAAGAACTTAAAGTCAGGTATAAAAACACTTTTTTTGGATTCCTCTGGGTAATTATTAATCCGCTTTTGCAAATGCTTGTGATAGGGTTTGTTTTCAGGTTTTTTATTAAAGAGCCAATCGAAAATTATTTTCTATATTTATTAGTAGGACTTTTGATTTGGAATTTCTTCAGTCTAACTATTTCAAAAACTGCTCCCAGTATTGTTAACGACAGACTTTTAGTTAAAAAAGCAAAATTCCCAAGAGAAGTGATTCCACTCTCAATTGTATTTTCCAATTTTATAAATTTATTAATTGCTTTCGGACTCTTGATAGTTCCAGTCCTTTTGGCGGGAGTTTTGTCAATCACAAATTTTCCCAGCCTTTTTGTTGGAACAATATTGCTTTTGACATTTACGGTAGGGTTTAGTTTACTTACTTCAGCTCTTAATGTGCGTTTTCGAGATATAACCTTTTTTGTCCAAGCTTTACTAATAGTATGGTTTTATGCAACACCAATTGTTTACACTATAAATATTATTCCATACAAACTTATTTGGTTTTGGCGTTTAAATCCATTAACTGCAGTTGTTCAATTTTTCCAGAACGCTTTTGTTTCAGCTTCGCCTCCCGGGCCGGCAATGATAGCAGCTAACACGCTAATAACGCTATTGATAGTTTTTATAGGAATTAAGGTTTTTAAAAGTGAGAGTAAAAATTTTGACGACTGGCTTTAATGACATGAAGAAAGAAATAGCTGTTAAACTTACAAAAGTTAGTAAAAAATATTTAATTCATCACGAAAAACCCACGTTGGCAGAAAGGCTCATTAAAGGAAAGAGTGAAGAATTTTGGGCTTTGCGAAACATGAATTTGGTTGTTCATTCTGGAGAGACGCTTGGAATTATCGGCGCTAATGGATCCGGAAAAACAACGCTTCTCAAGATAATTGCGGGAATTACCACACCGACACTGGGTGAAGTCGAGACGCATGGTAAAATCATTTCACTAATTGACTTAGAAGCTGGTTTCCACCCGGATCTCTCTGGAATACAAAATATTTTTTTGAATGGAATGTTGATAGGAATGACAAAGAAGGAGGTTGTGGATAAATTTAATGAAATAGTAAATTTTTCTGGTGTTGGAAAATTTATTGATGCACAACTCTATACATATTCTGAAGGAATGAAATTAAGATTGGGTTTTTCAATTGCTGTCTTTGCTGATCCAGACATTGTAGTTTTGGACGAAAACATATCGGTTGGTGATAGGGAATTTTGTATAGCATCATCCAAAAAGTTAAAGGAGTTGTTTGCTCAAGGAAAGACAGTCATAATTTCTTCGCACGACCTTAGTTTCATAAAACAGAATTGTAATAGGGTTATCCTTCTTAAAAAAGGTAAGATAGTGCAATCTGGTTCTCCCTCTAATATCATTAAATTGTATGACAATGAGTAAAAAAGTATGTCGATCGGGAAATATACTAATTGTTTTAGATATATTGGAAAGAGGGGGAGCTACAAGACTAAATCAAGAAATTATTTCGACTTTGAATGACATGGGGTGGAAGGTCTCTGTTTTGAGTGGAGTTGTTCAAGATGAAAACCCGCCTTTCAAAGAATTTAACGATGTGTCTTTACACCACTACGACGTAAGAGGCTCGTCTAAATTTTGGCTTTTGATTAAGACCATATTCGGAAGTTTTATTGGGTATTTCAAGTTAGGATTAGACATCAGATTTAGCAGAATAATTTTAAACTTACCAGGGTCGTCTTTGGGAATAATGCTAAACCCATTATCTTGGGGAATTAAAAAAATATATCTTTTTCATGGAGCGACGGATTTAGAAGAGATGTCTTTAAAGAAATACGATCATGGAGATATTGATAAAAAAACGCTATCTCTGACTGGGTTTGGCCGATTGAAATTTCTTTTTAGAATTCGACTGAATTTCTTAATCCAGAAATTTGTTATGAAAATGAGCTCAAAAGTTATTGTTTTTAGCGAGTATTCGAAGAAATTAGTAATTAGACATTTTGGAATTAATTCTTCAAAAATTAGAAAAGTGAAAGCTCCGCTAAGTTTTAGCTTGAGTTCCAACAGAATCTCTTTACAGAAAAAAAAGGAGATTCTGGAAAGTTACAATGTTGGCTCTGGTAATCATATTTTTCTCATCCCTTCAAGGTTGGAACCCAGAAAGGGAATTCACGTTTTCTTGGAGGCGTTAAGATATCTGAAAAAGAAATATAAACTGAAATTTGTATCAATTCTGACAGGTGACGTTTACGATAATTCCTATTGGGATAGTCTTTTAAAAAAGTGTAAGCAGTATAAACTTGGAAGGTTGGTAAATTTTGCTGATGTTTTGGAAAGATGTGATCTTTACGAACTTTACCAAAGTGTGGATTGTGTGATTATGCCATCTATTGATTTGGAGACTTTGGGTTTGGTCACTATCGAAAGTATGTTTTTTGGTTGCCCTGTTATAGGTTTTAGTACCGGGGGAACGAAGGAAATTTTATCTAAAGTTGATAACAGACTTTTGGTGAAAAAAGTATCGCCTATTAATTTAGCTTCAAAAATAATGTGGTTTATGGAACTTAAACAGAGCGAGAAAAATAAGTTGGCAAAAAAGTGTTCGGAGAAGGTTGTTAATTTGGTAGATAGCAAAGAGATTATTAATTTATTTTGAGATGAAAGAAACACTTATTATTCTAGAAAGATTCAAGTATTTTGGATTTAGAAAAATATATTATGTTTTTCTAAACACAGCCAATAGAAGTATTTTGGAAATAAAATATATAAAAAACTTTTTCAAAAGCCGAAAGAAAATTAGAGGCAAGGTCTCTGGGAGAGGAAGGATAATTTATGACGAGGATTACTTTAGGGGCTATTCAAGCAACTATGAGGATGTTGATATACCACTTGTTTTAATTAATAAATATATTTTTAAAGAAAGATTTGCTATGTTAAAAAAGTATTTAGGTTGTTTAGAAGGAAAAAGAATTTTAGATATTGGTTGTGGAACTGGCAACTTCTTAAGTATTTGTGATGACTTAAACATGGAAACTTATGGTGTTGATGTAAGCGAATATGCTATGGAAGAAGCGAAGAGTAATACCAAAGCTAAGTTGTATAGAATAGATATATCTAGAAATAAACTTCCTTTTCCAAGTAATTATTTTGATGTAATAATTTCCTTTGATGTTGTTGAACATTTAAATAACGACAGTATCTTTTTTAAAGATAGCTATCGAACGTTAAAAAAAAGAGGATTTTTATATTTTATTACTCCAAACGGCAGACAGTCGTCAGATCATGATTCTACTCATATTAATTTAAGAAAAATTAAGACATGGGAGACTTTATGTGAGAATATGAAGTTTAATATACTGGAATCTTATTTGTATAAATGGTTTTCACCATTTCCATATTTATATACCCAGAAAATAATACGGCTTTTTAACATATTAAGAGGTGATTATATACAGCAAGCGGTTATTTTAGCGGAGAAAAGTTAAAAACTCCAAATTAAGTAGTTGGGCTGTATTTTTGAAGAGTCATTATTTTAAAAACCTTGTTATAGTTTTAATTTTATTTTGCCAACTATTTTCTTTTGCTAACTTTTTTTGCTCTTTTTTATAATTAATAGGCCATTTTTTGAGCAACAAGTCATTGATAATTTCTTCCCATTCTCTAACATTTTTTCCTATTCTTATTAGATTAGTAAAACGTCTTAGTTCTATAATGTCTGTGGAGACAATTGGTTTACCAAGGTAAAAAAACTCAAAGATTTTCATCGGGTAACAATTTTTATTGAATGCTTGGGATACATCATACGGGATCATTGAGATATCAAATTGTTTAAAGACTCCGGGTAGCTTTCTTCTATCTTTTAAAAAACCGGTAGAAACGTTGGGCAGAGACAGTAGTTCCTTTTTCATAAGTTTTACTTTTTCAAGAATCTTTTCCTCTTCCAATACAGGTCCCCAAATTACAAAGCTCCAGTTTGGATTCCTTTTTGCAAGCGGTAAGAGGAGATTGTAGTCAAGCCGGTCATTTACTGCCCCAGCAAAGCCGATTATTGGCTTTTTTGCTTTAATTTTTGTAGCTTTGTAATTACTTTTATTTTCAAAGTCTTTAACCCTAAAACCCTGTGGCACTAAATGAATATCTTTCCGGTATTTTTCTAAGTGTTTTTTCATAAAGACTGATATTGCTGTTACTAAATCTGACTCTTTTGTTAGCCTTTTTTCGTTTCTTTCAATTGTATTTTTATCTTTACGGGTTTTTGCCGTAGCCTGCCAGAAATCTACACAGTCATAAATTATCGACCAGTTTTTACCCAATAAGTCGATAATAAATCGTGTGCTCGGGTCAAAGACCCAGATTAATTTTTTATTAATATTTTTTTTATTTTGCAGAAATTTGACGAAAATATTTAATAACAATATGTTTAACTTTTGATTGATTTTGACAATAGTTTTAAATCTCCTGAAGGGAATAAAATAGATGGGGAAGAATAAAAAGAGATTTTTTGAGTAACTTTTTATTAATATGGGAAATTTTCGTCTTTGAAAATATTCTTTAAGAGAAAAAGTTTCGCTCCACATATAGCAAATTACAGAATTTTCTTTTGCGAGAACAAATGCCGTTTGATTTGTGTAATCAGTCGACCATTCCCATGGGAGATTAAAGGGAATAATTACTAAGCTTTTTTTTAGCATTTTAAGATTTACAATTATACATTGTTATATAAGTTTCTAAAGTTTTTTTTGCAGTTATTTCCCAGGAATAATTATTACTTCTTTTTGATCCCTTTTTTATAAGTTTTTTTGATAACTCTTTGTTCATGAGTATTTCAGTCATTGCTTGGGATATTGCTTTAGGAGATTTTGTATTTATCGCGTAGGCGGCATCAGCGGTTGTTTCCTTCATTGCTCCAAAGTCGGAAGTTATAACCGGGCAGCCCAGAGTCATGGCTTCCAGAATAGGAATTCCGAAGCCCTCGTAGACTGATGGATATATAAAGGCAACTGCTTTACTGTAAAGATTAATTAATTTGGGAATGGAGACGTTTTCCATAGTATCGACCTTTAAAGATATATTGTAGTTTTTTGCCAACAGTCTGAATTTTTTTGCCGGCGTGCTGGTTGAGCAGACAATTTTTAACCGAATTTTATTTCTCAGTTTTTCGGGTAATAAGGAAAAGGCTTTAATTACATTTGGAATATTTTTTCGCGGGGCAAAATCGCCCATACAAAGGAAGTAATTTGATTTAGTGACATTGAGGCGTGATGTGCTAAATTCTTTTTGGCATGCGATTGGAATTAAAAAAGTCTTTGCTTTTTTGTCAAGCCTTGCGAGGTAATGTTCCAGTTCTTTTCTGATAAAATCCGAATTAACGATAAAAACCCTTGTGTTTTTAAAAATATAAAATCTTGCTAATTCGCAATAAACTCTATTGATTGCACTTTTACTAAATAACGGGTAAGTATAGTTCAGGTTAATATCATGAACCGTCGTGATTATTTTCGGATGTCTTAGAAAAAATGAACCATATGGCTCAAGAAAATGAAAGATATCCAGATGATTTTTGCGAACCAGAGCGGGTAGGAAAAGCTGCCTTTTTAAGATGGGGATAAAATTCGGGACTTTTATAAATTTAAAGTTTTTCTGTTTTGGAATTAGGACTTTTTTAGAAGCAAAAATTAAATATTCGTTTGTTTTGTCAATTTTTGAGAGATTTTTTATTAGCTCATTAGCATATGTTTTAGTTCCGCAGGGAAACGGTATTGTTAACGGAAATCCGTCAATTCCAATTTTCATAGTAGAATAGGTAGTTAATTATATTATAAAAAATGTTTAAAAAGAGTTCGTTATTTTCTGTTCTAAAAAAACTAGTTGGCAGGTGGACTTCTGAAAAATATGTGATAGCTGCCTCACTGTCTTTCTATTTTCTTCTTTGGTTTACCAATCCTTCCAGAAAAATAATTGCAGCCGCATTTGTTTTATTAATATTTGTTTTCTACTACAAAATCAAAGACATAAAAATAAGCGTTTTTCTAACATATATTGTTAGTTCTATTATTTTTACCGGAAAAAGTTATTTAGTTCAGCTTGTGCCGGAAGGAATTTTTCCTCAAATCTTAGCACCTCAAGGATACGTTGATTTCATGACAATTTCTTATTATCACATTATTGCTTTTGTAATGTTCCTTTTCTTATTGCGACATGCTTATGAAAAAAAGTTCAAGCTAAAGTTTGAAAAAAAAGATATTTTAATAACTATTTATTTTTTTTGGCTGGTTATTTCGGATATCTTAGGATCAACCAGGCCGGAAGTTTCTCTTTTTTTCAGTTTAACATCTTTGCATTTCTTAGTTCTTTACTTTTATGTAAAATTTTTTGTAATTTCCAAAAAGGAGTATGCCTCACTTTTAGTTGCCATTTTTATTTCCCAAGTGATTTTTGAGTCAGCCATTTCTTTCCAACAATTAGTTATAAATTCGCCGGTTTTCAAGAATATAGAAGCTCAGGTAGATATCGAATATTTCGGTTTTACTTCTGATGAGCTCCAATTCCGTTTTCGTCCGGTGGGGACTTTTGGACACGCAAACAATCTGGGGTCGGCAATGTCCTTTTGGTTGGTTTGTTTAATTTCATACTTATACAAGAAGAATAATTATCTTGTCTTTATTGTATTAATTGCCGGAGTGGCTACTTTAGCATCTACCCTGAGCAGAAGTTCTTGGTTGGGTTTCGGGTCGGGATTACTTTTTTTACTGTATTTTATGGAAAAAGTGAAAAGAATAAAGACGCCATCAGTTATCAGTAAAAATTTTTTGGTTATTGCTCTAATGATTCTAATATTGGCTTTCCTTTTTGTTTTTCCGAGAGCTGAAAAATCTTTGTTTGGTATAAGCGGTGGTGGTGGATATTTTAGGGTTGAACAAATTAGAGCAACTTTGGAGCTGATAAAACAAAACGTCTTTTTTGGTGTTGGTAGTCAAATGTCTGTTCCTGCTGCTTTATTACAAGTACCTGGTAGCATTTACTCGTATGTTCCACTTGGTGTCCATAATTGGTATTTTCTGATTACTGCGGAGCATGGAGTTGCCGCTCTTATTATATTTATTGCCTTGTTGTTTACATTTTTAGTTTTTGGTATAAAAAGAATTTGGAAAGCAAACATGGAGTCAACCGTTAGTCCATTGCAAATTGGACTTTTTAGCGGAGCACTATCTCTACTGGTAATAGCGATTTTCCAGCCTTTTGTGGGCGAAACATTTATGATTTTAACATTTGCTATACTTGGAGGTGAGAATGGAAAAAATTAAAAAAATCTTATTGAAACTAAATCTATTTGACAAAGTATTAATTTTTGGAGCAATTGTCTTTGTTGCCTTTTTTGCCTCTGTTTTTTTCAGAAAATCAACCTACGTCACTGTTGTTATCAAAGTGGGCGAGGAAAGCACGCGTTATGAGGCTTGGATGGTTGGGATGGGAACAAAAACCTGGTTTTCACAAATGTTTTACGAGGGGATGAAGGAAACAGATGGTTTGGGAGATGTTAAGGCAGAGGTTCTGTCAATTTATTCTTACGACACACTTCCCTCAAGACGGGCAGTATATTTAACTTTAAAGTTAAAGGCTGTTTATAACAGGGCGTCAAATCAGTATACCTTTAAAGGGTTGCCTATTTTAATCGGTTCAACGATTAAATTAAACCTGGACAGCCTTTATGTAGAAGGCTTGGTAACCAACTTAGAGGGGGTGAAAGATATTAGAGAAAAGGTCACTTTGAAAGTTGACGCCCAAGTAAGAGAAGAAACCCCCGTATATCCGGATACAAGCGGAGCTAAGGATTATATTGCTAATGTATTAGAAGTCGGTGATGAGGTGAAGGATGGCCAGGGAAATACAATCCTGAAAATTTTGGGCAAAAGAGTAGAAAATGCAAAAAGACTGGTGACAACAAGTGATGGAAGAGCCCTTGTCCAGACAAATCCTCTGCGTCGCGATATTTATCTGACCCTTGAAATTAATACTGTAAAAATTGGTGATAGGTATTTTCTTTTCGATGATATTCCTCTTCTTATTGGTGAGAAAATTCCTATTAACACAGAGACGACATCGCTTTGGCCCGAAGTGACCAAAATCTATCTGCCCTAGTTTTTTTAATGGATAAATATAGTAAACTTCGTTGCCCTTATTGTAAGAAAGCTTTCACTAAATTTTTGAATAAGGGTTTTGGGGGAATCCTCAGTTGTTCCTGCGGTGATTTTCCGGTTGTTGATGGCATTTTTTATCTTAAAAAAGATAATTTACAAAAAAGAGCTGTTGAGCTTTTGAAAAAAGGTAAATTTCTTAAGGCAAGACTTACACTTTTGAGTCTGAGAAAAAGAATGACACCTCCAGTTATTTTGCTACTGCTGTTTCCAAAATTGACAAGAGAAATTTTCGGGTTTGAGAATTTTATTAGGGTCTTAAGATTATTTTCGTATGATAATAGTTGGTCCTGGTATCTTATAAATAGAAGACGAATTCCTTCTTATTTCCTTGCTCTTTCAGCACTCAGTTTAATTAGAAAGAATGACATCGTGGTAGATATTGGCTGCGGGGCGGGACATTTCTTGCCGGAAATAGCAAAAAAAACCAAAGCTTCAAATGTCTATGGAATTGACGGTTCGTTTTTTAGTCTTTTTTTGGCAAGGAATTTTTTTGCTGACGAAAAAAGTTTGTTGATATGCTCGGATATTGAAAAGTGCGTGCCGCAAGGAGATAAAAATGTTGATTTTATCTTGTGTACTGATACATTTCACTATCTTAGAAATAAAGAACCATTTTTGAAAGAAATAGAAAGAGTCACAAGTTTGAAAGGAACTGCTTCGATATTAAACAATCTCTCTGTGGAAAGATTAAGAGATATCCGCGGTACGGCTCCTTGGCTGTTACAAAGGACCTTGAAAAGTCATAAATTCAATTATAGTTATTATTCCGATGAAAGCCTGTGGCATTTGATAAATTCCAAAATTTCGGTTGACTTAAATATTACGGATAAAGCGGAAGTTTTGAAAAATACTGACATTTACAATTTTTTTGTAACCCGGGGAATGTTTAAAAGAAAGCTATCATTAGGAATAAGTGATTTTGAACTTCTTAAAAGAACTCCGATTTTTTACGGGTGGGAGCCAAACTTACTTAATAGCTTGAGATTAAATTTACTTATCGCAAATAACAAAAAGTTTATTTTTCTTTCACCGCATTTGGATGATGCAATTTTATCCTCCGGGAGTCTGATTGAGTTAATGCGTCAAAGTAAAAAGAATGTAAAAGTGGTAAGTATATTTACAAAAACCTCGGAACCCCCATATTCACCTCAGGCAAAAAAGTTTTTACATTTTTGCGACTACGATGACCCCGTTTTGCTTTTCAAAGATAGAGAAAAGGAGGAAAAGAAAATTCTGGGTTTATTGGGAGCCGAGAGTATTCGTTTTGACTATGTTGATGCAGCTTGGAGAAAAAGTAAACGGAAATTTATCTATAAGAACGATAAAGAACAATTTTCCGGAATAGTGTCTCCCAAAGATAAAGAACTTATTTATGATATTTCTAAAAGTTTGGAAGTTTTATTAAAAAAAGAGAATAGCAAAGAAATAGTTATTTTTGCCCCTTTGGGTATAGGCGGACATGTAGATCATGTGATTGTAAAAAAGATTGCCCAGGTTTTGGAAAAGAATGTAAAGCAAACTGTTTACTGGGAGGATTTTCCTTACAATGCGCAAGAGGGTGATTTGGAATTATCTTTTCTACAAAACAAAGGATATACTCAATGCTTTGAATTAAAACCGTCTGCAAATAAGCCTAAGTATGTAAAGTTTTATAAGTCGCAATTTAAATCTCTTTTTCCAAGCGGGGTAATACCCAAAAAGAATGAACGATATTATTTTAGAGGGAATGTAAAACCTGAGTAAATTTGATTACTGCTTTTTCCTCCATGAAATCTTCAGCGACTTTTTTGGATTTCTTCTTCATAGATAAGATTTTTTTATTTGTAAGAGCAAAGAAATAGTTTAATTTTTTTACTATTTCTTCGGGAGAGTTGTTTTCTAGGATTAAATTAGAGTCAATCATTTTTAGCAACTCTCCAGCATTTCCTTTATTGGTTGCAATAGCCGGAGTGGTTGATGCAAAGGCTTCAATTAAAGAAAGTGGGGCGAATTCAAGTTCTGACGGAAGTATGGCAATATCAGCTATTTGGTAAAGCTTTCTTAATGTGTTTTCCGCGGCGTCTGGAATAAGTATTAAATAATCTGATATATTTTCGAATAGTGAAAATATATTTGGATTAACGTTTAAGCTGGGATAAGTTAAAATCAGAGTTATATCCTTTCTTCTATTTCTGATTTCAGTGATCGCACGAGCTAAATTTTCTAAACCTTTGTATTCGGCAATTCTTCCCGAGTAAAGCACAATGTGGGTATTTCGATTAATTCCTAAACTTTTTTTAAAGTTATCAAGTT
>Ga0172379_10008982_pt1 | contig 12440 bp, 11 predicted proteins | sample GrowelOW334metaG_FD_119756 | JGI IMG/M metagenome (GOLD analysis project Ga0172379, IMG submission 119756) | Groundwater microbial communities from an aquifer near a municipal landfill in Southern Ontario, Canada - Groundwater well OW334 metaG | ecosystem: Environmental > Aquatic > Deep... | reverse complement strand
GGGGAGTGAAGGTCAGCGAACCGGCGATCGACCTGGGGATCGTGTCTTCCCTAGCATCGAGCTTTCTGGACCGGCCGGTGGACCCGGCGACGGCGGTCTGCGGTGAGGTGGGCCTGGCCGGAGAGATACGGGGGATCAGCCGCGCCGACATCCGCATTCGCGAAGCTGCTCGCATGGGCTTTTCCCGCTGCATCCTTCCCCGCCTTTCCCAGTCTGAAGCCCCGCCGGAAAAGGTAAAGAACATGACCATCCTGCCCGTCCGCAGCTTACGGGAACTCCTCGCACACCTCTTCTGACGGCTACGTAAAAAGTCCGGATGCCGCGTTGCGCTGCATCCTTCGTCACTGCGGCGTACGGAAAAGTACGCCTCATGACTCAGGCTTGGCGCGCCTCGCCTGCGGATCTTTTTACGTAGCCGTCTAATATTGCCAAATTATTGAATAATGGGAAAGTTTCTTTTTACAGGCCCATGAAACGGGCGGCAATGCTCTTCATGATTTCGTTTGTGCCGGCGAAGATGCGCATGACCCGTGTATCCCTCCATGCCCTGGCGATGGGGTATTCCTCGCAGTAGCCGTAGCCGCCGAAAAGCTGGACGCCCCGATCGGCGACGCGACAGGCCATGTCCGTCGTCCAGTATTTCGCCATCGACACCTCGATGACGATGTTCCGGCCCTCCATGTGATCCATAATCAGCTTATCCAGGAACGTCCTGCCTAACTTTACCTCCGTCGCCATCTCGACGAGCTCGAACTGGGTGTGCTGGAACTTGGAGATCGGCCGCCCGAAGGCCGTCCGTTCCTTGCAGTACCGGATCGTGATCTCCAGTATCAGTTCCGCCGACGCCACGGCGGCAATGGCGCAGACCAGACGTTCCTGCTGAAGTTTCAGCATGAGTTTCAGGAATCCCGTCCCCTTATCCCCGATGCGGTTAGCTTTCGGTATCCGGCAATCGGTGAAGAAAAGCTCTGCCGTATCCTGGCTATGCCAGCCCACCTTCTTTATTTTCTTTCCCTTTTCGAATCCCTTTGTTCCTGCTTCGACGAGAAACAGATCCACCGCGGTGTGAGGGTTCTTCTCCGCCGGGTCCTTGGCGGCCAAGATGAGGAGATCGCAGTTGATTCCGTTGCTGATGAAGGTCTTCTGGCCATTAATTATGAATTGATCACCGTCGCCCGCAGACGCGACGGCGGTGGTGCGCATGGCGGCCAGGTCGCTCCCCGCATTGGGCTCCGTCATGGCGATGGCCGTGATGATGTCGCCGGAGACGCAGCGGGGGAGATATTTGCGCTTCTGCTCTTCCGAGGCGAAGGCGACAATGTAGGGGACGACGATATCGCTGTGGAGGGAGGCGGCGAGGCCGGAGTGGTTGGTCCGGACCATTTCTTCGATGGCAATTACGGAGTAGAGAAAATCCACCCCCAGGCCGCCGTATTCCTCGGGGACGCCCATGCAGAGAAATCCCTGCTCTCCCATGCCCTTCCAGGCGCTTCGGGGGACGATGCCCGCCTCTTCCCATTCCTCGACGTGAGGAATGACCTCCTTCTCGAGATATTTCCTAATGGAATTCCTGAATATCCGATGTTCTTCCGAGTAGTTGATTATCTCCATTTGTTCCTCCTCTTAAATAGAACAGTCCCCATTTATCTCAACGGGGTAAATGCTCCCCTCATCATCATAAAAAGTAAGCAATCTCGACCGTTCCCAAAGCTGTTCATCCATTTCGCAGTAGAATGCCTTGATGTCCCCGGGACGGATCTCCTGGTTGCCGGCGGGCATCAGGGTGGCGATGCGCCGGATGCCGCCGTCCTCGTCCTCCAAATCGAAATAGGAGGGGATGATGACGGGAAGTTTGCGCCGATTTTCTACCTGTATCTCAAGATTCTGGTCAAACAGGCGCAGGCAGCAACCCGTTTTGAAGTTAAAAACGCCTTCAACAGCCGAATTCATGATAACGCGGATGCGAACCGTCTCCAATTTATTTATCGCCCCCCAAGATGGTGATCGCGCAGACGTTCTGATGGGGGAAGCCGCCCAGGTTGTGAGTCAGGCCGTAACGGGGATTGGCGAGCTGGCGTTCCCCGGCCCGTCCGGAGAGCTGCAGATACATCTCGTAGATCATTCGCAGGCCCGAGGCCCCGATGGGGTGTCCAAAGCACTTGAGGCCCCCGTCTATCTGGGCCGGGATCTTGCCGTCCCGGTCATAGAAGCCGTCGAGGACATCCCGCCAGGCCTTGCCTCGCTCCGAGATGTGGAGATCCTCGTAGGTCACCAGTTCCGTGATGGAGAAGCAATCGTGTAGTTCGAGCATGCTTATCTCTTCCCGGGGGTTGGTGATCCCCGCCTCTTTATAGGCTGCGAGGCTGCACTTGCCCGCCGTGTAAAAATTGTCGCCCTGCCATTCGTTGAATGCCCCCTCGTAGCCGCTACTCACGGACAACTGGATGGCCTTGACGCTGACGAGATCTTTCTTTCCCAACTGCCGGGCGATTTCCGGCGTTGTGACGATGGCGCAGGCCGACCCGTCGCTCACCCCGCAGCAGTCGAAGAGTCCCAGGGGATAGGCGATGATGGGTGACGCCAGAATCTGGTCGATGGTAACGGGTCGCCGCAGATGGGCCTTGGGGTTCAGGGCGCCGTTGGCGTGGCTCTTTGCGGAGACGTGGGCAAGTGCCCGCTTCAGATCCTGGTCGGTGATCCCGTAGTTGGCCGCATAGGCCGTGGCGATCTGGGCGAAAAGGCCCGGGGCCGAGGCGTTGGGGAACCACTGCCAGGTCAGGGAGCCAAAGCCGGAGCCGGGGTTGGGCAGGCCGCCGTAACCCGTATCTTTCAGTTTCTCCACTCCCATGGCCAGGCAGATGTCATACGCCCCGGAGGCGACGCCGTAAACTGCCCCCCGGAAGGCCTCTGTCCCCGTAGCGCAGTAGTTTTCCACCCGGGTAATGCCGATGTGGGGGAGCCGTAACGCCACGCCCATGGGGGCGGCGCACTTCCCCATCCCCACTTCTTCCAGACAGTGGCCAAGCCAGGCCGCCTGGATGTCCCTCCTTTCAATTCCCGCATCGGCCAGGCATTCCTGAAACGCCTCCACCATCAGTTCCTCTGCCCCCATGTCCCAGCGTTCGCCGAAGCGGGTGCATCCCATTCCGAGAATGGCTACCTTATCCTTAATTCCTGTTGCCATCATTTCACCTCCTTGCCTGCGGGGGCTTCCTCGCTTGCCGGTTGCTGGGGAATCGCCTTCCAGAAATAACCGGCAAAGCCCCGCTCGCTGTCCGTGAAGCGCCGCCGGAAGGCCATCTTTACGGGGAGGCCGACCCGGACCTCCTGGGCGTCGCAATCCGTGAAGTCGGCCAGGAAACGGCCGCCGCCTGCGAACTGGACGGTTCCGTAAACCGCCGGGGGATCCACGGAGACGGCCAGCAGATCCCCGGTAAAGGAAAGAATCTGTGCCGGGACATCGGCAAATTCATAGTCGTCCTGGGACTGGTGGGCGCAGCAGGCGGGATTGACGCAGTAGTCTTGCTTCGGAAACTGGGGGGTTCCGCAGGCGCGGCACTTGCCGCCGACAAGACCTGTGAGCATCCGGCGATTCCGCCATAGGGCGGTCATGGCTGTCTGGGTGGGGGCCTCAGCCCGGATGCCCATCTCCGGCTGGATCAAATCGCGGAATTTTAGGAATTTCATGTAGTTGTCAGTTGTCAGCTTGTCGGCAAGGGCGCCCCGAACGCCCCGCCGGGGGGGCAGTTTCGTGATATTTTCCGTCACCCGGAAGGCGAGGGCGTCGCAGCCCTGACCGAATCCGGCCACCACAATCAACTCCCCCTGCTTGGCCGTTTCCAGGGCCGCCGTCAGCATGAGCAAAGGATGAGCCGCCCCCGTCTCGCCGCAGATGTCGTGCATTGTGTCCATAACCTGTGTTGGTGCGGCCCCAAGGCCCTTGGCGATGGTCCGGTGCTCCGCCCTGAAGAGGCAGGGGAAGACCAGCTTGCCAACATCCTGCATTGTGAGGTCGAGCTTCTTCAACAGCCCCTGGACGGCCTGGGGGATGAATTTGGCGTAGCCTTCCTCCCTGACCCACCTCTCCTCCCACATGTAGTCGTAATGACGGTCGGCGCCGCGATAGTGATCCACAAAGTCATGGGTGACGGAATAGGACCCTAGAAATTCGGCGATGACATCCTCATCCCCTAAAAGCAAGGAAGCCGCCCCGTCGCCGAACCACATCTCGTAGAAATAGGCGGGCTTCGTCAGCCGCTTATCCGTCGCCGTAAGGAGGACCTGTTTACGGCTTCCCGCCCGGACGGCGTCGAGGGCGGCGATCAGGCCCGTTGTTCCCGCCCGCTGCGACGAGGTGATATCAGCGGTGAGGATGTCGTCCCGGAGGTTCAGGGCTGTCGTCATGATGCCGGCGTTCTGGCGGTCGGCGAAAGGCAGGGTTGTCGAGCAGAGATAAGCCGCGTCCACCGCCCTTTTGTCCATTCCTGTCAGGCAGTCCCGGGCCGCGGCGACGGCCATTGTCAGGCTGTCCTCGTCAAAATTGCACATAGAGCGCTCCCCCTGGGCGACCATGATCAGGGCCGGAGCAAACCACCCCATAGCCTGGTAGATGGCCAGCCGGTTCAGGCGAAGACGCGGGATATAGGCGCCGTAAGCAGTTATACCTGTCACTGGATGAACCTCCTCTTTCACTTGAGTTTAAAGAGCTTTTCGATCAGTTGCGATTTTATGAGATCGCCGCCGATCTTTATCTTCCCCGAGGTGTAGGCCTGTATGGCCGAGAGTTTGCCGCCCATCATCTCCAGAAAATCGCCGGCGGCCATGGTGATGGTCGTTGTCGGGGCGTTATGTTTGCCCGTCTCGATCTTACAGGCCCCGTCCTTGATTTCGACCAGCCAGTCACCGCCCCCGTCGCCGGTGATGTGGAACTGGAAGACGACATTGACCCCGGCGGCCTTCTCGGTGTTGAAGGACTTCCCCATGGCAGCGAAGATTCCCGCAGCGGAAGGCGTCGCGGTTGCTTCCACCGCCACGGCCGGCTTTGCTGCCTGATTATCTGCTGCTGCGGCCTCCTTCCCCAGCGCGAAGGCGTTGAGGAGGTCCGTCACCTGATCCATGAGCTGGAAATACTCCTTGGCCCCGTTCATGCTGCGGATCTTTTCCCAGTTGGCGGCGATATCCTCCACGGCGGGGACCTTCGTGCCGTCGCCGATGACGATCCCCGGCCCGGTCAGGATGGCGGCACGATTGTAATAGCCCATGCCGGCGTTGTAGATGCTCCCCGTATCGCTGCACGCCTCGGAGCAGAGGTAGAGGACGATGGGGGCGACGAAATCCGGTTTTAGTTTTCCAAAGATGTCGGGGGGGAGGACGTCTTCCGTGAGGCGTGAGGCGGCGATGGGAGCCACTGTATTAACCTTGATATTGTACTTCTGCCCTTCCTGTTTGAGGGTGTTCATGAAACCCACGAGCCCGAGCTTTGCTGAGGAGTAGTTGGTTTGGCCGAAGTTGCCGTAGAGCCCCGCCGCCGAGGTAGTCATGATGATGCGGCCGTAGCCGTTGTCCCGCATGACCTGGAAGGCGGGCTTGGTGACGTGGTAGGCCCCGTTCAGATGGACGTCCATGACGGCTCGCCAGTTCTCCGGCTCCATCTTGAGGATGCCCTTGTCCCGCAGAATTCCCGCGTTATTGATGAGGATATCCAGCCTTCCGAAGGCAGTGAGGGCGGTCTTGATGATCCCCTCCCCCCCCTCCGGGGTGGCGACGTTGTCGTAGTTGGCGACGGCCTCCCCCCCCAGGGACTTGATTTCCGCGACGACTTTGTCGGCGGGGGAGCTCGATCCGTCTCCCGCCCCATCTCGGGCTCCGCCGAAGTCGTTGATGACGAGCTTAGCCCCCCGTTTGGCCAGTTCGAGGGCATATACCCGGCCCAGTCCTCCTCCGGCCCCCGTCACCACCGCCACCCGGCCGTCGTAGCGGATCTCGTCCTGATCTGCTGGTACGGGGCCGTATTCGAAGATGCCATTGTCGATGACTACGTCGCCGGTTTTGGCGTTGAGGGTCCGCCATATGGCCTTCCCCTCCCCGTCCTTCCAGATTAGCGTTTTGATTGGTTCGCCGGGATAAAGGGTCTTCGAGAAGCGACAGGCAAAGCGCCGGACGAACTCGGGCTGCCCCGGGGTCAGCTTCGACATCAGGGCGCGACAGGCGAAGCCGTAGGTGCACAAGCCGTGCATGATGGGCTTCTCGAAACCCACCTTGCGGGCGAAATCGGGATCGACATGGAGTTGAAAGATATCTCCGGAGAGGCGGTAAATCAGAGGTTGATCCGGAGACGGTTGCGCCTCGACGACAAAATCAGGCGCCCGCTCCGGAAAGATAAACGGCGCTGCTGTTCCCTCCTTGCCGCCGAAATTGCCGTCGAGGCGGCTGAAGATGGTAATGATATTTTTGAAGAGCTTCCTGCCGCCGGCGTCGCAGGTGTCTCCCTCGGCGATGACGATAGCCCCCTTGTCCTTTTTATCGTAGTAGCGGGTGACGGCCCCTTCCGTCGTCAGGGTTCCCGCGGTGGGAATGGGTCGATAGAAGATGATGTCCTGCTCGCCGTGGAGGATGCCGGCCAGATTGACATTGGAGGCCCCGGCCACGTGCCAGAAGAAATCGAAGATGCTGGCGACGGAAAAACTCGGTATAACCTTGAGATTCTTTTCGTAAACATAATCCAGTTCGTCAAAACCCGCCCCCACCCCGAGGGCATAGAGGACCGCGTCCTTCCAGTCGTAGGTCTTGGTGACGGGCCCGATCTTCCTGCCGATAGCTTCCAAATTGATCGCCATGATTATTACCTCCTGTTGATATTTCTTGAAAATGTTATGTTAAAATTCGTCTATTTTTCTCCCTCTCTCTGGACAAATGCGGGAATTAAAACAAACTTCAGCGTTTCTTTCACGGTCTTGATGTATTCCTCCCGCTCCAGGTTAACCATGGGGCGGAAGAAGTTCTCCCCGGAGATGAAGTTATGGATGGCGTTCATCACGGCGAGAACCTCCAGCATGGCCCGGGGAGGCGTGTGATGGGGGGATTTCCTGGTTAGCCCCATGGAGCGGGCGATATCTGCGGTGAATTCGGGGACCCGCAGATCGACATTGTCCCGGGTTTTGGCGATATAGCGGAAGAGCATGATATTGGAGATTTCGGGGCGGGCGAAGAAATAATCCGTCATTGTGTCAATGGCGATGGCCATGCGTTCGCCCAACGGCAGGCCATGAATGATTTTTTCAACGTCTATGAGTTTCTGGCCGAGGTCCTTGTTGATGTCGAGGATTACAGCCTCGTAGAGATCCTTCTTCTCTCCCCAGTGGTAGTGGAGGGTTGAGATGTCGATGCCGACCTCCTGGGCGATCATCCGCGTGGTCGTTCCGTGAAAACCGTATTCGCCGAAGATCCGGCAGGCGGCCGCCAGGATGCGCGCCTTCATTGATTCGGGGTCTTTATGGGCTTTTTCGAGGGGTGTAGCCATCGTTATGTTCCACTGTTTGCTTCCATCAAATGATGGAGAGAATAAATGCTATCGCTGTTTTTGTCAAGGATAAAATGACAGGCAAAAGGGCATTTTCGGTCTTGCCCTCCGCAGGGGAATCGCATATACAAAACAACATGTTTCATCATTGATGGAAGGTGTAAGTGAACCCGGAGCATACCTGGCGCAAATTCAGTGATTTAAAGGGGACGATACAAGGTATCGGTAGGGCGGCGATTGCCTTTTCCGGCGGTGTGGACAGCCTTTTACTGCTGATCGCGGCTCGGGAGAGCGACAGCGAACAAATAATCGCCGTTACTCTCGATTCCTGCTTTTTCCCCCGGCGGGAATTGCATATGTCCATGCAGCTTGCGTCATCGCTGACCCTGGAGCATCTGATCATAGAAAAAAAAGAATTTTCCGACCCACGCATTCTCAATAACCCCCGGGAACGCTGTTATTATTGCAAGAAGGAACTCTTCACGGAGATAAAAGACAAAGTGTTTGCCGCCTATGGGACTACGTGCATCCTCGACGGGACGAATCATGATGATTTATCTACAGATCGTCCCGGGATGAAGGCACTTAGTGAATTAGACGTTCTTTCCCCCCTCCGGGATATCGGGTTTACGAAGGACGAGGTCCGCTTCGTTCTGGCTGCAAAAGGAGTACCCATCTGGAATAAGCCTCCGTCTTCCTGTCTTGCCACCCGCATTCCTCATGGGCAAGAAATAACGCCGGGCAAATTGGCTATGATAGAGGTTGCCGAAGATTATCTGCTGGCAAAAGGATTCCGGCAGGTTCGGGTAAGGCATCATGGGGAGGTGGCACGAATCGAGGTTGCTCCTGAAGAACGGGCGGCGTTTTTTGAGGGAAGTCTCATGGACGACGTCGCTAGAGAGCTGAAAGGCATCGGATACAAGTATGTTTCCCTCGATCTCGAAGGGTACAAAACGGACCGACAACGGGGAGTGGGGCTTTGAAAAAAGAAGAATTGCTGCAAATCCTCGAAGAAGTCAGGTCAGGGCGCCTCAAAGTTACCGCTGCGGCGGAAAAATTCGGGGGCCTGCCCTTCCAGGATATTCACTATGCCAAAATCGATCATCAACGCGAAATAAGACGGGGCTTTCCGGAGATCATTTTTTGTGCCGGCAAGACGGTTGATCAACTGCTGGGCATTGCCTGCGGAATATGGGAAAGGGGATCTTCCGTGCTTGGCACGAGGTGCACTCGCGAGCAGTTCCGGGCATTGACGGGGCAGTTTACCGGTGCCCAGTATTTCGAGGAGGCCAGAATCTTCTTTATAGACCAGGGAACGTTTCCTAAATGTTCGAAAAAAATAGTTGTCGTCACGGCTGGGACCACGGACATTCCTGTCGCGGAAGAAGCTGCTGTCACGGCCGAATGCTTGGGAATAGGGGCGGATAGAATTTATGATGTCGGCATTGCCGGTATCCACCGTCTTTTCGCTAATCTCGAAAGGATTAACGGCGCGTCGGTAATAATAGCCGTTGCCGGCATGGAGGGGGCCCTCCCCAGTGTCGTCGCGGGCCTGACGGACAAGCCCGTAATCGCCGTTCCTACGAGCGTCGGCTACGGAGCTAATTTTCATGGCCTCTCCGCCCTCTTGGCGATGCTCAACAGTTGCACCGGCGGGATCGGCGTGGTAAACATCGACAATGGCTTCGGGGCCGCATATCTGGCCGCCCTGATCATCAAGCAGATAGAATAGGCAACAGACAGCGGGCGCCAGGTGAGGGGTCATAGGTAGATGGAAAAGTGAATTCGGACGGGCAAAAAATCCTCTATTTCGACTGTTTCTCTGGAATCAGCGGGGATATGGCCGTGGCGGCCCTGCTGGATCTGGGCATTGACGTCGATTTCTTCCGGCAGGAGCTTCGGAAGCTCAACCTTCATGAATATGAAATCGATATTCAGGAAACAATCAAGAATGGTATCCGGAGCAAGCAGTTTATCGTGAATTGCCGGGAGGATCACCACGGGCATCGAAACCTTGTTGATATTTATGCCATTATTGACGCCAGCGGCCTTGGAGAAGGCACTCGTGCCTTGAGCAGGAAGATATTCTTTTTCCTTGCGGAGGCGGAGGCATCCGTGCATGGGATAGGCATCGATGAGGTCCATTTCCATGAAATCGGGGCCGTGGATTCCATTGTTGATATTGTGAGCTTTGCTGTCTGTTTCCATCTACTGAGACCGGACCGGGTATGGTCGTCGCCGGTGAACCTCGGGAGCGGCTTTGTCCGCTGTGCTCACGGGCTTCTTCCCGTCCCGTCCCCCGCGGTTGCTGAACTTGCCCGGGGCGTACCCGTTTATTCCCGGGTAACAACACCACCGCGAGAACTGGCCACGCCAACGGGAATGGCCATATTGAAGGCTGTCTGTCACGAGTTTCTGCCCCTTCCGGAAATCATTCCTGAACGTGTGGGCTACGGCGCCGGTCAGGGAGACGGCGAGCTGCCGAATGTCCTGCGGGTCTTTTCCTGCACGCTCCCGGAAGTGGTGGAGGTGGTCATTCTCGAAACCAATATTGACGACATGAATCCCGAGCTTTATGGCCATGTTTTTGATAAACTCCTGGCCGTGGGCGCCCTCGATGTCTATCTGACCAATATTATGATGAAGAAAAATCGGCCGGGGCAGAAACTTTCCGTGATCTGTCTTAAGAAAGATGAACAGATAATAGAAGATATCCTGTTCCGGGAGACTTCGACCATCGGTTTGAGGAAAACCGCCTTTCACAGAAAGAAACTGGACAGAAGAATTATTAAGATGGCCACTCCCTACGGAGAAATCAGTGTGAAGGTTGCGTACAAGGACGGGGTAATATTAAAATGCAGCCCTGAGTACGAGGACTGTAAAGAAGCAGCGGTGAGATCGGGAAAACCGTTGCGGGAAATTTACGAAGAAGCCGTCCATCTGGCGGGACGTCTGCATAGAAAAGAAAGAGGAGGTTGAATATGCATATACCGGGTCACATGCTCGTGGAGCAGGTAGAAGTGGTAACGTCCATCGTTGCCCTGACCGGAGTCGGGGCAGCCGTTTATTCCGCCCTGAGAGACGAGAAGAAACCGGCGCGGCTGGATTTTGTGAAGACCGTGGGCATCATCTTTATCTTGCAGATGCTTAATTTTCCTGTCCAGGAGGGGACGTCGGGGCATTTTCTCGGAGGGGTCCTGGCGGCATCGCTCTTGGGAACCAGCTTTGGGATTCTGGCCATGGGGCTCGTTATTGCGGTGCAGACCCTGGTCTTCGGAGACGGCGGGATCACGGCGCTGGGGGCAAATCTTTTCAATATGGCTATTATTGGCGCCGGGACCTATGGCGTCGTTATGAGGTATCTCAAACCTGGTCTCATCACTACCGGTGTGGCTGCGTGGATTTCCGTGGTCGCGGCCTCGTTCGCCTGCGGCCTGGAGCTCGTGCTTTCTACTGCCGGGGGCTATCTGGCGCCGCCCCTGGCCATGGTCGCCGTCCATTCCTTGACCGGAGTTGCCGAAGCAGTTATTACTCTTGGCATCTTGAAGGCCCTGACCTGGGAAGGACGCAGCCAGGCCGCGTCCTTTGGAGGTATGGGAAGAGGTTATGTCGTCTCCCTTTTCCTGGTGATCGGCGGAATGCTGCTGGCCCCCTTCGCCAGCCCGCTGCCCGATGGTCTGGAATGGGTTGCCCGGAGTTACAGCCTCCTCCATGAAGGCATGCCCTATTTTGCCACCCCGCTGCACGACTACAAGGCGTCGTTTACCGGTCATGAGTATTCATCATCGGTAATCGCCGCCCTTTTGGGGGTAATAATATTATCGTCAGTTTCTTTTGCCGCGATGACCGGCCTGGGTTGGAAGAGAAATAAATCATAAACCCGCAAGCGGCTTTCCGTAGGCATTTTGGTGATTCCGACTGGTTAATTGGGAGGGGTAATATGTTTCAAGAGACAGCAGGACAATGGATCGATGAGCTCGATAAGGAAGGCAAATTAGCGAATCTGGACGCGGAGGGTAGAAAGGCCCTGGTTCGGGATTATGCAACCCGGATCGAGGAATTCTTTGTCACCGAGGTGACGAGACAACTGGAACCTATGGGAAAAGTTGCTGATTTCGAACGGATGCTCATTTGGGACACCCAGTACACCAACAAATTTCTCAACCAGACCATTCCGGGCTATCCATCCTTCAAGATGGAGATCCTGGAGAGGGCTCGTAAAACGATCCTCGGCTAATGAAAGTCATTTTTCTGGGTACCAACGGCTGGTATGACACGGTTACGGGCAACACGATCTGCACCCTTCTGAAGACGGCGGATTATGATATTCTCCTCGACGCGGGCAATGGTCTTGCCAAGGCCGACCGGTATGGTGTGGGGGAGAATGGCCGACCTGTCTATCTCTTCCTGAGCCACTTCCACCTCGATCATGTCGTGGGGCTCCACACCCTGGCAAAATTCGCCTTTCCCGGCGGGCTGACCGTCTGCGGCCCCGAAGGCTCCCGGTCAATCCTTCATACCCTCGTCAATCAGCCTTTCACACTGGCCCTGGGAGACCTTCCTTATCCCGTCACGATCCTGGAGTTGCCCGCCGAGCTTGCACGGCTTCCCTTTCCAGTGGCAGCCCGGCCCCTCCTCCATGCTTCTCTTACCCTGGGATATCGGATCGAACTGGAGAATCTGGTCATCGGCTATTGCCCCGACACCGGCTACTGTGAAAACGCCGTGCGCCTGTCCCGGGAGGCGGACCTGCTAATTGCCGAATGCGCCTATCAGAGCGGCCAGGGCAGTGACGACTGGCCCCATCTGAATCCGGAGACGGCGGCCCAAATCGCAAAAGAGGCCATGGCCAAGCGCCTGGCCCTCGTCCATTTCGACGCCCGGATCTATCCCACCCTGGAACTGCGGCAGGTTGCCGAGC
>Ga0172379_10008980_pt1 | contig 12442 bp, 10 predicted proteins | sample GrowelOW334metaG_FD_119756 | JGI IMG/M metagenome (GOLD analysis project Ga0172379, IMG submission 119756) | Groundwater microbial communities from an aquifer near a municipal landfill in Southern Ontario, Canada - Groundwater well OW334 metaG | ecosystem: Environmental > Aquatic > Deep... | reverse complement strand
GCGGTACCGCATCGACGGAATTCTGCACGATGTCATGCATATACCACAGAACGTTTACGCATCGGTCATTTCACGCATAAAAATATTGTCCGGAATGGACATTACCGAGAAACGCGCGCCGCAAGACGGGCACATGAATATTAAAAAAAGCGGCAGGGAATATGACATGCGCGTCGCGACTTTCCTTACCATAAACGGCGAGAAGGTCGTTATGAGGATACTCAGCCGCGAGACGATGCTGTTGAACCTGGAGCAGCTCGGCCTGAACACAAACGATCTAAACACTTTGAACGAATTAATACAGCGGCCTAACGGCATGGTGCTCGTCACTGGCCCGACCGGATGCGGAAAAACAACGACGCTTTATTCCGTGCTCAGCCGCATCAACACTCAGGCGTTCAACATTGTGACGATTGAGGACCCGGTGGAATTCAAATTGCCGGGAATCAACCAATCGCAAGTGAATGCAGGCGCGGGGATAACGTTCGCGAGGGGTCTGAGGTCGATGCTGAGGCAGGATCCGAATATCATAATGGTAGGCGAGATCCGCGACGGCGAAACGGCTGAGATTTCAGTGCAGGCTTCGCTCACAGGCCACTTGGTTTTCAGCACGCTGCACACAAGCAACGCGCCGACGACTGTAACACGGCTGGCGAACATGGGCGTAAAAGAATATCTTATAACCGCATCGGTGGCGGGAGTCGTAGCGCAGCGGCTCGTGCGCGTATTGTGTTCATCATGCAAGGAACCATATAGGATGGATGTTGAACAACTATTCGGGGAGTTCGGCGTGACGTCCAAACGGCGCGGGAAAGCGGTTCTGTACCGGGCGAAAGGATGCAAGTTCTGCTCGAACACAGGTTATTACGGGCGTGTCGGGATATTCGAAGTGATGAGAATGACGGAAACGATAAAAGAGATAATCCTGCGGGGCGGCTATGCGCCTGAAATCAGGATGGCGGCGGTCCGCGATGGGATGAGCACGCTGCGCCACTCCGCATTCAGAAAAGTAATAGAAGGCGTCACCACGATAGAGGAAATCCGCCGCTCGGTTTTTGTTAATATCGATTGACGGGCGCCGGCGGGGCTGACCGTTCTTATGCCGAATTTTGAGTTTGTCGTCAGGGACAACATCGGCCGCAACTTCAAGGGCACGCTGTTCGGGCCTACGGAGCAGGCTGTTTTTTTTCGACTTCAAAAACAGGGCTATATCGTTCTTTCCGTTTCGGAAAAACAGGGGAAAGAGAAAACGCCTTTTTTCGGCGGCGCTGTGACCCAAAGCGAGATCGCAATATTCACGAGGCTTCTCGGGACGGTCATTTCAACCGGACTGCCAGCGCAGGAGGCTATCGCCGCGCTTGAGGAACAGACCTCAAACGTGATGTTGAGAAAGGTTGTTAGACAGGTCAGAATCGATCTCGAACAAGGCATGTCGCTCGCTGCGGCGTTCGAAAAACATCCTAAGGTTTTTCCGCATCTGTTCGTTTCGATGGTCCACTCAGGCGAAATTGGCGGCAATATCCCGGAAGTGCTCGAAAGAGTGGCCGATTATCTTGAAAAAGACGAAGAACTGAAGCGGGCGATTCAGCAGGCTTTCACTTATCCCAAAATCATCATGACCGTAGCGGTCGTCGCTGTCGCAATCATCATGTTCAAGGTTATTCCAGCATACGCAAAGATATATGCCCAGTCTAAGTTTACGCTGCCATTCGCCACGCGGGTGTTAATAAACACAAGCAATTTTGTGATTCATAACTGGATAGCTCTCGCCGCCGCCGGCGGCTTGTCGCTTTTGGCTTACTTTTTTTTGAAGAATCATCCGAGCGGCCGCGCCGTTTATGACAGATTTTTCATGAACATGCCTCTTACCGGCCAGATTAACAGGCGGATTTTGATATCACGCACCGTACATACGCTTGGTTCCATGCTTCGTTGCGGGGTTCCTCTCATAACTTCGCTCGAAACAACAAAGTCAATCGTCAATAATGTCCACATCGAAAAGGATATAGACGCGATTCTGGAAAGCGTTGAAGCCGGCGGCTCGATTTCAACGACGTTGCGGATGTCGAAGAATTTTCTGCCGATTGTCACCTACATGATTTCCGCCGGCGAACAAAGCGGCCGCCTTCCTGAATTGCTGATTTCATGTTCGGAAGCGCTCGACAAGGAGCTTGCTTTTCTCACTAAGCGCCTGATCATCATTCTCGAACCGCTTCTTACGATTTTCGTGGCCTGCATTGTGGCTTTTATAGCGATCGCCATGTATCTTCCAATTTTCAGTTTTCTCACATTCGTTCCCAAATGATGAGCAAAGTACATTCCGTCCGCACTTTTATCATGGAGGTATTAATGAAAAAGATCATCATAGTATCGTTGATCATTATTGCGGCTATGGTCGCCGGAAGGTCTGGATTTGCCGGGGAACTATCACGCGGCGCCGAGTTTTTTCTCTATGACGAAATGCCTGGCAAGGACGGGCGGACAGATTTTTATTCCGGCGGAATGGAAGGGTGGGGCGTTGAAGAAAGGATAGATTATTTAAAAAATTACGGTGAATTTTTGAAGAAATATTTTGGCGGCATTAAGCTTGACGAATATGCGACGTACCCGGACGAAATCGAAAAGAAGATAAAGGAATTGAAACCGCAGCCGGAACCTGTCGTTCGGCGTTCGAGACGAATGGACCGCTGGCGGTGGGCTTTGTCGGATGAAGGCGAATCTCTCGGCTGGTTTGCGCGCGATTTCGACGATTCGAAGTGGGAACAAACTGAAAGTTTGCCGAAAGTTGTGAAAGGCTCGGAAACGCGTGATTTATGGATGCGCGCCACGTGGAAAACGGGAGTTTACGACAAGGCGTTCGTCGCTTTTGAGGGAATACTCGGGCAAAGCGAAATATGGGTGAACGGCAGGAAAGTCGTCGGGCCGGATGCCTGTCACTCTGTTTCCGCGCCATTCAAGGTCGACCTTACGACTTGGCTCGAAAAAAATGCTGACAATCTGATTGCGATTCACGTAAAAGACCATAAGCAACGCGGCGAAAGCGCGAGCCCGGATGAGCCTTCGAAATACATGGGATGGGGATTTGTAGGCCGTGCGGAGCTGATCGAAACCGGCGCTGTTTTCATAGATAACGCATACATAACCACAAAGCAACTTAATGAAAAATCCGCGGAGTTAAAGCTTCAGTTTACGCTGAAAAATTTCACCGGGAATCAATTCGACGGAAAGGTCGAAGCTACGGTGCGCAAATGGTTCCCGGCGGAGTCGGTAACGGAGGCGGCTGAAGCTGTTTATCCTGTGTCGGTTCTGGCCGGCTCTGGAACGGATTCGCCGACTTATTATGCGCTCGATTTCGGGACCGCTGACTCGCCTGTCACGTCCGGATATGAACTCGTTACTTCTGAAATTAAATATAACGCGCAACAAGGTTATGGTTGGGAAAAAACAGACGGGTTAAAAGCAGTCGATTATCCGGATACAACACATGTCGATCCTGTGGGGGCGGACCTGAAACGGGACGCTGTCGAGGGAAGCAAACCAGCCGTATTTAAGCTGAAAACAACGCCGGGGCTATGGGCGTTCGAGTTCGTAATGGGCAGTCCGGCGCATCCTGTCGAAACCGAAGTGAATTACATAGATACGAAAGTCGTTTCTTTCGGCAAAGATAATTTTCATAAATTTGAATATTCGCCTGTGAATGCCACGGTTTTCATACGCGGGAACACGGCGTCGCTGAAAATCGGCGCAAAAGAGAAATCAGATGTCTTTACGATAAACGGCCTTGTCGCCATGAACCATGTCCCGCGTGAGCAAAGGTTCGAGAAGCCGTTAGCATTGAAGAATCCAGAGCCATGGTCGCCCGAATCGCCGCAATTGTACGAACTTAGGTTGACGGTCAGGGATGAGAATGGAACTCCTATTGACGATATCGCGCTGACGTTCGGCGTCGTCACGCTCGAAGACCGTTATGGCGACCTTTTTGTCAACGGGCGCCGCTACCGCATTCAAGGCGTTCTCGAAACTCATTCTTTCCCGCCGGAGCGGGACGATGATTTGTATTGCATCGCTCCTCCTGACCGCTGGATGGCGCAGGACATAATGGACAACAAAAAAGCGAATGTGAACATGATGCGGTTTCATCCAGCTGAAGGGCTCGGCACGAATTATCCGCGCTGGCTTGAATTCGCCGACCAGTTCGGAATGTTTGTAATTTGGTCGCCACGCCAATGGTTCCATTGGGGGAACAGGGCGCCGGAGGAATTCAGACCTCTGATGCAGGCGTACACCGAACCGTCGATGAAGGAGGTCCGCAACCACCCGTCGATTTTCGCATGGGAAAGCGGAAATGAAACATATTACAACGACGATGTATGGGACGACCGCGCGAGGATTTTCAGCGACGAATATTACGATCTTGCCAATTCGATAGATCCGAGCCGTTTCATCATCCCGATTTCGTTCTGGTACGTCCAATTCGAGGGGAAATCGGATTTCTACAGACTGTCGCCCGGCCGCGGCAAGGAACTGTCTTACCCCGGCAGCGGAAAATCTCCGCGCTCATTCTGGGCTTCTAATGTTTTCTGGGACACGCACCCATATCCCGGCTGGTACGGCCCGTGGATGGAAATATGGTGGGGCGCCGGCAAGGGCGACCTTTTCAAAAAAGACAAGGTTTTCATGGTTAGCGAATTCGGAGCCGAAGGCATGCCCAACTGGGAACTGTACCGCGACGAGCGGTATTACCACAAATGGGAGGAAAGCGGGAGCAGCGCCGCTAAACACGAGAAGGCTCGTCTCGGGCGCAACCTCGATTTCAGCGAGTGGGAAATATCGCAGGCTTATCAGGCGCTTGTCATGTTCAACAATATCGCCGCATACAGGACCGAGGACGCTGATGGAATGTCGATATGCACTGGCGCCGAGGGACGGCATAACGGCCGCTATTTCAAAGGCTTGCGCGATATGCAGCGAAGGCCGAAACTCGCGTATTACGCCACGCATATGGCTTACAGACCGATTTTTATTGAGGCTTTGAACGGCGATATGGTAATTTCCGCATCCGACACGCTCGAACCGGTAATCGTTAATGAAGGTCCGGCGCGTAAAGTGGATGTCGCCGTTGTTTTCAAAGACATGTCCGGGGATGAAAAATACCGTGAAACACTAAAAGACATTGATCTGCCGGAAACAGGGAATCTGAGAATCGGAAGAAAAATCAAACCGAAAAACCTGAAATCAGGCTATTTTTACTATGTTGAATACATTGTTACTGGCAAATCCGAATGATCAAACTGGCCAATCCGGATCAAATGACGTTAGAACGCGACAATGTCGTCATCAGTTAAAACTGCTCTGAGTATTATATATATGTGATATATATTTTGTATGAAAACCCTTGCGTTATCTGAATTTATTTTATAAAATAGGCGGAAACCGGGATATTGCGTGTATATTTGTGTTTGCGCGCCGGTTCATCTATATAGAGAAGGGAGGTGGAAAATTGGACAGAGGATTATACACAGCCACGACGGGAATGTTGGTTCAGGAAATTAAGCTTGATTATATATCAAACAATCTGGCGAATGTTAACACAACCGGTTTCAAGCAGAACGCCGGAGCGATAAAGTCTTTCCCGCAGATGCTGGTTCACCGCCTGAACGACACTTACCTGAAGGTCTCGGGCATCGAGGGCAACATGGATTTGCGGCCGATGGTCGGTTTGAATACTATGGGAGCCGTCGTGGATGAGATAGCCACGGATTTTACGAAAGGCAACTTTCAGCCGACGGAAAACAAGTTCGATCTCGCGATTGACGGGCAGGGATTCTTCGTAGTTGACACCCCGTTCGGAGAACGCCTGACTCGTTCGGGAAACTTCACGATCAACGCCAACAAGGAACTCGTTACGAAGCTCGGCTACAGAGTGATGGGCGAGAACGGCCCGTTAGTGCTGGACGGCAAGAATTTCAACGTCGATGAGACCGGGGTAATATACGTCGGAGCGAAGAGCGATGAATATCTCGACAAAATCAAGGTCGTGACCGTGGACGACTACAAGACAATCAAGAAGGTCGGGCACGACATGTTCACGGTTCCGAAGGAGTTGCCGCAGCCTTACATAGCGAAGGACCTGACTATCCGGCAGGGAGTTCTCGAACAGTCGAACGTGAACACGATAACGATGCTTAGAAGCATGATTGACGTTATGAGGACGTACGAAGCGAACTCGAAAGTTGTGACGACGAAGGATGCGCTTATCGGGCAAGCTGCGAATGAGATCGCGAAGCTATAACAGCTGAAGGGCGAAGGAGAAGAAGCAAGCACAATTTAATAAAGCGAAACCATGCTGCGGAAACCGAATTAGCCGGACTGCTCGCAGGGGCTAAAGGGATCGCCGACCGATTGAAGCGGACCCGACCACAGCAGCGTTCTGCCCCATCAGGGGTCCCGGATCGGCCCAAAGCCACGCCGTCTTCCCATGGTATCGCAATAAAACACACAAGCCGCGTCCGCTACGCGGCGAACTTACGGAGGTAAGTCTATTATGATGCGAGCGTTATACACAGCTGCTTCGGGGATGCTGACCGAACAGCTAAACACCGACAACATCGCGCACAATCTGGCAAACGTTAACACGACAGGCTTCAAAAAATCACGGCTCGAATTTCAAGATTTATTTTATCAGACGCTCCGGGAAGCCGGCACGCCGATCACTCAGGGAGCTTCGATTCCGGTTCCTCTGCAGATCGGTCTCGGCGTAAGGCCCGTTGCGGAACAGAAAATGTTCATGCAGGGCAACATAATTGAGACGGATCATCAGTATGACATCGCCATCGAAGGCGAGGGATTCTTTCAGATCAAAATGCCAAATGGCGAAATAGGATACTCGCGCGACGGTTCCTTCAAGATCGACAAAGAAGGTTCGGTCGTCACCGCCAACGGTTACTACCTCGAACCGCCCATTTCGGTTCCACAGGATGCGCTCCGCTTCAACGTAACGGAAGACGGCGCCGTAACTGTCACTCTGCCGGGCCAAGTGGATCCGCAGGAAATCGGCCAGTTCACGCTGGTGCGCTTTGTAAACCCGGCCGGCCTTAACCGCATCGGGAACAACCTGTACGTCGAAAATGCCGCGTCAGGACCGCCGATTGAGGGCCAGCCGCTGCTCGAAGGCTTCGGCTCCCTGCAACAGAACTTCCTCGAACAGTCCAACGTTAAAGTGGTCGAGGAAATGGTCAATCTGATCGTCGCTCAGCGCGCATACGAAGTCAATTCGAAAGCGATCCAGACTTCTGACGACATGCTCGGAGTTGCGAACAACCTGAAACGGTAATGATCCGTTAAGCGAATGAATAAGCGAAGGTAAATGAATTGAGCCCGGCCCTTAGAGAAAGAATCGGAACGATGCGGCAGATGCCGAGGATAGCGGCGATCTTCGCTGTTGTCGTGGTATTCTGCGCTCCAGCGCTTGCCGCCGGCAGCATCACCGTCAGAAGCCGCGCGGATGTGGTCGGTTCAAACATCCTCGTAGGCGATTTGGCGGTTGTCACAGGCGTTTCCGACAGCGAAAAGGACCGCATCTCTAAAATGGTTCTCGGATTGGCCCCGCCCCCGAATTCTGATTTCAAGTTCAACGCGGCTCAGATCAAAGGGCGCTTGTACAAAGCCGGCGTCAATGTAAGCGGCTTCACGCTTCACATCCCGGACAAGGTTGTTGTTCATCGAAAGGCTACAATTATTACTGGTTCGCAGTTGATGGACGCCGGGATTGATTTTTTGAAGCAGAATATGACCGCCCATGCGCAGAATCTTACAATTGAAGCGAAATCCTCGCCTTTGACGATCATTCTGCCGTATGGCGACGTCAAAATGGCGTTTGAGATGGAAAACCGGCCGAAACGGTATGGAGTCCAGAATTTCATCGGGAAAGTCTATCTGAATGGCGAGTTGAAAAGAACTGTGACGCTGACATCGTATGTTCGAGTCATGGCGGATGTGGTCGCCGCGGCTAAAGATATGCCGGTTGCGCACACGATGCTCGAAGAGGATTTGACGATTCAGAAAATGGACCTCGCGAAACTGAAGCCGGGCGCGTACGGAACGATCGAAGAAGCGTTGGGCAAGAAAACGCTTAGAGCATTGCGGTCAGGCGATGTGCTTACGCACTCTGAAGTCGAGGATGTCGCGGACATTTACTCCGGGGATCCGGTGACGGTTGTGTTCAGCGGCGGCGGGTTCGATATAACCGCACAAGGCAAGGCTCTTGAAAAAGGCTACAAAGGGGAAAGCATCCGCGTAGTGATCGAGAGTTCCCGCAAAGTCATCGACGGAATTGTGATCGATTCCAAAACCGTCGAAGTCAATGGGAAATAAGGTGGAGGCTGCAACCATGAAAAAGATCAGAATGATAGCTCTAATTATGATGGCCGCCGGGATGATCGCGTTTCGCGCGTCGGCCGGCTCGCTGTGGAACGACAACAGCGAATCGATGTATGCCGACAAGAAGGCTCTGTACGTCGGCGACATAGTCACGATCGTGGTGAACGAGAATACGAGCGCGACGCAGAAGTCGAAATCGAGCATCAAGCAGAACGAAAAAATGGACAGCAGCACGGGAACGGGCTTCATAGGCCAGTTTCTTCAGGCTTTCGGGATACAGGCCGGCGACCAGTACAGCGCGGACGGGAATACATCGTCCGGCAGCACGCTGGCGACGACGATCTCGGCCGAAGTCATGGAGGTCTTGCCTAATGGCAACCTGCTGATCGAGGCGAGGAAGTCGATGGTGGTCAACGCCGAGACGCAGACGGTAGTTCTTTCGGGCGTAATCCGCCCGAACGATGTGGCGCGCAATAACCAGATCGGCTCGTCGGTGATAGCCAATCTGAATCTGCGCTACGAGGGCAAGGGTCCGATCGCCAAGCGTCAGAAACCCGGAATACTCAACAAGCTGTTCGATCTCATATTCTAAGGGGCCATTATGAAAACAGCCTATCGAATAATTAGCATAACTCTATTGGCGGTCACACTCGCCGGCTCAGCGGCGTTCGGCGCCCGTATCAAGGATGTGGCGAGAGTGGCTGGAGTGCGTGAAAACCAACTGTTCGGCTACGGACTCGTGGTCGGCTTGGCGGGCACCGGAGACGGCGTTCGAATGACCAAGCAGACTATCGCGAACCTGCTCGAACGGCTCGGAATCAATGTGGCCATAGGCGACATTAACGCGAATAACACCGCGGCGGTTATGGTCACCGCCAGCCTGCCCTCATTCGTAAAGAGCGGAGATTCCATTGACGCCGTCGTTTCCTCCGTCGGCGACGCCAATACTCTGCGCGGCGGCACGCTGTTAATGACGCCTCTAAAGGGCGCGGACGGAAAGGTGTACGCAGTCGCTCAGGGCGCGATATCGCTCGGCGGCTGGAGCGAGAAGGGCGGCGGCGGTTCGAACAAGAAAGGGCATCCCAACGTGGGCCGCATAGCGGGCGGCGCCTCGGTGGAACGCGAAGTGCCTGCCGAAATTATCTCTCAGGACAATAATATATATCTAAATCTTAATAATCCGGATTTTACGACCGCAGCCCATATCTCAGATAAGATCAATCTCAGATTCGGAAAAGGCACTGCAAAGGCAACTGATTCGGCGACAATAAAAATCTCCGTTCCGGATGCATCGTCTGAAAATGTAGTGCCGTTCATTTCGGAAGTGGAGAATCTGCAGATTGAACAGGATCAGGTCGCGAAAGTTGTAATAAACGAAAAGACGGGAACAATAGTGATGGGCGGAGACGTGACGATAACGCCGGTTGCGATAGCGCACGGAACGCTCACGGTGTCGATCAAGCCGAATACGAACGTAAATCAGCCGCTCGTTCCGTTCGCGGGCGGAAACACAGTCGTCATTCCGCAGTCAACAACGAAAGTGGTTGAAAATAAAGTGGCTTTCACGCGCGTGTCGGCCTCTGATATAGTCGATGCGATGAACAAGATGAAAGTGACTGCGAGCGATATTATCGCGATTTTCCAAGCTCTGAAAGTCTCTGGGGCTTTGCAGGCCGAGCTGGTTGTAATGTAACAGAAGAAATGATCTAAATCCGCCGCAGGCGGACAATGAGAGGCGCAACATGGACTTAACAGGTTTTCAAGGCATAAGACCGTCATATTACGATTCCGACCAAGGCGCGACTGGTTTCGAAAACAAGCTACGGAACGCGCAGAAGAGTTCGGCGGCGGAAGGCGCAGCGGCGAAGGATGCGAAGTCGCTCGACGCCGCGACGCGCGATCTCGAATCAGTTTTTATTTATATGCTGCTTAAAGAGATGCGTAAGACGGTGCATGAAACCAAGCTTATCAACGGCGGCCGCGGCGAGGAGATATTCCGCGACATGCTGGATGAAGAAATGAGCAAGAAGATGGCGGCGGGACCGGGCGAGGGAATCGGCATCGCGAAGATGCTGTACGACCAGCTATCGCGGCCAGTTATATCAAAGCAGAGCGCTGAACAGGCGCAGAACATTCAAGGGACAGCCATAACGCAGCCCGAAGAGAAAAAATGAACGCTCTATTTATTAAATTCGATGGACGCGCCGGCCCGTATGTGATGCTTGATCTGCAGGCTTTTTTCAGCGCGCTCGGACATAACACGACGGTAGCGGACCTGCGGAACCTCTCTCATTTGCCAAAAAATGAGGCTTCAATGATTATGATACAAACGATCAAAGAGGCTCTCCGCAACAATCTTCCCGACCTAATTATCGCCTACGGTTGCAATAATATTATTTCTTTCCAGATAGAAACAGGCGCGCCGGTGGATCTTTTTACTTATCTCGACATTCCTTCGGTTTCGATATTTTATGACAGTCCGCTGGATAACCGTATTTTCGACGGCGCGTTCGAGGCATGGCATCCGGAAAACAATTATTTTTTCATCTGGGATCATCATTTTACGGATGAAATGAAGAAGATCGGAATAAAGAAATCCTACTATATGCCGATCGGAACGAATATACGGAGATTCAAAAAACTGCCATATAACGAAGAGGACGCGAAGAAATACGGGGCTGATGTCTCTTTCGTCGGATCATACACAACGAAGCGCGAATTTATGTTAAGGAAGCTGTTGGATTGTAAATTTAATCTGGTTGTGTGGGGGTATGATTGGGAGAACGCGCACGATACGCGTTTCCGCGACTGCATCCGCGGCGTGGCGGACAATGAGTCCGATCTCGCGAAGGTATACAATTACTCGAAAGTAAATATTAACTTAACGGTGGATCAGGGCATTTCGAGCCTGAACATGCGCGTGTTCGACTGCATGGCGTGTGGAGGATTCCTTATATCCGATTATAAAAAGGATTTCGATACTCTTTTCGACAGAGAGAAAGAAACGGTTACTTTTAAGACAATCGACGAATTGCCGGATCTCGTCGGCTATTATCTTACACACGAAGAAGAGAGAAAAGAAAAAGCGAAATTAGGACGCCAGCGCGTTTTGGCGGACCACACATACAAGAACCGGGTAGAGTTCATTCTGGAAACGCTCGAAAACGACGGAGCGTTCGACGCGCCGCGGTGGTGGGAAAAACACGGCGATCCCGGCAAGGTGATCGACAGATTTCTCGGATTAGCCGGAGATGTTTGCGAAGACGAATGCGAGCCGGAAAAAAAAACGTCGGAGACGGCGGAATATAAGACGGTCAACAGCGTGTCCGTCGAGGAGACTGTGAAATGACCGCAAAGCAAACGAATCCTTGGGCCGAACTTAGCGAAATTATGAAGAAACAGGCAAAGCAATATTCAAAATTTCTCAATCTTTTAACAAAGAAAGAGAAAGCCTTGATAGACGGCGACATGAACAAACTCACAAAAATTATTAAGGAAGAGAAAGAATATATCCACGAACTTGAATTGACTGAGAACAAGAGGGTTGAGGCTGTAAAGGAATGTCTTCCTGAGCAAGGCGGGGCGCCGACTCTGAAAGAGGTTTTAGCGGCTGTTCCGCCCGAGGAAAAAGACACTCTCGAAAAGAACGCTGTTGGCTTGATGGAATCGCTTAACAAAGTCGCTGTTGCGAATCGTTCGAACGCCGAACTGATAAAGGAAGCGATGAATTTTGTGAATTACAACGTGAATTTACTTTCGTCCGACCGGACGTTGGACAACCTGTATGAAGGAACGGGCCGAATGAAAGGTTCCGAACCTAAGGTGCGGGGTCTTATTAACAAGGAAGTCTAAAGCAGAGCCGCGCGCGGCGCGCCGCGCGACAAACTACCGAGGTGCTTTTATGCGATCAACATTTTTCGGGATCGAAACGATGCGGAGAGCGATACTGACCCAGCGGCGTGTCATGGACACGATCGGCCATAACATTGCGAATGCGGCAACCCCCGGCTACTCGCGGCAGGTGGTTAAACTGGAGACAACAAGTCCGTTCGCATATCCGGGC
>Ga0172379_10008979_pt1 | contig 12442 bp, 12 predicted proteins | sample GrowelOW334metaG_FD_119756 | JGI IMG/M metagenome (GOLD analysis project Ga0172379, IMG submission 119756) | Groundwater microbial communities from an aquifer near a municipal landfill in Southern Ontario, Canada - Groundwater well OW334 metaG | ecosystem: Environmental > Aquatic > Deep... | reverse complement strand
GATAATCCTCTCGACACTTTTCACATTTTATCGAGTCTTCAATGTGGGGAGTCCCCGCACCGCCGTTCATTCCGTTGAGAGAAATATCAGCCACTAAGCCCAAAAACAAAAAATACAGGCGACCCTTTTTCATGCATTATTCCTATGTTTTATCCATCATTGCCAGCCGTTGACGGTACACCCCATCTTTAATCTCAGTCCGACACCATCCGCGAATAATAGCAAAAACTGTATCTTGGTCAACAAAATCTGCAGCCACGACAAGTACATTGACACCGTCATCCTGTTTTGCGACACGGGCAACTTCAGGATTCCAGCACAACCCAGCATAAATTCCTTTATGTCGGTTCGCCGCAATGCTCATACCAATGCCCGATCCACAAATAAGAATGCCCGCTTCAACTTCTTTTGTAAGGATTTTTTGACATACCAACTCGGCAAAGAGCGGATAATCAGTCCGCTCTGACGAATCAGTGCCAACATCAATCCAGTCTATGTCGTTAAACTCGGCCATGATTGCTTGCTTTACATTATAGCCGCGGTGATCAGCCCCAATAGAAATCTTCATCTTTCCTCACTTCATGTTTTTTCTTGTAATCTTTTTCATCCCATACAACTTCAGCCTTTTTATAGGGAGAACTCACAATAACTTTGCTGCATGGTCCAGAAGTGTATTCCTGCCCCGATGCATCATGTCGAGGAAATTTTATAAGGTAGGCGGTTTTGAAAAGATTAAAACGATGTCCAAAAAAGTGTTGCTGCTCAGGTTCAACATCGATCTCTTTAATACTTTCCGGCACAAGTGTTTTATCAGTGCCAAGGTCCAATGAAAAAGTCCACTGCGCATTTTTCTCGCCGAGCGATACGCTGGTTTTATCACGAATATCGGCCAAAACTATAAATGAGTACCAGTGATTATTTTCTTCAAGTTGCCGCTTTAAGAACTCTTCTTTTGCCTGTGCAGCTATACCGCGGCGCCCACAATAGACATCAGCATAAGCGCGCCTGGTGGCATCCGACATTCGCAAAAAATTAAAAAGTGCTCGCGTTTCAAATTGATTGTAGATCGCAGCAGTGCGAACATTGTTGTAGGCAACCTCGCGCTGGTCATCAAGCTCTGTCGCCTGAGGCGATTCTTTTTTGATAAGTTTATGATAAGGAACGCACGAACTCATTAGAACAACACACGCCAGTAGACAACTTATTTTGCTACCGGTTCTAGAACTATTTTTTTTTATCATACCCTACTTTCTTTCGCATCACGTGCTACATACCGCCTTTTTCAGGCACCATCGACAAGGCAATTATACTAATTTCATATCAAGGAGCAAAAGAATCGTAAAAAAGAATTTTTAAGGCCGTCCAGCACAAAGCAACCCTGGACACGCCACTTTTTGGAATGGTAAACTGCAGAAAATTTCTGTCCCACTTGAAAAAGGATCCGCTCATGAAAACTATTTCGTCCCTCATTACCTCACGCTACCTCGCATTGACCGGCAAAGATAGCAGCATCGCGTTTATGATGTGCATGTGTTTTGCAGGAATTGCAATCGGCACATTTTCACTCATGCTCGCACTCATCATCTTTAATGGTTTTGAAAAGGTCATTCATGAAAAAATGCAAGGCATCAACGCACAAGTCGTCGTTTACGCACCCGGAAGTAAGCTGGACTACCAACCGTTGCGCTCAACATTGCTTAAAGAATTTCCCGGAACGATTCAGGCAATCAGCGGCAACACCACCAAACAGGCGCTTATTGATACCAAACAACAACAATCAGTCGTGTTCATCAGAGGTATTGATACCACCAACGAACATTTAGTCACGGCAATCAATCATAAAATTATGCACTCCGCCACCGCAGCACCACCACGTTTTGACCAGCTACTCCAAAAAGATGGCATCATCATTGGCCATAAAATGGCACTTCAACTCCATCTTGCTGTCGGTGATCAGCTCACACTCCTTATCCCAGAGGCCGGCGGACAGAAAAAAATAGCTTTAAGTTCGCAAACCGTTACCATCGCAGGCATCTTTAACATTGGCTTGGAAGAGTACGACAATAATTTTGCATTTTGTTCACTCGATTTTTTACATGCCATGTTTGAAGAACAGGGCGTTGACCAGCTCACCATAAAATTACACAACCCTAATGAACATCTCCACCTAACCGGCAAGACCATTACCGACAGTATTTTTTGGACAACATTGTGGACAAAGGTAACTACTTTAATTTCAAACTTGATCTGGCCCCACGACGCCGAAGCTGCAGCAATCGCTGTCTTGCAAGAACGCCTCCCCCACCTGGTCGTCTGCTCCTGGAAAGATCAGTACCCTGCACTGGTTTCATCGCTCAAGCTGGAAAAGTATGTCATGTTTTTTATTCTGGCCTTGATCACGCTGGTCGCTTGCATGAACATGATTTCGCTTCTTTTCATGCAAATTCAAAACAAGCGCCGCGATATCGCCATCTTTAAAGCAATGGGTATGGCGGACAGTACGATTAAAAATATCTTCTTGGGCCTTGGTATGCGCCTGACCTGCTACGCATCACTGACTGGGTTAACGCTTGCAGCGATCGCCGGAGCAATCCTTGAACATTATCCATTCATCACACTTCCTGACGTCTACTACGTTTCCTACCTGCCCGCACGTATGGATCCGGAACTCTTTATCATCGTCTTTGCTGCCACCATGCTCATGGGATTTTTAGCAACCTGGATACCAGCTCGACAAAGCAAAAATATCAATATCAGCAAGGTTTTACGGCAATAGAAAAGGGACCGACATTTCTATCGATCCCCAGTTTTTAACGTTGTATAAAAGCTTACGCTATCTTTACAAACTCAAGCTTTTGTATTTCAAAATCAATGTGGTCAATAACTTGATCAAGTTGAGGCAATAAACGTTTCATTTCTTCAACATTCGCTTTATCTTGTTTTTCGTTCGGTGTTAAAAGGTAACGGATAAGTAATGCGACCGGTATCAACGCAAGACCACCAACAATGATTGCATTATCTACCGAATTGCCAGTAATATTAGCTTTAAAATTTTGCCATCCAGAGAATAGAGTAGGCACACCTGTTACTGCCGTTTGAATTTGTTCTTTTGTTATTTTATTAGCAGCAAGTAACGCACCTGTAATTCCAACGACGGCTGCTGCCACTGATGTCAAATCTAGGCAGGTTTCTTTAACTGTAGCACCGATAAAATTCAATGTTTTTTTAATCAATGTCAGGTTCTGGCTTGCTCTGATATCAACAAGCGTTTTTCGTATCGCCTTGAGTTCTTCAAGGGAATGACCAACATATCGAGACTCAACACGAAGTGCATTTCGTCCTGAACCATCACATGAACCAACAATGCCAGAAACTGGCGTAGCTTCATGAGCCGCGAGCGTTGTTACCGATAAGACAAAAGCTAAAAGTAATTTTCCGTATTCCATATAAACACCTCTTTATTTTTTCTGATTAAATTTTATCGACTCAGGCTACCAAAATTACTCGACTAATCAAGATGTTGCTTACTCAGCTGTTTGCATATCTTCGATTTGGTAAATCTGTTCATCTTCCTGTTCTATCTGTTTCTTAATATCTTCAAAATCTTTATTTGCTTCTCGATCCAATTGGCCAACAGATTGCTCAGGTGATTCTGGTACCGGGTCCACTGAAGTTTGCGTCTCAGGAGCCTGGGCAAGATCTGTTTGTCCACTATTTTCACTATTTTTAATTTCTATGTTTTGGTCAATTCCAGCAATAACATTACCGGCAATCAACGTGGCGATTAATAACATCTTTTTCATTCATAACTCCTTTTAAAGTTATTCTTTTTTCAAATCTCTATAACCTCCACCGTTTTCCCTAGATGCAATTATTACTATCTGAATATACATATTAAAATATATACTGTCAAAAGGCATATAAAAACGATACATTTAGCACATTATCTATATACTACAAAAAGGTATTTCTCTGATTTTTTGTTAATAATCGTTGTTTTTGATGCGAAAAACATTTAAAAACGTTGACTCTTATTTCGACGAAATGATAAATGATATATGAAAGAAAAACTTATTATTTCATAAAAACGGTAGTTTATGCTTAATAAATTTAAAAAACTAATGCTTTTTACATTAACGCTTGTTTTTAGCTCTTCTTATTCGACGAGTATACCTGATTCAAAAAATCAGATTTCCGTTATAAATCATACAGACCAACCAATTTGGGTTGGCGCTTACAGACTAAGAGAGAATCTTGTGGGGAGCAGTGTTGGTCGAGCTACGTTACAAGGTGACATTGTAGAGATACAAAAAAATGGTATGGCCCAACTAGATCGACCAGAATTCAAAATAGAAACCAATCGTGAGATCATTTTTTCAGATAACAAAGAGGTACTTAAAAAAAAATTAACCGCTGATGAATATAGACTAGCAAATAAGACAGCCATCGGGTATACGAATGGATCAGTATTTCATATAGCACAAAAAGATAATGTACTCTACGGATATAGCAACATTGGCTGGACAATTATCAAACCTTTGATGTCATCATTACAGAACATGTGGTCAAGTGATGATAAAAATGCAACCTCGGATCAATCAATGCCTCAACAAAAAGCTACTGTACGTCGAGACTCACATCTGGCGCCTGGAGAAACTGCCTTTTTAGGAAAGCGACTTCCCCTCGTGAAAAAAACTTTGGAACAATTGTTTAATACACAATTGGCAAAAAATGAAACCCCTCGGATTGCTATTTGTACAAGTGGTGGTGGAATACGCGCAGCAACTGCAACTCTCGGACTGCTTGAAGGCCTTAATGAAATCGGGCTGCTTAATGGCCTTACCTATGCTGCTGCGTTGTCTGGATCATCGTGGATAGTCTCAAACTTTATAGAGCTCGGATTGCCGGTAGACAAATACACTCAACACTTTATTACTGCAATTTCAGCAAAAAATTATTGCTCAGCTACAGGAATACCTTATTTATTTTCCAATATCAGACATGTTTTGAGACCAAAATATGTCTTTGACCAATCCTACAACATCGTTGATATCTGCGGGGTTGCATTAGCACATACATTTTTCCATAATGTCACTACTTATTTTGGCCCTGATGATCTTTGTTTGTCGGGTTCCCAACGCTATATGGTCAAAGGTGAGTCATTCTTTCCGATCTATACCGCTATCCAAGTTGCGGGCGATCTCATGAACACTGCCACCTTTACTCCTTATGAATTCGGTATCGATAATCTCAACATGCATATCCCCATTTGGGCATTTGGAAGAAAATTTAAAAATGGGACCTCAATTAATTTTGCACCAGAACTATCGCTTGGCTATTTGATGGGAATATGGGGGTCAGCTTTTTCTGGCACATTTAGGACTTTTTTTAAAAAGATACATTGGGAATCTATCCTAAATATTTTCGCTGAGATAAGCGTTGATGAGGGGCAATTTGCAGGTATTTCTATCTTTAATCCTTTATATGGCGTTTCTAATTCTTTTGTTCGCAACCTCAGTAAACTTACGTTGATGGATCATGGGTATAGCACCAACCTTCCGCTCGTCCCTCTTCTTAAAAAAGAACGTAAGGTCGATATCATTTTTGTAATGGATGCCTCAGGAGACGTTCATGATAGCGCACCAGAACTTCAAGAAGTAATTAAAATTGCAAATTCATTGGGTGTTCACTTTGATCCAATACACTTTGATGAAGTCGCGAGCCACCAGCTAAGCGTGATTAAAGGCAAAGAAGGCACAAGTGCTCCAACTATAATCTTTGTGCCACCAGTAAAAAATGAACATTTTGATCCAACCTTTGATCCAAAAAAGGAATTAAGGCTTTCCTATCCCATATTCAAATTTAGGTATACCCCAGAAGAAATCAATAAGCTTAGCGGACTACTACGACAAAATATCATTGATAATAAAGATCTCATTATGAATGCCATTCGAGAGAAAATTGAACAGAAACATAAAAGCCTTTGGGGGACGCAGCAGATAAGCCAAGGAGCTGCTCATGCTTAATGTACAGAAAAAACGTGTTTTTCTACGTGCCGACCTCAACCTACCTCGTCACGATTTGCTAGATACCACCACACACAATGCTCGCATGGAAGCCCTTGTCCCAACCATTAAACTGCTTATGCAAGGCGGAAACAAAATCATACTAGCGACGCACATTGGACGGCCCTCGCCACGGCATAACACACATTTCATTGATGAACAACTTTCAACCAAACTGCTTGTCCCTAAACTAGAACACTATGGATTCAAAATTGATTTTGAACCTGACCTCCTCCAAGCGGCAAAGAAAAGTGTTCAAAATGTTACTACGATCCTCTTGCTCGAGAACTTACGATTCTTCCAGGGGGAACAAGAACCATCGCGCCTTTTTGCTCAGCTTTTGGCCGCAACTGCTGACGTCTATATCAATGACGCCTTTGGACTTATCCACCGCAATGACACATCGGTCACGCTCTTACCAAACTTATTTACTAAAGACAATCGCTCTGCTGGTCTGATTGTTGAAAAAGAAATCGCAACGCTGACAGCCCTGACAAAAGAACCTGCACAACCTTTCATGCTTGTCGTTGGTGGATGTAAAGTTAAAGATAAAATCAAAGTCTTGATGACGTTCTTGCACGCACCAAAGCACAAACGCGCTAGTACTATCATTATCGGCGGAGCACTCGCATTGCCATTTTTAAAAGCAAACGGTTACACCACGGGAGCTTCCCCCTGTGACCAAGCTGATGTTGCGGTAGCAATGGACACGATAAAGGCCGCTACAGCGGCTGGCGTTTCTCTCGTCCTCCCCACTGATATGAAAGTTACAAGCAAACTAGGGAGTGGCACGCTGCAAACATGTTCAGTTACAACTATTCCAAATGACAGTATTTGCGTTGACATTGGGCCGGCATCGCTCCAAGTATTTTCACAACAGCTCCTCAATGCCAAAACAATTTTTGCCAACGGCACCATGGGGATTTACGAATATCCTGAGTACCAAACGGGAACAAATGGAATTCTGGCAAGCATTGCAGCAAACACAGGCCTAACTATTCTGGCAGGTGGAGATACTGTCGCTGCGGCGTATAAAGAAAACATCGCAGACAGGGTAACGTTTTGCTCAACAGGTGGCGGAGCAACCCTGGCCTTTCTTGGCGCCAGCAATCCCTACCAGGAAATGCCAGCGCTTAAAGCTCTGTATGCAAACGATACTGTGTAGATGAAAAAGTGGTCTGTTCCGGTTGTTTATAATAATGACAAACGGTATGACCAGCACAATCAAGCATGATAAACGATTGAACTCCAGAGATTTCACTCGATGCACCAAGCGTGTAGACAAGCCCGCCCCACTGACGCACCATCCCTTTTCCGATGCACGTATCATCAAGCATCGTTATGCGTAGCCCAAGCTCTTGAATCGTTTCGTTTAAATGTTGATGTGCACGGATAATGCTAAAAAGCGTTACGTTATCCGATGAGGCCTGCTGCATAAAATACTTTGTTAAAAGGCTTCCAAAGATGAGGTTTTTACGTTTGGCCGATGCAGCAAACAAAATAGCATCGTTACGCTGGCTCAAAAAATTGTTCCACTGCAACCCAAACCTGAGGTGATATGAACTTTGCAGCTCTTTAAAATCAATGACGGTATGGTCGGCATACAAAGATTCAAAGCCGTTACTTGAAGTTGTTTTAATATAATCAAGAACATCGTGCATGCGCTGTGCAACCTCTTGGCCAAGAACTTTATCATCAATGAGCGTACGCAGTGTGCCGCCACGATCAAAACGTACAAATTCTTCATACGCAACATCATCGCTGGTATGAAGCAGCTGGCCCGGGTTATACCCAATTTCGATACCGCCATGGCATAACTGAACAAACTGCCGCTTGCCGGATTGTTCATCATCCCAACCAAGAAATAATGCCTGTGGCAAATAATCATACCAGTACAGAAGGTCTGGATAGGTGTATCCTTCAAAGCGCTGTTGCAACTCTTCCAGAAGAGAAACCTCACCCAAGTATTCTTCCTCTGTCCCCTTTTTACTCATATGCCGCTTATTAAATAATTTATTGGTCAGAGCATATTCGTGATTACCACGTAAAAGAATCACGTTCTCTGGATTGTGAATAAAAAGGTGCATCAACGCCGCCATCACTGGCACGCTTGATCGACCTCTATTTGAATAATCGCCAAGACAAACAATCGTTATATCAGGCCGAAGTGTCCATGCATCATCGATGTAATTTTGCTGTCGCAATTCAGTGATAACCGCTGTCAATGTTTGGTAATCACCATGTAGATCGCCAATGATGACCACTTTTGCAGTGGATCCTGAAACAACTTTTTTCTGCACGAATGGAACAAATAACGAACTGATTTCACGCTCGCCAACAAGCTGAAAGAGTGTTGGATCACCCTTTAACAAACGCTCTCGCCGGGGCGTTGCCGAAGTCAGCCACCCGCTTGAACGCATCTGCGTTGAACTTACACGGACAAAGGCTTGTGCAAGCTGTTCAAACTGACTACGCGTAATTGTGGTAAACGAATGCAAAAAATGTTTCATGTAACTTACTCGAATGAATTAATCTTTTGTGCCATTTCTAAAAGGACTTCTAGAGTTAGCCCAAACTGCTGTTTGCCGTCAACGGTTCGCAACGTAATCGTTTGGTTTTCTTGTTCTTTTTTACCAAGGACAAGCATCCATGGAATTTTCTCAACCTGAGCTCGACGAATCTTGGCAGAGATCTGGTCACCAGATTTATCAACTTCAACGCGATACCCAGATTTATTAAGGTTACCAAGCAGTGTTGTTGCGTACTCTTGTTGGTCATCGGTAATCGTTAAAATGCGCATTTGGATAGGCGCAACCCAAAATGGTAGATGTCCTTTAACGCTTTCCAAGACAATACCAAAGAATCGCTCAACCGATCCAAAGATTACGCGGTGAACAATTACCGGACGCTTACGCGACTGGTCAGCATCGACATACTCGAGCTCAAAGCGCTCTGGGAGATTGAAGTCAATCTGAGCTGTTCCACACTGCCACTCACGTCCCATCGCATCCTCAATCTTCATCTCAATCTTTGGGCCATAAAAAGCACCCTCTCTTGGCTGCAATTTATACACAAGCCCCATCGAAGTTAACACATCATGTAAATCTTTTTCAGCCGCTTGCCATTGCGCATCTGATCCAATTGACTTTTCTGGACGCGTTGAAAGCGCAAATAGTACCTTTTCAAACCCAAATTTTTTATAGACCACGAGGGCAAGCTTTATAATATTTTTTATCTCATCCGCGATCTGGGCCGGTGTACAGAAAATATGTGCATCATCTTGCGTGAATGCACGTACTCTGAAAAGTCCATGCAGAACGCCTGACAGCTCGCAACGGTGATCAAGGCCATATTCAGAGAGACGCATTGGCAACTCTTTATACGAATGAGGCTGCTCGCCATACAAAAGCGCAGCGCCTGGACAGTTCATTGGACGCACACAGTAATTAACTTTTTCGGTGCTGGTGAAAAACATATTATCGCGAAAGTTATCATAATGGCCTGTACGTTTCCAAAGCGATTCATTCAAAATAAGCGGCGTCTTAATTTCTTGATAATCATGCTGCTGCATGTGGCGTGAATAATCGATCATGCGGTTGTAGACTTTGGCACCACGAGGATGGAAGAACGGAGCTCCTGGCGCTTCATCATGAAATGAAAATAACCCCAACTGACGTCCCATGGTTCGATGATCAAAAAGTTTTAGAACTTAAGGCGTTGAAAATATTCATCAAGTTCACGTTGCGTTAAGAACGCCACGCCCGAGATACGCTGCAGAGCGATACCATTGCGATCAGCGCGCCAATAGGCCCCTGAAATGCTTGTCAGCTTAAAATATTTAATTTGATCAACTGAATCAACGTGACCACCTTTACAAAGATCAAAAAAATCACCCTGGCTGTACACGCCAACGCTGGCATCTTGAATGCCGTTGATCAACTCAACTTTGAATTGGTTCTCTTTGAAAAGTTCGAGCGCTTGGGCTTTAGTAACCTGTTTACCAAGAATTTTATACCCACGTTTTGCGATCTCTTTCATCTTATTTTCGATAAGAGTTAGATCTTCTTCTTTAAAATTTTTAGTTGGAAGAAAATCATAAAAAAACCCCGTGTCAGTCACTGGCCCAATGGTCACTTTGGTGTCTGGGAATAATTCAAGCACGGCTTGGGCGAGAAGATGCGACGCAGAGTGGCGTAGATTATGTAACTGTTGGTTTAGTTCCACGGTTTTTCCTTTCAAACGAAAACGTGATTTTTACATCGCAAAAATCATAACATATTTGCCTGTAAAACAAAATACGCTCTCTGCGCTCAATGCTTGCGTCAGGTTTTTAAACAATGCTAGGGTTGGTGGTGTCGTGGAAAACCATCCTCAAGAAAAAGGAGAAATCAATGGCTGTAAACAAACCAAGCAAGCCTTTACTCGAGCTCCCCAAATCACAGGGACCGAAGGCAAAACCCCCTACCACTTCAACACCATCAAAACCATCAACGGGACAATTTCGTCCTGAACGTATTTTTGTATTGGATACTAACGTTTTAATCCACGACGCTCATGCTATTTCTAGCTTTAAGAACGTTGTTGTTGGCATTCCTTTTATCGTTTTAGAAGAACTTGATACGCTTAAACGCGAGGTAGGCGAACGCGGGCGCAATGCGCGCGAAGCTGTCCGAGTTCTTGATGATCTACGTAGCAAGGGGTCATTAAGCGAAGGCGTCAAGCTGAATCATGGACCCGATGGTGCTTTAGTTAAAATTTTACCAAGCCCAAGAACCATAGATTTTTCTAGCGTTTCAAGCGACGTTCATGACATCAAAGATAACAGCATCATCCAAACAGTTAAAAATTTGGTTAAAGACGGCGCCAACGTCACCCTCGTTTCAAAAGATATCAATGCTCGCGTTAAGGCCGACGCCCTAGGCCTTCCCGCAGAAGACTACACCAAAGGAACAGTAAGTTATGAACATTTTTATCAAGGGTGGATGCGCATTGCTATACCGGCGCTTGATCTCAAAACAATGACACCTAAAAAATTAGAAAGCGTCATCGGCGACCAACAATTGTGGCCAAATCAGTTCATCATTTTAGAAAGCGACAATAACCCCCACAACAACAGACTTTTCAGATTTTACGGTAACAAAAACTTTCAAGAAGTCGCTGACATCAGCATCATGAATAGTTTTGGTGCAAAAAATATTCAACAACTCATGGCGCTCGATCTTTTAATGGATGACAGCATTCAGATAATGACCCTTCTTGGCCCTGCCGGCACCGGAAAAACATTTCTCACGCTTTTAGCAGGTCTTTATAAGGTCGCCTATGAACGCATCTATCGCAAACTGCTCGTCACGCGCCCTATCATTGCCCTTGGCGCTGACATCGGATACTTGCCCGGCGATATTCAAGAAAAACTTCATTACTGGATGCAGCCAATTCACGACAACCTTGAATTCATCTTCAGTCAACTGTCACGTAGCAATGAAGAAGAATTCAACCTGTCAAAACGAAAAGAAAAAGAAAATAAATTCGGCAAGAAGCACTTTAATCAACAACAAGAAAAACCGGGAGAGATGCACTCAGTTGAACGCCTTCAGCAAAAAGGAATTATCAGCCTTGAAGCTATCACCTACATGCGAGGACGTTCGATTCCGTACCAGTTCGTCTTCATTGACGAGGTCCAAAACCTGACACCGCATGAAGTAAAAACCATCGTTAGTCGTGCAGGCGAAGGCACCAAGGTTATCCTTGCCGGCGATCCATACCAAATTGACTCGCCTTACCTTGATTTTTCAAGCAACGGTCTGACAACCGCCACTGAAAAGTTTAAGGGACATTCAATCTTTGGTACCGTCTTTTTGGAAACAAGCGAACGTAGCGAGCTGGCTAAATTAGCGGCAGAGATTTTGTAATAAAATCGATCTTATAACACTAATCTAGAATCTGGACCCCGGCCTCCGCCGGGGCGACCCAAGGGGGTCGTAACATAATACTCTTTTTATCGATGAACACTTCTAATATGTCGTACCGGCCCTTCGACGCCGTTCGTGGTGAGGAGCCCGTAGGGCGTCTCGAATCCATTTGAACGGCACTCAGGATAAACTGCGGCCGGTATCCAGACTTTCTTTTTATGCTTCGAAGTTTCAAATGTTTACCTGAATCACGATTTTTATCGGGATGACGCATCCGAAAGCTTATGTAAATGCTTTGTAAATTGCACAACGGTTTGTTCAAATGAAAGCCCTGAATTGTCGATGACAATAGCTCCGTCGGGAATAGTAAGCGGTGAAATATTACGCTGCATGTCACGCAGGTCTCGCTCTTCTATCTCGCGCTTGAGTTCATCAACACTAAGGGCTTTTTTATTGCGTTCAGGATCG
>Ga0172379_10008978_pt1 | contig 12443 bp, 10 predicted proteins | sample GrowelOW334metaG_FD_119756 | JGI IMG/M metagenome (GOLD analysis project Ga0172379, IMG submission 119756) | Groundwater microbial communities from an aquifer near a municipal landfill in Southern Ontario, Canada - Groundwater well OW334 metaG | ecosystem: Environmental > Aquatic > Deep... | reverse complement strand
TTAGTCATCAAAATTCAATTTATTTTCTGGTGTATAAATCAGCTTAGCATATTCTTTTTTGATTTTTCTTTCTGCATCTTTGAGCATCTGATTTATATTTTGGAGGTAGGTCATAATCTTTGCCTGATCACTCCTTTTCTCACATAAATCTGCATGTTTTTTACTCAATATAATTGGTTCTGACTTTTTGTTCACTCCTAAAGGTATATGAGTAAGCGGATGCACATGTTTATATCTAGTAATAAGTGCTTCCTTGATTTTTTTAATTTTTTGATCACGTTCTTGGATCAAGAGATAACGCCTTTGAAGTGATTGAAGATTGTGGGGTGAAGTTAAAGCAGAAAATATTTCTGGACTGAGATACGGCTGGATAGCGTTGACATTCCCTTCTACAAGACACTTTCTGATAAAGGTAGCGCTGATGCTTTCATCAGATCACTCCATAGAAACGTTACCTATATTGATAAAATTATACCCCGCGAAAGATTTTACAGCATACGCGTCTTTGTGCTTAAAAAATTCTGGATATGCGTCCAAAAGTTCTTGGTAAGATCATGCAGCAAATCATACAGGCAATCTCTCTTTCCCTAATACTGCCCGACTTTTTTCAGGAATAATTTTGATGACTTTTCATTCGTCGTCCTTGACAAATTTAGGCGTACCTACAGTGATGAACTGAAGTTTTTCATCTAGCACCAAATTGATAATTTTACTTCTTTCTCTTTGGGTCAAACCCAGATCATATGCTCCTCCAGAATTTTGTCCGATAATAGCAAATGAGGCAAATCATTTTTCTTGAGCCAGTGATAATACTTTTTTGAGCTGATGCTCGATATGCACAATCTGTGCTGGCGCCCATTTACCACTTGCTGCAATCACTCATTCTTCGACATATTTTCTTTTATCACTAAGATTACTCACGGGAATATCTTTTTTTTCATCCCAATTGTCAGGATTATTGTTTTTGTATACTACAATACGAGATTTATTTTGATAATCAGTTTTTAATCTGGAAATTAATATTGAAGCGTCAGTAGTTACTTTTGCTACACTTCACGCTTGTCTTCCAAATGCTGTTTCAGATTCACCTTCTTGAATATCTTCATCTCTTTGTTGTCTTTGCAATCAAAGTCTCTCGGAACTCGTATGAAGCAAAGTAATCCTAGATGCATTTTTTGCTATTCTATCTTCCACATCAGAAGTTACAAAGACCATGGTATCAAACTGTAAAGTCAATAGAGCATGAATATCTTCTTTTGTTTTTATCATCTGGGCTCACATACATTGTAAGACAAAAGTAGTCTTGCCAACACCGGGCAGACCTATGATATATTCAGCTCACAGAGATCCATGATCAATCAATGACTGGAAAAGATCTTCTGTAGTTTTATATCCATGTTTTTTTAGTAATTCTTTATTTCTTCGATCACCAAAAATTTGTTTGAGATTATCTCTATCAAAAAGTAATGGTTTAATAGTTTCTTGCATGACAACAGACACAATAAATGTATATACATACTTATACTAATTTGTCAATCATTTTCAATACTAAAAAAATCCCTAAGATATACCTAGAGATTTCTTTTATAGAAATATATTTTTAAAGACCATCAATCATTTTCTGAATTATGAATTCCGCACTCGTTTTATGCATATTCGACCATAGATACTTGTTCAAATATTTGATCGATAACTGCTTGAATTTCCATGACTGGCATTTGGAATGTAGTATTGAAGAAATTATTTGAAAGCAAAAATGTCTGTAAGGTATCAGATGTTTCTTGAAGCGATCAGATAATAGCAGTGATTGCATTCATATCACTGATTACTTTTTGATTTAATGCCTTTTTAAGATCTCTGAGATGATTTTTGATTTTATCGATATTGAGAACAATTCTATCTACAAATTCTGATTCTACTTTATTAGCAGTAGTTACGCTATACTTAGCCACAGAATCGGAATTAAGTTCGAAACACATAGCAAGATTTTTTTCGATATCTTTACATACTCCTTCGATTTTTTGGATAAGTGCATTAACGTTACGAACCGATTCGCTTGATAATTTTGTATTGAAGTTTTCCATGATAATAAGACGATAAGAAGGTAAATGATTTTTAAATGGAAAGGTGGAAAGTAGAAATATGCAAATATGAAGGAATTTTTCAATATTTCAATTTTCAATCTTTCAATGTTTTTAAGTTGTTTTGTAATATAAGTATACTCCGAAAAGCAAAACAAATCAAAGAATAGAGTCAGAAAAATATATTTTTATAAGTAAAAAACAAAAACATCTATTTTGATGTTTACAATAGAGACTTTTTAGGTTTTATTGCAAACCAAGGGTTATCAAATAGACCGTAGTCGGTAGTTTTTAGACCTTAGACAGAAAAAAAGACAACTAAATTCCAAGTCCTAGACCAAAAAAAATTTGACAGGATTTATTTTTTGACTATAATGTACTTAGATTGTAAATCTTTTAATATTTTAATTGTTTTCATGCAAAAAACATTACAAGTCGGGAAAACTCAATGGATTTTCATCCAGACACCAGACAAAGAAACCATCGATAAACTCGCTCAAGAATATGATTTTCACGAAATGATCGTTGATGACATCTTATGAGTCAACGCGCAATCAAAAATAGACACCAGTAGTAATCATTTTTTTCTAGCGCTTACCTTTACCAAATATATAGCAGAAGAATCCAGATATCTTTTCAACGAATTGGATGTGATCATAGGAGAGAACCATATTATCACTACCATAGGAAAAGAATCAGAAAATTTTAATAAGGTATTTGAAGATCTAACAAAAGAAGCAGAAAAAATTGATGGTTCATATAAATCATCTCCCTATTATATTCTCTATAGAATCATTGATAGTTTTTACGACAAAACCATCAAATCACTTGCCTTTTCTTCGCAAAAACTTCTTGATATCCAGCTAAATATAGCTGATAAAGGAGAAGATGTGATAGATGATTTGATCAATGAAGATTTAAATAAAATATTTGTCAAACATAATTTTCTCTCACAAGAAGAAATTATTGATGATCTTACCGATCATATAAATAAACTGCATGAAAAGCATCTTACGACCTATTTCAATGATCTCAAAACAAAACTCGCTAAAATAATCAGAACGATAAATGTTTTGACAGAAAAAAATGATTCGCTCATGGCAGCATATAATACTTTTCTAGGAATCAAAAGTAATAAAAGCGTAACTAGACTGACATTTGTAAATTCTATATTTATGCCATTGACGGTCATTGCAGGTATAGGAGGAATGTCCGAACGAAGCATGATGACAGGTCCACATAACTGGAAAATAGCATATCCGCTCTTTATTATATTATGTATAATCATAGCATATATAACGTATTTACTCTTACGCAAATATTTTTTAAAAAAATAGTGCGCAGCAGTAAGCGCTTGTCCATGCCCATTGCAAATTATATCATCAAGTTTTCCCGGTGATATCTAACGATTCTCCGATGAAATATAATCAGGGAATTCTTTTTGATTGAAAATTTTTATCCAAATCTTTCAATAAGATTCATCACACAGACACTTTCGCTTCGGTTATCGGTCTCAACGCTTTGATACGAATATCACGCACAGTATCTCACATCACAAGTTTAAAATATTGGATAATTTTTTTGCTCGTGGCATTAAGATTAAAATCACATTGCAGCATATATTTGGAAATATCTTGGTCCATATATAAAGTAGCATCAAATATTATAGGTCCGCTAAGTCCTCGATGAGTGAACAGTAAGGGTCATTTGCTCGTATATACAGCCTTATTATCAGCATATAAGGTAAGTTTAGTTTGTACAGTATTTCACGCTAAAGAAGAAAAATCTTCATGACTTTCAATGCCACATAAAGCGCCATGCGGCACAGAAAGTGACAATCATAATTGTTCCGCCATTTCATATGCGAATGGACTAGCACCTATCTGTGGATACGTCATTCATCAGGTAGCAATAATTACTTTTTTTGCGGTATATATTCCCGCAGATGTTGTAACAACGAAACTATTATCATCAGCAGTATTAATGGAATGCACTTCGTGATTAAGCAAATGTTCAGTATCATTATTTTTTGATTGATGAACAAGAAACTCCACGAGTTGTTTAGCTTTTCAGCCCTTAAGCAATACTCTTCCATTTTCCTCTACTTGAGTTTCAATACCATGGTCATTTACATATTGAATCATATCTTCAGGTCAGAATTGATGGAATAATGATGGCAAAGATTTCAATGATTGACCGACGTAATGAAGATTCGGATCCAGATTGATATTAGTCAGATTACATCTTTCTCATCACGAAAGCAATACCTTGGAACCAAGTTTATCAGTTTTTTCTAGAATGCATTTTTTCAACTCTTTCGGTAAAAACAAGGAACAAAAGAGTCCAGAAGCTCATCAACCGATGATAATTACGTCATAGACCATGCTATTAATTTTTAATTTTAAATTTCTAATTTATTTTATTTTATTTTAATTTTCAGCAAACCCCCATTCCTCCTTGACAGGGGGCTACATGGAAAAATATTTTATTTATTTTCCTTAGCTCCCGCTCCGGTAATTACCGGAGAGGGGTGGGGTGGGTTTGCTTATTTTAAAAAAAATTAAATTATTTTATAGTTTATACGACTTCAAAACATCTTTATACACCTGTAGCACAAATACATTATCAAACAAGCACGCCACCGTAAGCGGTCAAACTCACCCAGGAACTGGCGTATATGCAGCTACTTTATCTTTGATAGTCTCGATATGTACATCACCGACAGGTTTTCCATCGATATGACCATAACCGACATCGATAACAATTTGAGTTTTGTCGTCACGAAGAAATGTTTCATCAACAAGGTGAATTTTGCCCGTACAAGAAATAATATAATCTGAACTTTTAGTAATTGATTTAATTGCTTCGACAGGAGTATCGACATTACACGCATATACAGCTGCTCCTCTCTTGATACATTCAAAAGCAAGCGGTTTCCCGACAATATTGCTTTGTCATAAAATAGCGACAGTTTTGCCGATAAAATTATCTAATGAATAGTGTTCAAGTAAATACAAAACAGCTTTGGGCGTAGCCGGGATGAAATCAATAAGATCTATAGACGATAAACCAGTCAAAACACCGCCCAATCCATCAATGTCTTTCGTCGGCGTAATAGCAGACAATAGTTCTACTTTATATTGTTTATATATATCAGGCAAAGGAAGTTGAATCATAATACCTACACAGTCAGCATCTTGATTGAGATATCTAATAAGTTCCATTATTTTTCAAATACTATCATAATTCTGATTGATATAGATACCAACATCATCGAATTTTCCGGCTTGATTCCTATCATATTCAGCTTGATGATTTTGTCCGAAGACGATTACCGGTAATCCTATAGATTCTCCATAAGCTTTTTTGTGTCTGACATAGGTAGCAGACGAAGTATCATCACCGAGATATATGATAGCTACATAGACTTTCCTATCAGCGAAAAACTTAGTTCTTTTGGTTATAAGTTCTTGTTTAAAAGATAGAGAGAGGTCTTTTCATAAAAGTATCATAGAAAAATTTTCAAACTATAAAAAAACTGTTTAATAGCATACATAATTTAAAATTTTTCTCAACTGGAAATTCTTAAACGAAAACAATAGAAAATATATATTCACTAAAAAAATCACCCGGGTGAATCCACACTATACAACATTTCCATATTTTTGGTAAATAAATAACTGGTTAAAGTACAAAATAAAACAACAAAATTGCATTTTTATCTATATTAGCTATAATAAGAAAGCGTTAAAACGCTATTTAACGAAATACATAAGCTATGAATAACCTGCTTGTCATTATTATTATAGCACTAGGACTACGACTGATTGGATCATTAGTGATCAAGGCAGCATTTTCATCAATACACAAAAGTCATAGAAGAGAACAAGCAAGCAAACTCAGATATCTGCAGATAAAAATTCCCAAAAGCGTGACCACGAAATGAGGCGAAGATGGGGGTGATACGATCAAAGATATGAAGCAAAACATGCAAATCATGAATCAGATATATAAAAATTTTTATTCGATAGTTGATGATAAGCGAAAACATAAAAAATTTTGACACAACTATATCAGCATGGAAATGTTTATCGAAAAAGAAGTTATCAAGTTTATCATGGGTGTGCCAGAAGAACATATAGATAATATGGAGAAACTCATTTCATCGTTTTATATAGGCGCAGTCGTAGATTCTATTGATCAACCAAAGCTTCTTGAAGCAGGAAAATATATGGCTGGAGGAGAATTTGTTTTAAGCAAAGACAATGCTTATCCTATCAAAACATACGATTCGTTTGAAGCTGATCCGATGGATAGTCTGCTTTCTGCATATTCCAAAGTACTAACTGACGAAAAAATGTGCTTGCAAATACTCATTTCTCCACTAGATGAAAAAGTGCTTAAAGAGCTTAGAAAAGAATCCAAAAAAATCAAAGAAGGAAAAAATAAATGATTCTTTGGAATGCTGCTCAAAGATATTCGAAAAGGAATAATAAGCGCCAATAGTGATTCCAAAGACGCCCCAAAAGACGACGAGAAGAAAAGCGATCTTTCTCAACAACAGTCTGGCGATCTCGATAAAAAAACAGAAGATGAAATATTCTCAGTCAAAATAAGGGCATTAGTCACTTCACCAGATCCCAAAAGACCAGAGAGAATTATTGAAGATCTTTCGAGAGGATTTAGTCAGTATAGTTATATAGGACTCAATGCGTTTAAGTTTAAAAAATCGAAAAACATCCAAGAATTTGCTAAAGAGTTTATCAATAGACTATTTCATAGTGACAACTGAACACTGGCAAATCTCAATAAATGGAACAAGAAAATAATTCTAAGCATTAAAGAGCTCTCCTCTATCATCCATATCCCCAACGCGAAGTTTAATAGAAACCCGCGCATCAGCCGACAAAAATACAAAATTATACCCGCACCAGACAATATTCCTACCGAAGGAATTCTGCTCGGATATAATACTTACGCAGGCATCAAAAAAGAAATCAGAATCATGTCAGACAATGACGATAGATTTAGACATATGTACATTATCGGACAAACAGGTTCTGGTAAATCAACACTTATGCTTACTGCATTATTGGAAGACATCAGACAAGGCAATTGATTTTGTGTTATAGATCCTCATGGAGACTTAGTAGATTTCGTAATGAAACATTATCCTAAAGAAAAAATAGATGATCTGATTCATTTTGACCTTGCAAATACTGATTATCCGATTGCCTTCAATCCATTGGATGGACCAGAAAACGACGACGAAAGAGATGTAGTAACCAATGATCTCGTCGAAATGTTCGTCTCTATGTATGGAGAAGAAATTTTCTGACCACGTATTCAGGATTACTTTAGAAATGCATGTTTCTTGTTGATGGAACAGCCTGAATGAGGGACATTGATAGATATTATGAGACTCTTCACTGACGATGCATTTGCAGAAAGCAAAATAAGAAACGTCAAGAATCCCATCATTGCTGCCCGATGGAACAAGACCTATAAGAAAATGGGAGATAGAGAAAAAGCAGAAATCATCCCATTTATCCAAGCAAAATTCTGACCATTTACGACAGGTACCTACATCAGGAATGTTATCGGTCAACCAAAATCATCATTCAACTTTTTTGATGCAATGAACGAAAAAAAAGTTATTCTTGTCAATCTTTCTAAAGGGTTAACAGGAGAAGAAAACAGTAAACTTGTAGGAAGAATGGTAACTATGCAGCTCAAACTCTCAGCACTCAAAAGAGCAAGACTTGAACCGAAAGATAGAACACCATATTTCCTCTACATTGATGAATTTCAAAACTATGTATCCAAATCTATCGAAAGCATTTTATCAGAAGCCAGAAAATATAAATTAGGTTTGATTATAGCGCATCAATATATCGATCAGCTCAAACAAGAAGGACTATGATGATCACTTGATCTCTCCAAAACCATCTTTGGTAATGTAGGAAACTTTTTTATCCATAAAGTCGGTGCCCCCGATGCAGAATTTTTGGAAAAAGAATTTGGTCCAGAATTTTCAGCAATAGATATGGTAAATGGAGATACCTTTAGAGCAGTAGCTAAAATAGTAGTCAACAACCAGCCAACGAGACCATTCAGCTTCACGACAAGAGTACCATACAATGATCCTATTTTAAATATACCAGAAAAAATAGAAATCATGAAACAAATTTCTGCGCTTAAATGGTGAACAAAAAGAGAATTAGTCGATAAAGAAATCTATTTTAGAGTCGGAGTGTAAGATAAGTATTTTCCTCATCCCCTAACCCCTTCTCCTTCAGAGAAGGGGAATAAAAATAACTGCTCCCTCTCTGAAGGAGAGGGTTGGGGTGAGGAAAAAAACCATAATATGAAAAATTACTACGCTCCATACACCACTTTGAAATTTTTTTCAATCTGTTGCGAAAGTACTTCAGGGCTTATTTTCAAATACTCAGCTACAAACTCATAGATATATTTTATATTCGCTGGATGATTGGTCGTCCCACGGACTACTTGAGGGCTCAACCACGGAGCATCAGTTTCCAAAAGCAATTGATCTAATGGAACTAGAGCTAATGAGTCTCTAAGATTTTGAGCATTTTTATACGTAACATTTCCACAAAACCCGATAAATAATTTTTTAATCTTCAAATCTTGTAATCTTTTAATTTCATCCGGTCCAAATCCTCGACAATGAAAATGAATGATCATATCACGATAATTTTTTAGAATTTCAAATGCGCTAGCAAAATCTTTCCTAACATGCACTACCAGCGGTAGATTAAGTTCTTTTGCTAGATCACATTGAAGAGCAAATAACTTTTTTTGAATCGACAAAGAATTTTCACTTCCAGGATAATAAGTATCAATACCACATTCTCCTATCGCGACAACATATTCTTTATTCACTTCATATAATTTTTTTAAATCAAAAATCTTTTGCTGGATATTTTCCTCAGTGATTATTTCTGTATGAACAGTAGAAGGTTCTTCCATTCAACATTCACCCGGGTGATACCCAATCGTCGCTTTCACTATAAGTTCAGATTTTAGGCTTTGAGCTTTTAGCTTTAAGCTTTCGGCTTGTTTTGCGATTTCAATTCCCCTCATATTATATTGCTCACTAGCTCAAGAATTTATCAACCCAACTCATCCAGCTTGCACAAACTGAGCAAGATACTCTTCTCGCTGGAAATAAAGTTCATCTCAGTTGAGATGTGTATGCGCATCATATAATTTCATACGTATAAAAAAGTCAGTTAAAAAAATACGTTGCTTTGATTATACAATTCCATAAATACTAATCAACGAAAAAACTTTGGAATCATATAATAATAAAAAAGAATCCATCGTTTTTCACTTTTAGTTTTTCACTTGTAGTTATTATGGCCTTAGTCCTTGGAATCGTAATGTTTATGTGCCTAGTACTCATCCATGAATTAGGACATTTTATCAGCGCCAAAAAAAACGGCGTGAAAGTATTGGAATTTGGGATAGGAATACCACCCAAAGTTTGCAAACTCCGAACGGACAAATCAGGAACAGAATATACATTAAATTTGTTGCCCTTAGGAGGATTTGTAAGACTCAAAGGAGAAGATCCAAACGACACAGAAGATTTTCATGCCAAAGATAGTTTCATCAAAGCCAAAATATGAAAAAAAATACTTATTCTGATTTCAGGAGTCGGTATGAATTTCATCCTCGCACGAATACTCTTCACGACCATTTTTACTATGGGTACTCAACCCATTTCTATACTACCAGAAAATGCAATACCATCTCATCAAAATAGTTATCTTATGCCGACAGTAGATTTTCTTCAAAAAGAATGATTCATTAGTGGTGAGCTTATTTCCGTTCCAGCAAAAATAGAAAAAGTATCGACTGATTTTCTTGGTCAAGAACTAGGATTACTTTCATGAGACACTATTTTATCTATCAATAACGAAACCGTAGATATACGGAATATTGGCGTCGTTCTCAAAAAAAATATCGACAAAGATATAGCAGTACGCTTTACTAGAAAAAACAAAGAGCATATCGCAAATGCCAACTGCCCTGCTGACAATTGTCTGCTCTGACTAACATTTTACGCAGGAGATATTAATCTAAAACCCATCAAATTCCCGTTATTCCAAGCGATGGGAATAGGTGCCAAAGAAATAAAGGCTCAGACAATACTTACGTTTTCAGCCTTAGGGACACTATGAAGCGATCTTGTTTCATTCAACAAAAATAGAATCAAAGCATCGCTCAACAAACTTACCTGACCCGCAGGAGCGATCAAATTTTGAGAGACATTGCTTCATGAATGATGACGAAAACTTTACCTTGGATTCGCAGGTATGATCTCACTAGCACTGGCAATATTCAACATTCTGCCTATCCCTGCATTAGATGGAGGAAGATTATTGGGAGTTTTAATCCAAGGAATTGGCAAACTCAAACCAGAAAAATATTTCAATATAGAATGATATATCAATCTCGTATTCTTTGTTCTGCTTATGTGACTTGGCATATATATCCTCCTCAAAGACCTCGTTCGCTTCCGAAATATAAAAATCCCCTTTCTAGGATAGATTGACTCTAGACTACCAAAAAATTCACAATATATTTTTCTTCATAAACTAACATACAAAAAAGTGCACCATTATCAAATCAACACGAATGGTAGTCCGAGCATGAGAGACGCGTAAGCGGATCACTAACTATATATGTTCAGTAAAATAAACATGATATTGCCCTAATGGTGCTTGATTTTTTTATCCAATATTTTTTCATCAAGGAAAAAATATGGTCGTGGGGTTTGGGGCACGAAAAGCCCCAAGAGAGTAATGGAAAGGATTATATAGATCAACAAGCAACAATCTTTAGTGCTTAGTATACACTCTTCTATAGACAAGATAAAGAACAAAAGCAATTGCCAAAGCAATCAATATATTTTCTTTTGGTCCTGTAGCAGGAATTTTTCCTATAGTTGGCTTGGTAGTAGTAGTTTTAGTCGTAGTGGCAGGAGCAGCAACTACTCAATTAGCAACAAAGGTGTAACGATATTCTGTACCGCCATTGTTTGGCATAAAATTAACGATATATTCACCATTTCTCGTAAGCGTAAATTCATATTTTTCATCAGACATATTTACACTTGCAAGTCTCTCAAATGCTGCACTAGTTGGATTCCAAAGGAAAATATCAATTTTATCAGAACCATCCACAGACGTCCATCTCAATGTCACTTTATTTTGAGCAATAGTATGAGTTATATGAGCTAAACTCATATTTGAGCCTGCTGCCGCATGAACAGTAGAAGCAGCGCTAGGAATTCCCTCTCAATACGTTTGCGTAGCAAGTTTAAACCAAATTTCATCAGAAGCTTCTCCAAGGATACCATTTTGATCTTTGGGAATCACGAAGAGATAGTACACAACATTTGGGTTAATAGTATCTCCAGTTGACGTAAGCTCCATAGTTACTCCAGTATCTACCGTAGCAAAATCAAATATTTTTTCTTTGGATTGATCAAGCAATGCTGCATTTTCTAAAATCTGAGATAATGAATATTGAGAAAACATCACAATATATTTTCTGATTTTATTTCAAAGATCATCTTGAATAACCGGTGATTTGACGACAATTTTATTTACCGCGATTTGATCAACGGTAATTTTTTGATTAACGGTATATCCAAATGGAGTCTCATTACCGAGATTATCAATCCAATCTCGCAAATCTCACGTAGCCGCAGTAGTGACACCAAACAATAACAATCCAACAGCAAATATACTTACCAATTTCTTCATAAATTTAAATTTTATAATGTAAAGTTTGAGCTTTCTGCTTTTAGCTTTCTGCTAAAGTGTAGTATGGTTATTTCCTTTCCAAAAACAAAAAAAAATAAGGAAATCAAAGGCACATTCAGTGAATAAAAAAACAAATAACTTGACTTTTATGGATACATAAATATAAAAAATAAATAAAATGTTCAAAACAGAAATTAAAAACTAAAAAGATGCAAAAACTAAATTTTGACACATCAGCAAAAAAAATGCTCAATGCACTAGTTGAGCCCATTGGTATAATAACAATAATTTTGAGAAACAAACTCAAAGGATCGTATGGTAGTCTTTATAAAACAGACGTACCCAAAGAAATAAAATGGACTACGGGGATACATGGAAACTTCACATTTCCAGGACTATGTAAAATCACGTCTATAAACAAAAGCAGATCAATCACCATGTTACCGCAAAATAGAATTGTCAGTGAATTTCCAAGAATAGAATTGTCAGTAGTTTGATTATCTTGAATGGATTTCCGTGAAGAGTAGCTCTTTCGTTCATGTAAATATCTTAATGTGAC
>Ga0172379_10008977_pt1 | contig 12444 bp, 10 predicted proteins | sample GrowelOW334metaG_FD_119756 | JGI IMG/M metagenome (GOLD analysis project Ga0172379, IMG submission 119756) | Groundwater microbial communities from an aquifer near a municipal landfill in Southern Ontario, Canada - Groundwater well OW334 metaG | ecosystem: Environmental > Aquatic > Deep... | reverse complement strand
GCTGGAGAAGGTCCCAAGGGTTTGGCTGTTCGCCAATTAAAAAGATACGCGAGCTGGGTTCAAACCGTCGTGAGACAGGTTGGTCTCCTATCTACTGCAGGCGAAGACAATTGAAGAGATTTGTTTCTAGTACGAGAGGACCGAAATGAACTGACCTCTGGTCTGAGAGCTGTCCTGCCAAGGGCATCGCTCTGCAGCTAAGTCGGGAATGGATAACCTCTGAAAGCATCTAAGAGGGAAACCAACTCTAAGATTAATTGTCATTATGAGACTCCTGGGAGATTACCAGGTTGATAGGCACTAGGTGTAAGCATAGCAATATGTTAAGCCGTGGTGTACTAATTCGTCCATTCCTATTAGGAAATCTGTAAACCATTTATCCTCCTAAGTTTTATGAAATAAAATTTTGGGGGATTGAGCAGAAATTTTTCTTACCTGTTTGAAAATTACTTTGAGAGGAGAAATGTGATCCTCCAACACTTGCCGGCTTTTGAGTCTGGGTGTTGCGATCAACCCACATAATATGGGCTATCGGGAGCCGAGTTTCTCCTCCTCTCAAAGTAGTTTTCAAAAATTGAATCTTTTGTGTTGGTGTTTTTACGCAGTGGGTACACCCGATCTCATTCCGAACTCGGAAGTTAAGCACTGTAGTACCGATGGTACTCGTAAGGGGAGAGTAGGTAGACGCCAACACAAATGATTTAATTAAACCAAAAAGCCGAGATTTTTATCTCGGCTTTTTCTGGTATAATAGCCAATATGTCCGTGTGGCGTACTCAGAGACAAATAATTTATCTCACAATTGTTGTTCTAGCAATTGGGCTGATTATTTTTGGTCTAGTTTGGTATTTTTTTCCTAAACCTACTTGCACTGATGGCAAACAAAATCAAACCGAAGAGGGTATTGATTGTGGCGGGACATGTCCGAGGGCTTGTGTAGCGACCACCTTACCCTTGCGCGTTATTTGGACTAGAGTTTTTCCCGAGAGAGCTGGCCGTTTTGACGTGGCAGTAGAAATAGAAAATCAAAATGCCGATCGGGGTATTGAGCGGGTTGGTTATCGTATTAGAATTTATGATAAAGATGGCGTAATTTTAGCTAAAAAAGAAAACACTATCTATATCAATCCCTTAGACAAATTTATTGTTTTTGAATCAGGTTTTGACACTGGTAAGAAGATAGCGACAGTGGCTGAATTTGAAGTTATTTCTCAATCACCTTGGATGCAGTCAAAACCAATTCCACCAGCGATTAATTTGGAAAGGATTATTGAAGAAAATAATTTTACCGCTCCATCATCTACTCCCAAATTACGCCTCAGAGTTACCAATCGTAGCCTAGAACCATTAGAACAAGTGGCTGTCTCAGCTCTTCTTCTCGATGAAAATCAGACCGTTTACTCTGGGAGCCAAACTATTGTAGATAGACTAGATAAGGGTCAGACCAAAGAAGTATTTTTTACTTGGCCCGAGCCTTTGGCCCAAGAGCCAGCCAATATTGATTTTACTTGGCATGTCAACGGTTTTGAGCAAAAAATAACCCTACCATAAGGTTTTGCTATGAGCCGTCTAAAAAAAAGTTTTTTTAATCTCGACTGGACCTTATTTCTAGCCACTCTGCCGTTGGTTGTTTTCGGACTCATTACAATGAGCTCTTTTACGGCGAAGCAATATTATTTTGATCGGCAATTGATCTGGGCCGCCATTTCTATCATCGTCTTCTATTTATGTAGTTTAGTTGATTGGCGTTTTTTGCGCCGAAGCGAGGTGGTTGTTTCCCTTTATGCCTTTGTAGTGGTGCTCCTGCTGGCTTTGTTTGTGGTGGGTAGGGTTAGTAAGGGGGCCCAGAGCTGGCTATCTTTTGGTAGTGTGGCTTTACAGCCGGCCGACTTCGTTAAAATTGTTTTAATTGGGATGTTGGCTAAATATTTTTCTCGGCGTCATGTGGAGATTGCCAATATTCGCCATATCATAGTTTCTGGCATCTACGCTTTTATTCCTTTTATTTTAATTTTGGTTCAACCAGATTTTGGTTCGGCCTTAATCATCTTTTCTATTTGGTTAGGAATGGCGATGGTTTCTGGTATTTCTAAAAAACACTTAATCTCAATTTTTGCAATTGGAGCAATTGCTTTTTCGATTGGTTGGATGTTTGTTCTCCATCCCTATCAGAAAGCCCGCGTCACCGCTTTTATTCACCCTCTAGCTGATGTCCAGGGTACTGGTTACAACGCTTTTCAATCAATGGTGGCGGTGGGTTCGGGGCAGATTTGGGGTAAGGGCGTGGGCTATGGCACTCAGTCTCGCTTGAATTTCTTGCCCGAATATCAAACTGACTTTATTTTCTCCGCTTTTGCCGAAGAATGGGGTTTGGTCGGAGTGGCTTTTGTCTTTTTGCTTTTTGGTTTGATTGCTTGGCGACTGATTGCCAGTGCTGTGGTGGGAGCGACTAATTTTGAAACTCTTTTTACTGTCGGAGTCGCTATTTATTTGCTGGCCCACTTTGTGATTCATGTCGGGATGAACATTGGCTTGATGCCAATCACTGGACTGCCGCTACCGTTTATGAGCTATGGTGGGTCACATCTGCTGACCGAGTTTATTGCCTTGGGGATGGTGATGGGGATGCGCAAGTATTCGTTGGCGTACCATCGAGGCGATGTGGCCAATGAGTTTATCGGGCCACAATAATTTTTTAATTTTCCATCACTCTAAAGTCGGTGCCTTTTTAGGGTACGGATTTTTCGAAGCTTGAAAAATCCTGAAGCGTTCGGCTCGACAGCCTCACGACCCCCTAAAAATGCACCGACTTTTTCGTGTTAAAGAAAATTAAAAAATTACTGAGAGGCGTTTTTTTTGTTGGTCTCACCTAGCGATGGTACTTTGGTGGGAGTGGGGGAGAAGGTCGGGCTAAAGCCCGGCTATTTTTGGTACAAATGAATTGTTTCTTCTACCATTTTCTTCATTGAGAAATTGTCGCGAATGTATTTTTGGATATTTTTACTGGTCAGAGCCCGGTAATGATCTTTGATGATCATATATTTTAGAGATTTTTCTAATTCATGAATATTTTCTGGTGGTACGAGGAGACCATATTCAGCATCGGGAATAATTTCTGGCACTCCACCGACTTCACTAGCAATGATTGGGACGCCAGCCGAACCGGCTTCGAGTAGAGCGTAGGGGAAAGCTTCGGTTCGAGAAGGTAAGACAAAAATATCAAAAGCGTGTAAATATTTACGCGCATCGTCTACTTGGCCCAGTAAAATAATTCGACCATCAAGTCGCTTGTCACTAATCATCTTTTCTAGTTTGGCGCGTTCTTGTCCTTCGCCAATAATCACCAGATAGAGTGACCAGCCTGTTTGGCTACCAAGCATATCTTTAACTAAACGGGCAAAAGCTTCGATCAAAATATCCAGACCTTTGTTGGGATGAAGCTCGGCAATAGTACCGATCCAAAATTTGTCGGCCTTGTTTGGCAGAAGTAAAGTTCTGGCATCACGCTCGGCCAGAAAGTTTATAAAATCAATGCCATTGTAAATAAGTTTTAATTTACCGGCCGTTAGGGGCCAAGTGGAAATTTGTTTCATTAAACTTTTTGAAACCAGAACTGTTTGGTGGCTAAACATAATCGTCAACCAACTTAAAAAGCTAATAGCCTTTTTTTGGAGCCAAGATCTTTTTTCATTGAAAGCCCAACCGTGGCCGGTAAAGATGATTTTTTTGATACCAGCTAGCCTCCCTGCCAGGCTACCTAAGCCACCGATCTTGGAACTATTGAGATGAATGACGTCTGGTTGCTCACGGCGAAAGATACCATAAAGCGACCAGAAGACTGCCCAATCGCTGCCGAGATTAATGTCTCGACCAAGTTCTGGTAAGTAAATAACTCGAATGTTTTTTTCGTTTAACTTTTTAGCTAAAATTTCTCCTTCGCCTAAAATTACCGCTACTTCAAAATCGGCTGTTGGTAGGGAAGAGGCTAGTTCATAGACATAACGCTGAGCCCCGCCAAAGTTCCCCTTAGTAATCAGATAAAAAATTTTTGTCTTTTTTTCTGCCATATTAGACGAAAATGACCCTAAAAGCCTTATTTTATGGCTATTTTCGCTTTTATCATACTCTTTTTTGCATATATTTCCACTATTTTGGGTCAGTTTTGTGTCCCTGGATTTTCGCCGTATTTTGTTGTATTATCTTATTATTATGCAATTTGGATCAAAAAAGGGGTCAATGACACTTCTTTTGGGGGATATCTTTTTGTTTATTGTCGCCTTATGGTTGACGCTGGTTTCTCGTTCTTTTGAGCTACCAAATTGGGAAATTTTTTCTTTCAACCTGGTGCCTTTTTTGTTTGTGTTTGCGACTTGGGTTTTAGTTTTTTTTATTGCCGACCTTTATGGTAAACAGGCCATGCTTTTTCGTCGCCGTTTGCCTCAGACTATTCTCAATGCCTTGCTGGTCAATAGTGGTTTAGCTATCGCTTTCTTTTATTTTCTGCCTTATTTTGGTGTCACTCCAAAAACGATTTTGTTTATTGACCTCTTTTGGTCATTCATTTTAATTTTTGCCTGGCGCCGTTTCGTTGTTAATTATCTTTTAAAAGGGCGTAGTGAAAGAATCTATTTTGCTTGTCAGGGCCAAGAAGTAGAAGAACTCAAGCATGAAATAAAAAATAACCCCCAATACAATTCAACCATCATGGATGGTGAAATAAGTGATTTGAATAAAAGTCGCGTCACTATTGTGGTGATCAATCCATATGATAGCAACGAAGGCTCGGTCAAAGATTTTTATAAATTGATTTTTAGGGGTGTTCGTTTTTTGGCGGTTGATGATTTATACGAAGAAGTTTTTGAGAGAGTGCCGCTGTCATTAATCGATGAGCGTTGGTTTTTGGAGAACATAACCAACAGCCCCAAGATGGTTTATGATTCATTAAAAAGGGTGATCGATTTTATTTTAGCGTTTATTTTATCTATTATCACTTTGCCAATTTATCCTATTGTCTGGGTTTTAATGAAGATTTTTGATCCAGGTCCTATGTTTAGTTTTCAAAAAAGAGTTGGTCAGAATAACAGAGTTGCAAGGTTATCCAAGTTTCGAACCATGACTAATGCCGATGATGGTGGTCATTGGGGGACTGAGAAAAAAAATGAAGTGACAAAATTGGGTGCAATTTTACGTAAAACCAGACTAGATGAGATTCCCCAATCATGGAATGTTTTGTGGGGAAATGTGTCTTTGGTTGGTCCGCGACCCGAGTTTCCTGAACCGGTGAGAGACTATAGTGAAGCCATTCCTTTTTATTCGGTTCGGCATCTAGTTAAACCTGGTCTGTCTGGCTGGGCTCAGGTTTATCAGGAAAATCATCCTCATCATGGAATCGATATCAACGAGACACGCAATAAACTATCTTACGATCTCTATTATATAAAGAATCGTAGTTTGTGGTTGGATATTTCTATTGCCTTGAAAACTATAAAAATTTTAATTTTAAGTAAGGGAAAATAAAAATGACTAAAGTTATTGTAGTTGGTGGGGCGGGTTTTATTGGTTCTAATTTGACTGATGAGTTGGTGTCTAGAGGTTTAGAAGTTCACGTAATAGATAATTTGTCCGGCGGCAAACGTGAACAAGTTAATCCCAAGGCCATTTTTCACGAAGTCGATATTACTGATTATGAAATAATCAAACCGCTTTTTGTTGGAGCAGATTATGTTTTTCATCTAGCCGCTTTGCCACGAGTGCAATACTCGATCGAATACCCGCGCGAAACTAATGAAGTTAATGTCACGGGCACTCTAAATGTTTTATTGGCGGCCAAAGAGGCGGGAGTGAAGAAGGTAATTTACAGTGCTTCTAGTTCGGCCTATGGTGATCAGCCAGTAATGCCGTTGGTGGAGACGATGTCTGCGATGCCAAAAAGTCCGTATGGATTGCAAAAACATATCGGCGAGCTTTATTGTCGGATTTTTTCCGAAGTCTACAATTTACCGACCATTTGCTTACGCTATTTTAATGCTTATGGACCGCGCGAGAGAGATGAAGGGGCCTATGCTTTGGTAATCGCTAAATTTTTAAAACAAAAAAAAGAGGGTCAGAAATTGACGATTACTGGCGATGGAGAACAACGGCGTGATTTTACTAGTGTACACGACATAGTCCGCGCTAATATTTTGGCGATGGAAAAAGATACGCCTAACGGTGGAGTAATCAATGTTGGGGCTGGTCGCAATTTTTCGGTCAACGAAATAGCTAAAATAATTGGTGGAGAAGTGGAATATCTACCAGCTCGATTGGAACCGAGAACTTCTCTAGCTAATAATAGTAAGGCGCGAGAAATTCTCGACTGGGTGCCAGAAGTAAAATTGGAAGATGGTATTGCTGAGTTAAAAAGGATTTTAGAGATTGATTAAAATGATTATTGATGGCAAAAAAATAGCAGGGGAGATAAAAGAACAACTAGTCGAACAATTTTCTGGCCGCTCGACGGTTTTGGCAGTGGTGCTTGTGGGTGAAGATCCGGCCTCGATTAAGTTTGTAGAGTATAAGAAAAAATTTGGCGAAGCAGTTGGGGTGGAAATGCGAGTGTTGGAATTTGAAGCTGATATTACTGAAGAAGATTTGGCGGAAGAGGTGGAAAAATTGGCTAACGATGACAAAATCGATGGAATGATTATTCAATTACCGCTGCCAAAGAACATTTCGACTGATAAAATTTTAAATTTAGTGCCGGCTAATAAAGATGTTGATGCTCTGACAGCTGATGCCAGTGTTGATTCACCGGTCGTGGAAGCGGTGATGGAAATTTTAGATCGAGGTGGAATTGATTTGAATGGTAAAAAAATAGTGGTGGTCGGCCGAGGACAGCTCGTCGGTCGGCCAATTGCCGTTCGCTTAGCTCAGGAAGGTTATGACGTAGAAGTAGCCAGTACTGCCACAGGTGATTTAAAAAAACTCACTCTGTCGGCTGATGTGATAATTAGTGGAGTAGGGAAGCCTGGCCTCATTACTCCTGATATGGTTAAAGACGGTGTGGTTCTCGTCGATGCCGGCACGAGTGACCTGCCTGCGCAGGCAGGACAAGCGAGTAAATTGGCGGGTGATATTGATCCGACTTGTGCTGACAAGGCTTCCCTTTATACTCCGGTACCTGGTGGCGTCGGGCCGTTAGTGGTGGCTATGTTGTTCAAAAATCTGGCGAAGTTGAGCGCTTAGGTTTAAAATAAGCAGGTGGATCAAAAATTATTTTTAATTATCAACAGTCTATCTGGTCAAACAATTTGGCTGGATAAACTAATTTATTTTTGCGCAGTTTATTTGCCTTGGATAACTGTAGCTTTTTTAATCATTTTAATCTTAAGTAAAAGAAAATGGTTAGAAATTTTCAAAGGCCTCTTTATTTTTTTCTCTGCCGGCCTGGCTTGGTTTTTAGCTGGTCTATTTAAGTATATTTATTTTAGCCCGCGACCATTTATGGAGTTGTTTGTAAATAAACCACTTTTTACAATGGAGGTATGGTGGGATTCTTTTCCCTCTGGTCATGCAGTCTTTTTTGCCGCTTTGGCTGGATCGGCTTTTGGTTTAAAACAAAAAAAATGGGGTCTCTATTTATCTACCATGGCTATAATTATTGCCTTGGCGAGGGTAGCGGCTGGTGTTCATTGGCCGAGCGATGTTGTTGTTGGTTTATTGTTCGGTGGTGCAGTCGGTTTCTTGCTCGGTCACTTTTTCAAAAGGGTCTTTCCTAAAAAAGATAATTAGTTGCCGTCATACGACGACTGCTCCATCACTTCGTTCAGGGTTGATTTTTAGCTATTTTTCCGTATAATCTGCCCATGAATACTAAAACACGTTTTCTCGCCTTACTTTTACTCATAGGCGGTTTATTGGTCGGCTATTTTGTCTATGTTTCTGAGACAGATGCCAAATCTTGGGCCTATCGGCCTTTTCATCTAGGTCTCGATCTCTCTGGCGGTAGTCAGCTGGTTTATGAAGCGGATACTTCTAAAATTGATCCGAGTGAAATTGGCGAAGCTATGAGCGCTCTGCGAGAAGTGATTGAGCGTCGCGTTAATGCTTTCGGTGTAGGGGAACCAATTGTCCAAGCTGAACAGGTTGGTGTCGGCGACAATGCTAAGCATCGCTTGATAGTGGAGTTGCCTGGCATAACTGATGTTAAAAAAGCCCAGGAAATGATTAGCGAGACTCCATCTCTGGAATTTAAAATAGAAAGACCGGATGGAGCCGAGAAACAAGCTATCACCGCAGCCAAAAAGGAAGTTTCTGATTATCTGCAAACTATTTCTGCTTCCTCAACTTCTGTGGCTGAATTAACCGAACAACTAAATAGTCGTTTCGGTGCCGAGAAAGTTGCTTTGGCCCAAGAAGACGCTGATTTTATGTCCTCTGGTTTTACAGGTAAATATCTGCAGAAATCAACAGTCCAATTTAACCAAAATTCTATTGGCCCCTCCATTGGTCTGTCTTTCAATGATGAGGGAGTTAAACTTTTTGCTCAAATTACCGAAGCGAATGTAAATAAAAAGTTGGCAATTTTCTTAGATGGTAAAATGATCTCCGCTCCAGTTATTCGCGAAGCGATTCGTGATGGTAAGGCGGAAATCAGTGGTCAATTTACAGTCACCGAAGCCAAAGATTTAGTTCGCAATCTAAATCTAGGTGCCCTGCCAGTGCAGGTGACTCTCGCTTCGACTCAAACTATTGGTCCAACCTTGGGAGAAGTAGCGATGAAGTCTGGGGTAAAATCTGGAATCATTGGTCTGATCTTTATTGCTCTCTTTATGTTGTTTTGGTATCGCTTGCCAGGTCTAGTGGCCGTAATCTCTCTGTCAATTTATGTCGCGATTGTTTTGTCTATCTTTAAACTGATTCCAGTGACTTTAACGGCGGCTGGTATCGCTGGATTTATTCTCTCGATTGGCATAGCGGTAGATGCCAACGTTCTAATTTTCGAGCGCCTAAAAGAAGAATTGCGCAATGGTAAAAATGTTCAAAATGCTATGACCGATGGCTTTGCTCGGGCCTGGTCATCTATTCGTGATTCCAATATTTCCACTATTTTGTCCTCGATTATCTTGTTCTGGTTTGGTTCCAGCCTAATCCGCGGTTTTGGACTTAACTTGGCAATCGGAGTGATCGTCAGTATGTTCACGGCGATTACAGTTACTCGTACCTTGCTTTACTCTCTTGGTTTTAAAGGTGAAAGTAAATTCGTTCGGTTTCTTTTTAGTAGCGGCTTTACGACAGCCAAAAATGACAATCTGAAATAAAACTATCCTACGTAAGTAGAATGTAATATAAATAAAAAAGTTGATTAGAAGAATTATTGTTAAAGTCTTGTCGAATAATTACTAAATTAGATACTTAATAGGATAAATGTTTATCATTAAACACCGAAAATTTTTTGTTAGCCTCTCGGCAATCTTTGTGGCAACTGGTTTGGTTTTGGTTTGGATGTATGGCCTAAATCCCGGCACTGATTTTAAAGGGGGTGCTATTTATGAAGTTGAATATACTGGCGTTCGACCCAGTATCGACATCGTTCGTAGTGAAGTAGATAAATTAGGCTTAGGTTCTGTCGCGGTTACCCCGGTGGGAGAGAAAGGGATTTTGATCAAAACAAAACCAATCGGCCAAGTAGAAAAGCAGGCGATTGGGCTGGCCATTACTGGACAGAGTTCGACAACCGAAGCGACCACTACTTCTTCTGTGATTGAAAAAAGGTTTAGTTCGATTGGTCCGGCTGTCGGACAAGAACTATTCAAAAAAGGGATCTTGGCTATTGCCCTGGTAATGATTGTCATCATTCTTTTTATTGCTCTCGCTTTCAGTAAAGTGTCTTATATGGTGAGTTCTTGGAAATATGGCGTAGTTACTATTGTGGCTCTTTTCCACGACATTATTATCGCTTCTGGTGTCGCGGCCTATCTCGGTCATTTTGGCACCTTTGAAGCTGATGCCTTGTTCCTAACAGCCTTACTGACGATTATGGCCCTGTCGGTTAATGATACAATCGTGATCTTTGATCGTATCCGCGAAAATCTAAAGAGCCGTTCTGGTCGCGATTTCGAGGAGACCGTCGGAATCAGTATGAACCAATCTTTTGTCCGTTCGATCAACACTTCGTTGACTGTTATTCTGACCCTGATCGCTCTCTATTTGTTCGGTGCTGAATCAACCAAAAACTTTGCTCTGATTATGGCGATCGGTATGTTCTTTGGAACCTATTCCTCAATCTTCTTAGCTTCGCCATTGTTGGTGATGTGGGAAAAGGCATCTAAAAAGTAGAAAACGGCTTAAATAAAGGCTAAAAACCGTCCTAAGACTAAACTCTTAGGACGGTTTTGGCTTGTAAATAGGCTTATTTTTAGGCCTATTTATAGGGGTTGACTTTAGGACTTCTTCGAGTATAATTGGCCGAGTACCGAAAGAGGGTACTTTTTTGAACTTTGACAACCAAGCAAGCATAAATTCTGCCAAGATTTTGCGTAAGCAAAACCTAGGTAGATAAATGATTTACGCATTGTATTTGTTTCTATTGTATTTTCTTTTGTTCCGTTCATTAAAAAATTGTTCGCAATTTTTTGTGAACAGTTTTTCTTGAGAGTTTGATCTTAGCTCAGGATGAATGCTGGCGATGTGGATAAGGCATGCAAGTCGAATGCCACACCTCTTAGCTTTTGTGCGATAATGTAGATATGTTCTATGTTTATCTAATCAAAAGTAAGAAAAATGGTCGAGTTTATACTGGATATACCACCAATCTCAGACAAAGGTTTGTGGAGCATAATTCAGGTAAATCTCCGTATACGAAAAATAACCGACCATTTGTTCTTGTATACTACGAAGCTTACTTCTCCAAACTTGACGCACAAAAGCGTGAGGAAAGTTTGAAATTGAGAGCTAACGCTTCTGCCCAACTACGGAAACGTATTGAGCAATCAGTGTACGAAAGTTAAGAGGTGTGGCATGGCGAACGAGGTAGTAACACGTGGGAATCTCCCTTCGAGTTTGGCATAACCCGCCGAAAGGCGGAATAATTCCAAATAGTCCCTTCGGGGTAAAGGCGCAAGCCGCTTGAAGAAGAGCCTGCGGGATATCAGCTAGTTGGTAAGGTAATAGCTTACCAAGGCTATGACGTCTAGGGGAGGTGAGAGCCTGACCCCCACCGATGGTACTGAGACACGGACCATACACCTACGGGTGGCTGCAGTCGAGAATCTTCCGCAATGGGCGAAAGCCTGACGGAGCGACATCGCGTGTTTGATGAAGTCCTTAGGGACGTAAAGAACTTTTATGAGGGAAGAAACCTATTTATTAGGAATGACGGTACCTCATGAATAAGGGCCTGCTAAACTCGTGCCAGCAGCAGCGGTAATACGAGTGGCCCGAGCATTATCCGGATTTATTGGGTGTAAAGGGTGTGTAGGTGGTTTTGTTAGTCTTTTGTTAAAACCTCGGGCTCAACCCGAGAGATGCGAAAGAAACGGCATAACTAGAGGAGGTAAGAGGCTTGTGGAACTCATGGTGTAGGGGTGAAATCCGTTGATATCATGGGGAACACCAAAGGCGAAGGCAGCAAGCTGGTACCTACCTGACACTGAAACACGAAAGCGTGGGGATCGAACGGGATTAGATACCCCGGTAGTCCACGCCCTAAACGATGATCACTAGCTTTTCGGAGTATCGACCCTCTGAGAGGCGAAGCTAACGCGTTAAGTGATCCACCTGGGAAGTACGGCCGCAAGGCTAAAACTCAAAAGAATAGACGGGGACTCGCACAAGCAGTGGATCATGCGGTTTAATTCGACGCTAAACGAAGAACCTTACCAGGGTTTGAAACCCAAATGAAAGCCCAGCGAAAGTTGGGAACTCTCACAAGGACATTTGGGCAGGTGATGCATGGCTGTCGTCAGTTCGTGGTTTGAATTGTTCCCTTAAGTGGGGTAACGAACGCAACCCTTATTGTCTGTTATATTTGTCAGACGAAACTGCCCGCCCTAGGCGGGAGGAAGTTAGGATGACGCCAAGTCAGCATGTCCCTTTGACATCCTGGGCTACACGCATGATACAATCGCCGTTACAATAGGTCGCGACGGGGAAACCCTGAGCTAATCCTAAAAGGCGGCGCCAGTTCGGATTGAGGTCTGCAACTCGACCTCATGAAGCCGGAATTGCTAGTAATCGCAGGTCAGCTATACTGCGGTGAATACGTTCTCGAGTCTTGTACTCACCGCCCGTCAAGCCAAGGGAGCCGGTAGTACCCAAAGTGCCACTTCGGTGGCCCTAAGGTAAGATCGGTAACAAGGGTTAAGTCGTAACAAGGCACGGCTAGCGGAAGCTGGTCGTGGATTTATTTCCAAGTGAATTCGTCATCTTTCATCTTTTATGATGATGATCGACGGGTCGTTCCTC
>Ga0172379_10008976_pt1 | contig 12445 bp, 11 predicted proteins | sample GrowelOW334metaG_FD_119756 | JGI IMG/M metagenome (GOLD analysis project Ga0172379, IMG submission 119756) | Groundwater microbial communities from an aquifer near a municipal landfill in Southern Ontario, Canada - Groundwater well OW334 metaG | ecosystem: Environmental > Aquatic > Deep... | reverse complement strand
GGGTCCGACCGCATAAGCGCCGGATACGGGGGCGGCTGAACTGATAGGATCTATCATCGGTTTTAGCCTCCTCTATGGAATCAAGTATAATCCGCGTGTGTTGTGAAATCAAGAAAAATTTGTAAATAAATTAGAGATTATGAACGTTTTTCGCTTGAACCTGATTTATTAGAAAAGAAAGTAGGTACAGACTTTTATCGATTAAGGTCCGACTTACTCCTACCGTGAACTCCAGTTGCGGTGCGCTTGCCTGAAAGCGCTGGGCGATACGCCCGTTGTTTTTCTGAAAAAGCGTGAGAAATAGTACTGATCCTCGAACTCGAGGGCGGCAGCGATTTCCTTGATGGGTGTGTCCTTTTCAAGCAGGCGGGCCTTGGCCTGGGTTGTCAGGAGCTCTGCGCGGTAACGTTCGGGGGAAACGCCGTAGGTGCGTGCAAATTCGCGGCGAAGGTGGATATAGCTGTATCCAGTAGTCTGGGCGTATGAAGCCAGACTGAACCCGCCGTTGCCGATACCTGAGGCTATGCGGCGCCGTATGTCCTCCAACCGTTCCCGCAGTACTTCGCCCTTTCTGTTCAGGGTTCTGGCAGGCTGTCTGGGTGAGCAGGCGGCGCGGCCAATGAGGTCCAGCAGTTGGGCAGCCAGGCTTTCTACGACAGTGTATTCCCCAGCCTGCTGCAACAAGGCAACCCAGAGTGTCTCGTACCTTTCCGGTTCGGCCATTGCGAAAATTGGTCTCCGGGGAGACAGCAATCCGTTGGCCAGGTAATTGTCTGGCAGCTGGCCGGAAAAGATGCACCAGTATTCTTCCCAATTTTGCCCTGGCCGGGGGCCATAGGAGTGACCGACGCCGGGGAACAGGAAAAATCCCTCGCCCTCGTGGATTTCCAGTTCCCCCGTGGTCTGGGTATTGAAATAACCCTCGCCGCGTATGACATACACCAGCGCATAACTTGGGAGTATGCGGGGGGCTTCGAAATCGTTATGCTCACCGCTTTTGTAGAGGAAACCAGCCCCTGCTGGTTCCAGGCCGAGTTTCTTGGTCTGCAAGGAATTGTTGAAGAAATAATGCAGGTTCATGCTCAATGATCAAATAGTACATCACTCTGAACAACGCGTCCATTTATTTTTTTGAAAACGCGGCGTAAAGTGATACCTCACGGATTAAGGAGTGTGAAATGAATGTTGGTACGCCACGAAGCCCGCGAGATAATCTGATTCGGACCATGAGACGTCAGGGATTCGATACGGTTCCTATTGATTTTGATTTTTCTCCGTCCCAAACCGCGCGTTTCCAGGCCGAAACCGGCGCTTCAGATCCGTATGAGTATTTTTCTGCCCCCCTGCGCTGGCTGCGCCTGGGTTTTACCACCCCAAATGACGACAGGAAGCGCTGGTTTGACCCTGTGGAACTGACCGAGGGAACCTACTTCGACGACTACGGTGTGGGGCATAGTCCCGGTGGCGACCAATCCTTCCACTTTACCCAGATGAGGCATCCCCTTAAAGGCGAGCGCAGTCCGGAAGAAATCCGTTCCTATCCCCTACCGCGCATTTCTGATGAAGGGCCTGTCATGCTGGGCAAGCAGGTGGCTGAGCTTCACGGGAGGGGCTTGGCGGCCGGTGGGGCCTTGGCCTGCACGGTGTGGGAAAGCGCCTGGTACCTGCGCAGCATGGAAGACCTGATGGCAGACATGATGGCCGGGGACGAGAGGGCGACCGTGCTTTTGGACCGTGTCACTGAGCTTGCGATTGGCATGGCCGCGGCCTATGCGGAACGGGGCTGTGACGTGCTGCAGTTGGGCGACGACATAGGCATGCAGAATGCGCCCATGATGAGCATGAAGCTGTGGCGCAGCTGGCTGAAACCCAGGCTCGCCGCTGTCATTGCCGCAGCCCGGGCCAAGAAACCGGATATGCTTATCTACTATCATTCCTGCGGCTACGTCCTGCCCTTCATCGACGACCTTATCGAAATTGGTGTGGATATACTCAACCCCGTCCAGCCAGAATCCATGCCCTTTCCGCAGGTGCACGCCAAATGGGGCAAGCGCCTTTCCTTCTGGGGCACCATCGGCACCCAGACGACGCTTCCTTTCGGCAGCCCCGACGACGTACGCAGGGCTGTGCGGGAAAATCTTACCCTCTGCGGCGAGGCTGGCGGCATCGTGATCGCCCCCACCCACGTGCTGGAACCGGAAGTTCCCTGGGAAAATTTCATGGCCATGCTGGACGCCGCGAAAGGCTCTTGATGTCGTAGTTCTTGTCCTCCGCTCAGGCCTCCTCACGCCTCATCGATTTCACCGGCGGTCTTGCTCCCCAGCGGGTCCTTGAAGCGGTATAGAAGCAGGCCAACTATGATCATGTTGAGGATGCTCGCGGCGGCGAACAGGTTCCATTGCGGGTTTCCGGAGGCTACGCTACCTACGTAGGAATGGAGCTTGATGCCGATGGTATACAGGCTGTCGTCGGACAGGAAAACCAGGGGCACCAGGAAGCCGTTCCAAGCGGAAAGAAAGGCCGCCATCATGGCTGCGGCGAGAACCGGAGCGGAAAGGGGCGCGAGTATGCGTACAAGCCAGGCCTGCCAGGTCATGCCTTCCAGTTCGGCGGCTTCCGCCAGACAGCGCGGCAGGTTTCTGAGGTAGGCGCTGATGGTAAAAAGGGCGAAGGGCAGGGCGTGGAACAGATAGACCACGACGATGGGCACAAAGCCACCCAAAAGGCCAAGGGTGCGGAATACGACGTACAACGGAATTAGTGAGTGGATGCCCCCGGTCATGCCGAGGGCTTCCGCGAAGCCGAAAACCCTGGCCGTCTGTTCCGGCCGCGCGCGGGACAGCAGCCAGGCAGCGGGAAAGATTACGATCGGTACCAGCAAGGCTGTCGCACCGGCAACCACCAGGGTGTTCAGGAAATAACGGAAGATGCCTTCTTCCCGAAGGACGACGAGGAAAGGCCGCAAAGACAGGAACCGGGGCGCGAAGCCGTCGATGTACACGGCCGATAGGTCGGAGAACGCCAGCCAGATGGTGGTGTACAGCACGGCCACGGCGGATGTAATGACCGCCAACCAAGTTCCGGCCTTGAGTGCGGTCCACAGCACCTGGGCGATTTTTCCCGACGGCTTCGCGCTGGTCGAAGGGTCCAGTTTGCGCATCCGCCGGCGGTACGAAAGCCAGAGCAGGGTCGCGACGATTATGAGACCCCCCACCGCCGTGGCGTACGCAGAGGGGACGCCGTAGTCGTCAAGGTTGCGGAAAGCGTCATACAGGAAAATTTCCAGGGTCGTTGTCGCCCCCACTATATGCCGTTCGGTGATGCCTGCCCGGAAAGGCGGTCCTCCGGCGGTCATGAGGAAGGGTACGTTGAATTCCTTGAAGGCTTTGACGAGCTCCAGCGCACCCATTATATATACGGTGGAACGTACCTGCGGGAAGTGAATCCAACGCGTCATCGTCCAGCCGGAGGCGCCGTCCATGGCCGCGCTTTCGAGGGCGGCGCGGGGTAGCCTGGAAAGGGCAGCGTAAAAGGCGAAGGCCGACAATGGCGCGGCCAACCAGACGTTGACGGCCAGGGCTGCCGAAAAACCGGCGATCGGGTCGGTAAGCAGATTGAGGTCGAAGCCGAAAAGCGCCGAAACGATGGACCGTCCCCCGCTCCCGTGGATGAGCATGCGCCAGATGGGAACGGAAATGAAAGCCGGCACACCCCAAGGTACGAGCAGGGCCGCAAAGAGTACTTTGTGGCGGTTTTTGGATTCCAGCAGCACGATGGCCAGGACGAAGCCTGCCACGGTGGAAAGCAGCGCGGAAAGGATGGCCCAGACCGCGCTGATGCCGAAGGACAGGAAGAAGGCCCTGTCCCTTATGAGATCCCGGTAATTCTCAAGGCCGGCGAAGCTTCTGGTCCCCCAGATGTCGTGGAAAACGCTGTCCCAGGCCGCCGCTACGAAGGGCAATACCCCCACGACGGCAGCAATGCACAGCAGGGGAAGGACCAGTGCGTAGGTAGCCTTCCCGGGACTGAAGCCGCGTGGGGTCATGGGTTCAGAATTTCAGGCCGATGGACGTTATTTTCTTGGCATTCTTGATGTCTGCGGGCAGCCTGGTCGCATTCTTGTCCCAGACCAGGACGAGGGGGAACTCGTCATCCCCGACCCCGGCTCCTTCCTTGTACATGCCCAGAATGATATCGTTGTTGCCATCCAGGTCACGGGAATCCAGGGTCACCTTGAAACCGTCCGACGCGATCACCTCCACCTTGTAGCCCGCTTTTGCCGCGGCCTTGTCGTAGGACAGGATGTCTGTTCCCTGCCTGTGGGGCGCGTAGGAGGGGTCGTCGGCATAGGCGAGGGCCAGGTACAGCGGAAAACCCGTATAGGTGGCGGCTATTCCCTTGCGTTCAAAGTTCACCTCCTCCCGGTGGCAGCTGACGCAGGATTGGACCGTGGAGCGGTCGATCGTCTCGGTCCTCTTACCGGTCAGGGTAAGCTTGAAGTCCTTGAAGTCCTTTTCCTTGACGACTATGCGCTTGACCATCTTTACCGAAAGGTGCCCGTCTATGTCGGGTGTTCCCGGTCCCACTTTTACCGTGCGGATGAACCCCGGGTCCTTGGGCAGGTAGTCGCCGTCCATGCGGAAGGCCAGAATCCAGAGTCCGTCGGCTTCGTCCAGAATCCGCGACCCGGGATAGGTCATTTCATACCCGTCCATGGCGATGAAGGTGATGGAATCGTCTGCGGACACATCCATGTAACGGCTGAGGACTTCTCGCAGTTTGACACCGCCGTAGCGGTTGGCGTATTTGGTGCCCGCGCTGGTGGTAAAACTGCCGGGGGCTTCGATGAACGCCGGATCCTTCTCCAATTCCGCCAGCGTATAGGCGGCTTTCTTGCCGTTGATGTCCAGTTCCAGCGAAAACGCCGAGGCTTCGGAGGCGGTTTTCGTGGGCGCGAGGCTGGTGGCGATGGCCGCGATTTCCCGTACCCAAAGGTTCTTGGGCGCGTCGCCCACGACCATGGGTTTATCCAGGGGTTTCCCGTTCTCCGTATCCGCAAGGATAAGGGCGTCGCTGGAAATATCCGCCGTGCTGAAAGTGGCCGAATAGCCATCGGCTGCCGTAAGCGTTACCTCGTAACCCTTTTTCCAGAGGGTCGCGTCGAACTCGCGCTTTTTCGCGTCGTCGTCCACCAGGGCCAGTACAGCTTTCAGGGCCAGGCCCTTGTAGACCAGCTGCTCCCCTTTGCGCTCCACCTTCTTTTCCGTGTAATCCTTTCCCGTCGCCTTCATCGCCGCATAGTCCGAGGCCGCGAACCAATCGTTCCGGGCACCTGTCAGCTCGATGCTCCAGGCCTCGCTGTTCTCCGCTTCCGACGCCCCGCTGGTGGCGTCAGCTGCCTGGGCGAAGGCGTTCATCCCCGTGCACATCATCCCGGCGACTACCATTGCCGCACATCCGACTGCGATCCTCACCTTTTTTCCCATCATGTCTCCATCCTCCGTTGCTATTGCTTCAAGTTGGCTTCTATCAGCCTTCGGGCTTCGCCGAGGGCTTCATCAATGGTCATGGAACCGGCGAAAACAAAGCGCAAAATTTTCCACATGATATTTTTGTAGGTCGAATATGCTTCCGTCGCAGGCACGGTTACGCCGATTTCGTAGCTGCGCTCCAGCTGGGGAAAATACGCATTGGTCGTACGGACCAGTTCCCAGGCTTCGTGGTTGGCGGGGAGCTTGGAAACCGAGCTCGTAAACCGCTGCTGGACTCCGGGACCTGTCAGGTAGCTTGCCAGCCTGCGGACAGTGAGGGGAGAGCGGCTCGACCGCGTGATGGCCAGGCCCTTGAAGTCCAGAAAGGGGGCCACGGGTTTTCCGGTTTCCGGTACAGTGGGGTAGGCCGCTATGCCAAAGGGGATCCCAATGCGTTCGAATTCGGGGATGGAGTAGGAACCGGTGAGTATCATGGCGGTCTCGCCGGAGGCGAAGCGCCCAATCATGGCATCCCGTTCAAGGACGGCCATCAGGCCTTCGTCGCGCATGCGCAAAAGCCAGGCAAGGGCTGAGCGGGTCCCCATATCGTCGGGCCTCACCATGCCGTCCGCGTCTTCAATGGCCTGTTTCCCGAAGCCGAGGGCAAAGGGCAGAATCCAGTACGCCGAATAGGCGTTCCAGGCCAGGGGCGTGCGGCCTGTCCGGACGATGCGCCTGGATTCAGCCTCGAGCCGGGCCAGATCCCAATTCTTGGCGGGTGGGGTGGATAAAAGTTTGGGGTTGTAGAAGACCAGCTGGGCGTCGAAGTAGAAGGGCAGCGCCCAATTGCGGCCTTTCAGATTGAAGGCGTTCCGACCCTTGTCAACCAGCGAGGATGAGTCCATCCCGTCCAGTGCCTGGAGGGTTGCCGCAGCGGTGAGGGCGGGTAGGTCATCGGACTGGATCATGACCAGGTCCGGCATGCGGCCACCGCCCCGTTGCACGGACAACAGCTTTGTCCTCACATCGGGGACATCCACGGTTTTGGCTTTGACGCCGGTCAGCCGGCTCCAGCGGTCGATTTCCTTCTTGAGTTCCTTGACGCCTTCCCAGGAAACCCAGATTTCCGGTGGCCGTTCCTCTGTATGCTCACCCGTTACGTCGATCCGTCCGACACCATCGAGGGTCTTCCCGTCAAACACGACGCCCCACGTTCCGCCGGGCTTTTCGATGAGCCAGAAACGATCGAGCCTTTCAGCCAGGTCGCCTGCGCTCCAAAGCACCGACTTTGTGGCGGAATCCGTTCGTCCGTTCCCTGTCTGCCAGGCTTCTACGCGCCAGGCATCGGCAAGGGGTGGAATCAATTCGGCCAGGGATATGGCCTGTTCGGTGCGGTCATCAATGGACAGCCTGTAGAGGAGTCCGCGAAGTTCGCTGTCGGGGGGTATGGGCAAGGCTTGGCCGGCGAGGCGAACCTCAAGGGCGCCTAGAATGGGCGAACCATTTAATGCGGGAAGCGAGACGAGAATGGATAGTATCAGCAAAAAACGAAAGCGAACCCTGCAAGGCAAAATTTGGGTATGGCGCAGGGGTTTCCTCCTTTTCAAACACGGAAGGCCAGGCCGTTTCCGGCGAAACCCGATGGTCTCTGGTCCTTGGATGGGGCACGAAACCCTTATCTGTAGGAACGGAGGCTCGAAGGAAAACTAGGTCATGTTGTTGTTATTGCAGTTCGGATCTTTACGGCTTTTAGATTGCTTTGAGCCCGTCCTTTGCTAGGTGTGTATGGTGCCGCATATGGGGCAGCACAGGTTTCTGGAAATATCGAGTATTTCGGCTTCCGAATCCCAACCGTCGGTTCGCCACAAGCGATTCGGTAGGGTGGGTTTTCCGAGTACGAGGTATCGTAATACAGCCAACGCTTCCATGCAAGCAATATTTCCTGCAATTGCTCCGACCACGGGTAGTGGAGTGGACCCGATGCTTTTGCCGGTCGCTGCGGGATATGATTCCTGATCCCCGAAAAGGCAGGCAAGACAGGGGGTGAGGGGGGGATGCAGGAAAGCGAATTGCCCCCCGGTACCGAGTATGCCGCCGTGGACATAAGGAGTGCGCTGCCGGACGGCTTGTGCGTTCAGTATCAATCGGGTGGGAAAATTATCCAGGCAGTCAACGATGATATCCACTCCGGATGAAAGGACCGCGACATTGGACTCATCGATCTTATCGGTGATTGTCCGGGTCGAAACCGAGGGGTTGAGGTTTTTTAGCCTTGTGGCCGCCACGGGGGCTTTCAAGCGGCCCAAATCGCGGCCGCCGTAGAGTATCTGCCGGTTGAGGTTGGATAATTCCACCTCGCCGTAGTCGCACAGGACTAGTTTTCCCACGCCCGCCGCCGCAAGGTACAGGCAGACAGGACTGCCAAGCCCGCCAAGACCAGCTACCAGCACGGTACTGTTCCTCAGGCGAACCTGACCTTCCTCTCCCCATTCGGGAATCAGCAATTGCCGCGAGTAGCGCTCCCGCTCGGCGTCATCAAGCACCGGCGGCTTCCATGAATCTGCCATGAAGGATCTGGCCTAACCGCCGGAGGCGGCTGTGATGAGCCTTATTTTTGTGCCGTCTTCCAGGATGGTCGACGGCCAATCCATACGTCGGACAAAGCGCCGCCGTACCCCGGTGGCGGAGCCATCTTCGATGGAAGCGAAGGCGGCACCCTCGGCCCCGCCCAGCTCCCGGACAAGCACGTCGACAGTAAGGCCTTCGCGCCATTCGAGGGTCTTGCTGCCGACGGTGATCACATCATCGCCTTCGCTGTCTTGACGAGGTCTGGTGGGGTCAACCCGTAGTGGGTTGCCAGATAATCCTGGGTGCCCACCTGGCCGAACTCGTCCCGCACACCTATGCGCTTGAACTTGCACTGCACGCCGTTCTCCGCCAACAATTCCGCTACGGCACTGCCGAGGCCACCCGCAATCTGGTGATTCTCCGCGGTAATGATGCGTCCGGTATTTTTGGCCGCCTTGAGTATGGTCGCCGCGTCCAGGGGTTTGAGCGAAAGGACGTCGATGACACCGGCTTTGATGCCTTCCTTGTTGAGGGTTTCGGCTGCCGCCAGGGCGTTGTTCACCATGAGGCTTCCCAGGGCGACGAAACAGAGGTCCTTGCCCTTGCGGAGGGTCTTGGCTTTTCCCGCCTCGAATTTCTCGTCCGCGGGGTACAGGTACGGTGCAGCCTTTCGCGGCAGGCGCAGGTAGAAGCAACCGTAGGTTTCAGCCGCGATGCGCGTGAAGGCCGCACAGGATGCCGGATCGGAGGGTTCGATGATGGTCAGGCCGGGAACGGTCCGCATAAGGCCCAAATCCTCGAAGGGCATGTGGGTTCCGCCGTTGAAGGCCGCTGTCACGCCGGGGTCGGTTCCCACGAGTTTGACGTTGAGCCGGGCGTAGTTGGCGGAAAGGAAGAACTGGTCGAAGACGCGCCGGGACGCAAAACACGCGAAGGTGGAGGCGAAGGGGATCTTTCCGGTCGCCGATAGACCGGAGGCGACGCCCACCATATTGGCCTCCGCGATGCCGACATTAAAAAGACGGTCGGGGTAGGTTTTCTGGAAGACACCGGTTCCCGTCGCGCGCATCAGATCGGCTTCCAGCACCACGATATCCGGGTTTTTAGAGGCCAGTTCCACGAGTGTATCGGCGTAGGCCGCCCGCATTTCCTTACTTTCCATTTTTTCCTTCCTTTGCACTGCCCTTTACCTCGACCTTGGCTTTTGTCTTGGGCTTGTCGGCGCCCAGTGCGGCGATGGCTCCATTCGCCTGTTCCATGGTGAAGGTCATATTGTGGTTTGATACGAGACCTTCGGCAAAATTGCAGCCCTTTCCCTTAATCGTGTCCAGGATGATCATCGACGGTTTGGATGTCTGCTTTTTTGCTGCCCTGATGGCCTTGTCCATGGCATCGAAGTCATGGCCATCAACGCGCTGGACGAACCAGCCAAAGGCCTTCCATTTGTCGTCCAAAGCTTCCAGGTTCTGGATGTCCTTTGTGAATCCGTCCAGTTGTTGCTTGTTGAAGTCGGTGAAGGCGATCAGGTTGGCCAGCCCGCTGTTGCCTGCGAACATGGCGGCTTCCCAGACTTGACCTTCGTCCGACTCCCCGTCGCCAATTACGGTGTACACGGTGCTCTTTACCTTTCCCAGGCGTAGACCGAGGGCTATGCCCATGGCTGCCGAGAAGCCTTGCCCGAGGGACCCGGTAGTCATGTCAATGCCGGGGGTCAGGTTGCGGTCGCAGTGGCTGGGCAATCGGGTTCCGCCTGTATTCAGGGTATGCAGCCATTCCTTGGGGAAAAAGCCCTTGAGCGCCAGGGTCGCATAGAGCGTGGGACCCGCATGCCCCTTGGAGAGCACGAGCCAGTCGCGGTCCGCCATGCGCGGGTTCGCGGGGTCCACTTTCATGTGTTCGTTGTACAGCAGGGTCAGGAGTTCTACTACGGACATCGCGCCGCCTATGTGTCCGACGCCCAGGAATCCTATTTCGTCGATGGTCAGCGTGCGGATTTCCTTGGCAATCGCCTTGAGTTCCCGCGTTCGTTTCTCGGTCATCTTTCCTCCGTTCAATCGAAATGCAATCCGCCGTTCTGGTCGATGATTTCCCCGGTTAGAAACCCCGCCAGTTCGTCCGCCAGGAAGCATACCACATATGCGCATTCTTCGGGTTCACAAAAACGGCCAACGGGGATTTTTGCGAGCACTGCGGCCCGTTGTTCGTCTGAAAGTTGCGCCGTAACCATAGGGGTGCGTATATAGGCGGGTGCGATGCCGTTTACGGTTATGCCGTCTGCCGCAAGTTCGGCCGCGAGGGAAAACGTAAGGGATATGATCGCTCCCTTTGAGGTGGAATAGGCCGTTCCTGCGGTGATGCCCCCAGATTTCGCAGCCAGAGAGGAAAGGTTGATGATGCGTCCCCAATGTTTTTTCTTCATGCCCGGAACCAGCGCCTTGGTAATGTAGAATATGCCGTTGACATTGACATCCATCACCTTGCGCCATTCTTCTGGAGTGGTGAATGCCGTCTTGTTATTGCTCAGGATGCCGGCGTTGTTCACCAGGACGTCCACAATGCCTGCGCGTTCCGTTATCCTCGCTACCGCATTCTCCACTTCCTGGGGGTTGGTGAGGTTGCAGGCCACGCCGAAGACGTCTCCACCGAGTTCGGCTGCCAGTGTATCCAGACGTGCCTGGTCCATATCGGTCATGATTACTCGCAGGCCCTTGGCGAGTAGCGCCTTGCTGATGGCCAGACCGAGTACACCAGCGGCGCCGGTAACGAGGGCTGTCTTTCGTTCAGTAGAGCCGTGCATTGACTCCTCCATCTATGAGTATCGTTTCGCCATGTATCATGGATGCGGCTTCGGAGGCTAAGAAGAGGACCACGTCCGTAACTTCCTTGGGCTCCAAAAATCTGCCTAAGGGAATTTTCGCCTTTACGGGGTCAGCCTTGGCGGCATCACCCCAGACCTGGGTTCCCATGGGGGTGAGTACGACTGTCGGGGCAACGGCGTTCACGCGTATCCCGTGGGGACCCAGCTCCACCGCCATTACCTTGGTCAGGCCATCCAGCCCGAATTTGCTGGCGCAGTAGGCGGCGTGCTCGTCTATGCCGGCCATGCAGGCGTTGCTGGAAATGTTGACTATCGCACCCCTGCCTTTTGCCATCATGCTTTTGGCCACCACCTTGGTGATGAGGGCGGGCGCCCGCAGATTCACGGCCAGGGTTGTGTCCCAGTGGGCGACATCGAGGTCGGTTATGCGCTCGGGGAAGCTGATCCCCGCGTTGTTCACGAGTATGTCTATTTTGAACGCTTTGACTACGGCTTCGGCCATGGCCGTGCAGGCGGCCGCATCGGCAAGATCCGCGACAAAGGTTTCGCACCTTCCGCCCAGTGACGTTATTTCCTTGGCAAGGCTTTTAAGCTCCCCTGAATTCCGTCCGGTAGCCGCCACGGCCGCCCCGGCCTTGGCAAAGGCCAGGGCTATGTCGCGGCCTATTCCCTTGGTCGCTCCGGTGACGAGTACGCTCCTGCCGCTGTAATCGAAGGTGACCTTCCCGTCTCCGCTCATGGCTTCCTCGCTTACATTGATTTACCAAGGATCTCCAGGAGGTCTTGCTTTCCCGGATTCATGGGATCTATTGTGATGGAACCGCCCATGTACCGGATGACACCGTCGGCGATGGGTTCAATATCGGATCCTTTGACTCCTTGTTTTGATAGTCCATTGTTCAACCCTATGTCCGCGATGAGCCGTTCAACCTCCAACACCGAATCTTCCAGGGTGTCCTGTCGCAGGTTGATTTCCTCATCCCGAAGGAACATGCCGATGTTCTTGAACTTGTCCGGGTTGCCACGCATGGAGAAGCGCATGGTCTGGGGTGTCATCGCAGCGAGGCTCTCGCCGTGGGTCGTGTTGCACACTCCTCCTACCGAGTGGGCGAGGCCATGGCACACAGTAACAATGCCGACAGCGATGGAAAAGCCTGCGAGGGTATTTGCGTATGCCATGCCATTCCTGGCTTCCTTGTCGGCTCCGTCCTTGACCGCCCGACGCAGGTATTTGCCGATGAGCCGGATGGCCTGCTCGCAATAAAGGTCGGTGATCGGGGTGGCCAGGGTGCTCGTATACGCTTCGATGGAATGGGCCAGGGCATCGAAACCGGTGGACGCTGTCGTCCGGGGCGGCATGGAAACCATAAGTTCCGGATCCACGATCGCGACCTTGGCAAAGGTATGGTCACAACCTATGCCGGGCTTTTCCTTCACGGCCTTATTGGTTATGACTGACCATTGGGTACCTTCGCTCCCGGTCCCTGAAGTCGTGCTTATCGCGATGATGGGAAGGGTTTTCGAGGTGATGGTCGCCGCCGACGCCCCGGTGCAGAAATCCCATATGGGCCGACCGTGACCCAGGACG
>Ga0172379_10008975_pt1 | contig 12445 bp, 17 predicted proteins | sample GrowelOW334metaG_FD_119756 | JGI IMG/M metagenome (GOLD analysis project Ga0172379, IMG submission 119756) | Groundwater microbial communities from an aquifer near a municipal landfill in Southern Ontario, Canada - Groundwater well OW334 metaG | ecosystem: Environmental > Aquatic > Deep... | reverse complement strand
AGCCAATGAGAATTTCTTGGTAGGAATAGAGATAACAGGGGAAGAAGAAAGCGATGACGCGTCTGGTGCTTCATCCGCTTCTCCTGCTGTTGCTATTTTCTTTTCTTCTATTGCTTTCAGCTGTTGCTGTTTCCGCTCAGCGATTATCTCAGCAAGAGAGCGTTTCTTTACTGTTTCCATTATTTCTTTCCAGTCTTGTATTTCAGGTCTTTCTCTTGACAGAATGCAACCCAGATAGCATGGAGGTCTTTGTCTCTGCTTGTATGTTCAAGGATGATATTGAATTCTGCTTGTCCTTTGTCATATACAGAGAGATCATCACTCATGTCATAGAAGTAATCATGAGCTTTGATAGCTTCATTGAAGATTCTTGTTACCTCTTCCATCTCAAGATCATCAGGATCAATTGAGAGAGTACCTGCCAAGGAAAGGAAGACAGGAGAGAGTTTTGCTTGTTGATATTTCTTGTCTTTGTGGCTCATGATTTCTTCTCTCCTTGATCGAAAATTCTCACATCCCAAAGTGTTGCTTCATTGCTTCCCTTGGTTATATAAAGTGTTCCTGTTTCTATATTGACTACGAAAGCATCTCCTCTATTGAGAACATCTGAGACGATAGTGGAATTGAGAAGGAATTGCGTAGGTTTGACACGCATCAGGAGTTTTCCCTTGCTTCTAAAGGCTTCTCCGTAGGGCATGTCTGAGATTGTTGGCTTTGCTTTCTTCTCTTCTGTAGGAAGAAGTGGAAGTTGTGTGAGTTTCATTTTCTAAAGGACTCCTATCCAAGTAAAGAAAGTTTCAATAGCAGTAGCTCCCCATTCTGAGAAAGCATCTGCTCCGAGAATTAGACAAATAAGAACAATGGTAAGGAACCAAGTATCAAGAAAGAACTTTACATCACTATTATTGTGTTGTTTCCAGCTCTTCTTATCTTGTTGTTTATAGGGAAGCATATTGATTTCCTTTCTTATTAACATCAAAGATTCTGGCAACTGCATAGTAGCCATCATTGCGAACCTGAAAGCTGACAAGAACATCTACAATAAGATCTTGACAGAGTTTCTTCTTGAGATTGTGATCTATCAGGAGTTTGTATTCTTTATTCCTATCCCTGCTCTCTGCTATTCTTCCTACGATGAACCAATCATCAAAAGAAAGACGACGAAGTTGGAGATGAGAAGAGATAATATCAGTATAGCGTTGCTTTGTTTGTGGATCAAGAATGCCGAAGGTATTACGAACAATAGGAGTTTCAACAGCTGCGCTCATGATGTTTGCTCTCCATCTTCTAGACTATCCACATCAATGTTTGTATAAGCATCATTGTCGCTTATATCTTCTGAAAAGAGAAGAGAATCAGGTTCCATATCAAGCTCTTTTATTTGCGAAGCAGCTTGTATAGCTTCCAGACTCTCATGATCTTCTAGGAATTCCTCTTCGATGCTTTCTTCTTCGCTTTTGGTAATAGAAGATGCAGTAAGGGTATGGGCTTCGCCTTCGGCGACGATCTCAGCTTCTACTTCCTCCATCATAGCAATCATACTCTTAACGGGATTATTCTTAGTAGAAAGCTGCTCACGTTTCTTAGCAAGTATCTCAGCAAGTGTGAGCTTCTTAGAAGGAACTTGTGTATCTATGAAGTTATCAGAAGCAGAGTCAAGACTGCCTTCAAATTGTTGTTTGATAATTCTTTCCTGCATTGTCAGATTCTTAGCTGTATCAGTGAAGATAGCAGCCAGTGAGAGACAATCTGGCGTAGCAAGTTTCACTAGAGCATTGACAATGTTGCTTCTCAGTTCGTCTGAGATCATAGCCAGATTATTCTTCTGTATGCTCATGGTTATGATAGTTTGCAAGTTGATTGGTAATATAGCATCAGCTCTCAAGCTCTGCAAGAGTTTCCGTGCTTCCTGTCTTGTTTCCACAAGAATAGAAGAATCAAGGATTCCCCTTTCTACCATCTTCGGTTCTTTATATACTGGTGTGTAGTCTGTCACGTCGATTGCACGACGTGCATTTACTATCCAATTCTTAGCTTTCTCGGGAAGCATACCATCAAGAGAAAGATGGGGGATTCTTGTACGCTCATGCACTGAAAGTCTAGCCAAGAATCTCAGGATAGAAGAGAGTTCCAGAAGGGGAAGCTGTGAGAGAACAATGTTGGCTTCTACTGCCGAGAGATGATCTCCTCGCAAATCCCAATGATGTAGAATAGAGAGAATAGCACCTGCAAGTGTAGAAGGAACAAGATTGTAATGAGCTTCGCTATACTGTCGTTTGCCAAGTTGTATAGCAGCACTTAGTTGTGCTAAAGGTGATAGTCCTTCATAGGAGATTCCAGAGAAGGTAGGAAGGAAAGGTTCTACTATCGTAAAGCTCATGCCTGTTACTTGGCAAACAGTTGTTACCTTTCCTTCTGCTGTCGTCTTTTCTTGGAAGTATGAGAGAAGCAGCCGCTTCTCATCTGTTGTTGCTGCTAGTTTCAAGCTGTTGAAGAATGTCATGGCTTGCCTTTCATGTGATCGTTTTAGAAGATGTTACATATAGCAATAGTCCTACAGTTCAAGTGTAGCATGGATTTTTGGGAAAGTCAAGTTTTTTCTGAAAAGCAAAAATCGTGCCAGTCTGGAAATTCCAGTGTGTTTCCGCTCGTTGTAGGGTATCCTCCCCATTACCCTCTCAATCGGTGCCTGTACCGTATTATATCCTCTTATACTATTAGCTTCTATATAGGTCTTATACATATAGGGGTTTAAAATTTCAGTGAGTTGAATAGGGGGTATTATACCTATAGTGTGTAGGAGAGGATAGCTATGTAATAGCTGATACATGCGCGGAAACATGGGAGGGAGGGAGGGGATAGGGCATAACGTTCGGAAGCATATCGGAATTTTCTTACAGTTTCGATTTTTAGGAGATAATATATTATGTTTATACCATACTTACTTAAGCTTCGTCTTGAAAGGTATAAAAGAGATAAGCAAATAGCAATAGAAGTAGAGGAAGATCTTCTACACTTTCAGAATATGTCTCCAATAGAACAAGAGATAGCAAATGAATGGATAGAACAAAAGCTTTTGAAGCAAATTCCTAGTGTAGCAAGAACTACATTGACAGAAGCTCAACGCTTGAGACATAATCAGATAATGAAGATCTACCGTAAGAGAAAGAAGGAAGCTCAGAGGATAGCAAATAGTGGTATTCTCTTTAGCAACTATCCCGCTCGTAATCCTGTACCTGTCAGACGTATTCGTATTAAAGGAGAGGATTTCTGATCTTGTGCGTAGGCAACTTATAAACATCTGTCAAGATAAAGAAATCCCAAACAGGAAGTAGGAAAGTTTGCAAGCGAAGCGCAGCAAGGGGCGGTTTTGATTCCTTGCAGTAGATATTATACTTTCAGCTGATAGAATTTATTTTCACAAACCACTTGACTTCCTCCCTTGCTTCGCCTATACTTTGGTTTCAGTAGTGCAAAACGTAATACCGGAAGGGGCAACCGGAGTAAGCCCTAAACTTAGGAGTTTAGAATCATGGAACAATATGTGATGAAGGTCAGCAAGAAAGAGGAAGGCGAGTATAAAGAAGTTGGAAGCGTGGCTGTGTTCTATCCGCTGCTCTCTGAACTTGGCTTGGATGTTGCTCCCACGGGCAAAGATGAGGAAGGCTTCCCGACGTATGCAGATGAACGTGTTCAATACGTCTTTGATGCAGTCCTTGCAGCAGTCAAGGCAACTGCTCGGAATCGCCTTCAGTCTGGCACGGCAACCCTCAAAGAAGGCAACACCATTGCCGAGACTGTTGAAGCTCTGCTGGCAACTGGTGAGCGTTCGGGCGAAGCTCTCAAGACTCGTCGCGAATACTTCGCCAGCTTCAAGGCTTGGTTGCCTTCGCTTGGCAAAGCTGCTGCGTTCAATACTGCGATCTATGACATTGTTTCCAATGTCAAAAACATCCAGTACCAGACGGACGCGCGCAAAGAGAAGCTCTTGGCTCTTATCACCGACCACGCTGCATCGCTCAGTGCTGAAGATGCGGCACGTTTCGAGCGTATCATCGTTCAGGTAGGCGAAGCCTGCGAAGCAGCCAATCCGCTGGACGAGGCATAAGCAACCAAAGGCCAGCGCAATGCTGGCTTGCCTACTAGGTAGGCTTTCAAGACCGCCATGCTTTCACAGATGGCGGTTTTTCTTCGCCTATCATCAGTAGATTCTATGCAGAAAACAAAGGCCGGCTAGGGGCTTTTTTTTGGTTCTCATGCGCGGGTGTGTATCAAAAGGCTCTCCATAATTTTCCTAAAATTTCCTGAAAAATAACCTACTATCTTCTATACACTCAAGCATATACTATCCCTTCAGGGAAGAAAATCCCTTCCTTACCCCTTGACAGCCGCTTCGCAATACCTCATAATACATACAACAGTCATGAAATTGGAGAAAATGAAAATGGACGCACAGCGGGAAAGAATTGCCACCCTTCTAGTAGCTGGACTTCTTCCCGCTCAGGTAGCTACTATTGTAGGAGTTGCTCCTGGACGTATCTCACAGATCATGAAGGAAGAAGATTTTGCACTTTTCCTCTCAGCCAAAGAAGCTGAAAACAAAGATGTTGATATCGAAGAAGTCTCTCTTTCAGGAAAGTATCTTGCAGCAGAACATGCTCTTCTTGCACAAGTCTTATCCATGGCTCCTTCATCTGAGCTTCGTGATGTGACAGCGGCTCTTCGCGTTGTAGCTGAGAGACAGGAACGAGCAAAGAGCCGTATGAATCCTATAGTACAGCAGGCACCAGTATACAATACGATCGTATCTCTATCTCTTCCTGCTCATGCTGTACCTGAACTAACATTCTCTGGAACTAAGGAGGTAATTGCAATTGAAAACAGAAACCTCGCTCCTCTTTCCAGCAAAGGAGTCTTGTCTCTATTCAAGGATATGGCTGCACATAAAGACGACCCTACAGATGCAATCTCAAACACAAGCGACGGAGAAAACCATGAGCCAACAAGAACTCTTGCAGAAGCAACGGGAAGCCCTGCAGAATCTCTACCCTTCCAAGAACCGATAGAAGTTGAAAATCCTAGTAGCGGAAAGTTGGCAGAAGGTGCAAGACGCTTTCTTGATAGTCTTCATCCCGCTCCTTCTGCTCTGCAATATTGACATGGCTTCTGCAAATATAAAGATCCAAGGTTCCAAACCTGGAGAATTCCGTCTCATATCGAAGGATATGATGGAAGCTTCTGCGTCTCGTGCCAACACATCCTACCAAGATGAGGAACTTTCCACATTAGCGAAGCTAATTACTATCTTTGAGGGTAATGGACATCCATTCGGGATAACAAGAGGGCAGGATGTATCAGCGAAGCGTCTTCGTCCTGCTCTTAAAGAAGAACTTCTTGGTGTAGGAGCTGAGTCAAAGGCCGGGGGCCGGATTTCTGTAGACAACGTGCCTCGTGACATAGCTATGCAGGCTCTTCTGGAGGACAAAAAAGCCTCTCTTGTCGCCAATCAGAAGGATGCCAGTCCAGGAGCTGTAGCAGAAGCATGGAATACTGAAAAACATCTCAAAGAACGCACAGGAAAGAGCTACAGTGAGTGGATCTCCTCAACTTATAGGAACATAGTAGATCAATTCGCTAATGAACAGATAAGAAAACTACTAAAACCCATTACTTCTCAAGACTTGAAGCCATCCTTGACTCCTACTCTGGATCTTTTACAGAAGAAATGAGCACACTCCAAGTAGTAGAAGCTCAAACTCTTAATGTTAACCTCTCAGAAGCATATGCTCGTGGTAAAGAAGACATCAATTTCTTTGCTGCACTCTGTATGCCAGATATTTTCCAGTTTGAACTGCCGAAATTCTATGTAGCAGCTTGGCGTCTCCTAGCATCTGAAGATCCTTCTCGCTTACAGAGTCTATTTCGCTTTGCTCTTGGTCTTCCACGAGGTCATGCTAAGACTACCTTCATCAAGATTCTCATAGCATGGCTCATTGTCTACGATTACGCATCCTTTATCCTTATAGTCTGTGCTTCATCTCCTCTTGCTGATAATATTCTTGCAGACATAGATGATATCCTAGCCTCAGACAACATCACTGCAATATATGGACAATGGAGTTCTACCTTAGCAATCGACTCTAAGGATACCAAGAAAGCAGCCTACCACTCCCGTTCTGTCACAATTGTAGCTCGTGGTTGGTCGTCAGGAATACGGGGTTTAAATCTCAAAAATCAACGTCCTGACTTTATCTTTTGTGATGATGCACAGACAAAGGAGAATGCAGCATCTCCCACAGAACAGAACAAACTTCTTGAGGAGCTTGTTGGTACTATCTTTAAAGCAGTAGCACACAGAGGACGCAGGACTATTGTCTATGTTGGAAACCTCTACTCTGATGAGTGTATCCTACAGAAATTCCGTGACAATCCTCATTGGACTTCTCTTGTCACAGGAGCTATCCTTGAAGATGGATGTGCTCTATGGCCTGAGCTTGTCTCCTTGAAAGAACTCAAAGAATCTTACGAACATGACGAAGCCCTTGGGTTGGCTCATATCTGGTTCGCTGAAGTAATGAATGATCCACAGAGCATCCTTCACTCTTTGCTTCCTTTCCCCATTCCTGATAGCGATGTGGAAGAAATAGTAGCAGATGATGGAGCCTATATAACAATCGACCCAGCCGGTTTCAGGGATGATAGTGATGATAATGTTATCACAGGCTTCAAGAAATATGATGATAAAGGTTATGCAGTTGAGATGAATCGTCGTCTCAAAGATCCTTCTGAGATAGTCCAGGAAGCAATTGCTATGTCATTGCGTATTGGCGCCACACTCATAGGAGTTGAATCAGTTGCTTATCAGCAAACCCTCTGTTTCTGGATCAACTTCTTCCTTAAGAAACTAGGTATCACTCATATCACAGTTGTAGAACTTCACCCACATGGAAGAACGAAGGAATCTCGTATTCGTCAATATGTAGCAGAACTCTACAAGAAGACTCAAGTCATTCAAGATCCTAACTGCCGTAGAGAATTTACATGGCAGGCTTCTCTTTACAAATTCGGAAAGAAGAAGAACAAGGATGACATCTTAGATGGATTCGCCTACTCTTTAGATATCCGTAATGAATACTGGCATCTTATCCGTCCTTTAGGACGCGATTTTATGCTTGTGGATCATAGTGTTTGCAATGTTGAACATAATTCTTGTTTTTAAATAAAGAACTTCAGAAGAAAAGGAATAAAGATCATGGACATGAAAAACTGTAAATCTTCTGAAGCAGATATGGAAGAACATTCTTTAGAGACAGCCTTACGTGCATATGCTTTTGGAGCGAAGGATACTAATTTAAACAAACTTCTTGACTCTCTTTTTAAGAAAGATAAGAAAGAAGATAAGATGGAGGGGGAGAAAGAAAATGGCTGAGCAAACACCCAAGAATGTGAGCGCTACTGTACCTAACAAGTACGCTCAAAAGGCAATCATAGACTATGCTAGAAATATCCTAACAGAGCATAAGAAGTTCAATGACTACTTCGATAAGATGGAAGCCATTGATGTAGCTTATGCACGCTACCAAGCAACTAAGGATGCGAATGGTATTGCGAAGATGCAAGGAGTGGATGCTGCTACTACTCCTGTAGGTGTCATGAATCTTCCTTCTACTACTCCTCCTGTTGTCATCTCTCAAGTTGATAGCATGGTGGGATATCTTTCTGAAGTCTTCCTCTCAGGTGCTCCTCTATTTCCTATTGTCTCCAATCCCAAGAATCGCGAGGCTGCTGAGACTCTGGAATCCTTAATTGACGATCATGCAACAATAGGAGGTTATGCTCGTCAACTTCTTATGTTCCTTCGAGATGGTGTTAAGTACAACTTCTCAGCAATTGAAGCAGACTGGACCTCTGTCACACAATACTCTCTAGCGGATGATATCTTTGAACTAGGAAAGCAGAAACTAGACAAGGCTGTCACTTACTACACGAAACTCAAACGCTGGGATCCCTACAATACTGTCTGGGATAAGAATGTGTCTCCTGGTAATATGGCAGCCGAAGGAGACTACGCAGGAGAAATCGAGATCCTTTCCCGTACGAAACTCAAACGTCTGATTAATAGACTAGGAGCCGAAGGAGAAGTAATAAATGCCAAGGAAGCAATTGATGCTTGTATCAATGAAGGCACTGAGACTTACACAAACTATCGTATCCATCCTCAAGTCTCTGATTACATTTCAGCTCGTCGTCCTGTAGATGGTATCAACTACTATGAGTACATCACAGGACAGAAAGAACCAGGAGCTAATAGGAAGAATATAGGAAACTATGAAGTCTTCCGTTTCTATGCTCGTATCATGCCTTCCGATTTCAGTCTCTTTGGAGCTGAGAGCAAGACTCCTCAGATCTGGAAATTCATTATTATCAATGGAAGTGTTGTCATCCAAGCAAAAAGAATAATCTCAGCTTATGATTTCCTCCCTGTTTTCTTTGGTCAGCCTCTTGAGGATGGTCTTGGTTATCAGACTCAGAGTGTAGCAGAAGGTTCCATTCCTTTCCAGACTTCTGCTGCTACTCTTGTAAATATCCGTTTTAATGCTGCACGAAGGGCAGTCTCAGATCGTGCTCTTTATGATCCTTCCCTTATCAGCAAAGCGGATATCAATGCTCCAGTTCCTGCTGCTAAGATTCCAGTCAAGAGCAATTCCCTTGATGTGAATAGAAAGATAGGAGATGCTTATCATCCCATCCCATTCGATCCAAGAGGTACTGAAGCTGCTATTGGTGATGCAATGGCTATTGTCAACTTCGGAAAGGATCTTTCTGGTCTTAACAACCCAATGCAAGGGAAGTTCCAGAAAGGGAATAAGAGCGTTCAGGAATGGAATGATACAATGGGTGGAGCTGATGCTCGTCTTCGTCTTCCAGCCCTTACTCTTGAATATCAAGTCTTCATGCCTATGAAGGAAGTTCTGAAACTTAATATCTTCCAATATGGCCAAGATGCCAAAACCGTCTCACAGCGTACTGGTAAGGAATATGATGTAAAGATCTCAGAACTTCGTAATCAAGTTCTCTCTTTCCGTGTCGCAGATGGGTACACACCTAAGAGCAAACTTGCGGGTACAGATGCTATAATGTCTGGTATCCAAATGATCTCCCAGTCTCAGCCTCTTCAAGTAGCATACGGTGCTATGCTTCCAGGTATGTTTGCACATCTTATGCAGTTGATGGGAGTACGTGGTCTAGAAGAGTATACTCCTGAACCACAGCAAGTGCAACAAAACCAACAGGTAGCAGCAGCACAAGCCCAAGGTATGGGACCTGATGGTAGGCCAGTAAACCCCGCAGATCAAGCCTCAGCAAACGCTTCTAATGCAGCTGCTGTAGCTTCTCTTGCTTCCGCTTCACAACCCGCAGCACAATAGGAGCAACAGGCATGGAACAAGAACAGCAGCAACCACCGAAAGAGGTAGGGCTTCTTACTTCACGAGAACTTTCACAAACGGAACAAGATCTTCTACTTGAAATCTATAAGAATCCGGTAGTTATCAAGCATCTTCAAATCCTAGCTCAGAATGATCTTATGGAACTTGCTGGTCTAGGAACTCTTAGTAATACCAATGAAACAATTGTCAAAGCCCATGCTACAGTAACAGGAAAACTTGCAGTTCTTGCTACCCTGCTATCTATAGCCAATACCACTGTAACACAATCTGAAGTTCAACCTCAAGAGGAGTAATAATCATGGCATTTAATCCTATGGACCTTTTCAAGGCCAAACCTGATACATCCGCAGCAGATGCTGCCGCAGTTGCTGCTGCTAAAATTGCAGATGATGCTGCGAAGGCTGCCGCTGCTACTAAAGCTGCCGCCGACCCTAATAATATGTCGAAAGATACCCAAAATCCTCTTGACGTTTACGCCAAAGTATTCGATACTGCTGCCAAGAACTCAGACATTCAAGCGCCGCCTAGTTTCTCTCTTGATCCTAAGGTTATTGGAGATGTAGCAAGTAAGATGGACTTTACTAAGGGCCTCAACCCTGAAGTAATGGCCAAGGCTACAAGCGGAGATGCGGCAGCTATGATGGAGTTGATTCAACAAGTAGGACGTAATGCATACAGTGCTTCTCTAGAGCACACCACAAGACTCACAGATACCCATCTTGGGCAACGCTCTGAGTTTGAAAGCAAGCGTACAAGGAATGATGTTCGTTCTTCCATGACAGCTGAGGCTTTCGCATCCAACGCCAATCTTCAACACCCAGTTGTAAAGAAGGAACTCAATAGAATAGCCGCTGACTTTGCGAAGTCTCCTGAGTATGCAGATGCTACACCTAAGCAGATAGCAACAGATGCTCTGGCTTATTTCAATGAGATCCACGCTGCAATGAACCCAGCAGATCCTACCAAGACCCCGGCAGGAAAAGCTAAAGCAGCTGAGTTTGACTATGTAGAATATCTCACTGGTCAAAAGTCAGCATAAAATCTTCTCTTTATGTAAAGGAAACCTAGCATGTCTCTCTTGACCGGCATCTTCAATACTACTCAGAATCCTACCGAACTTAATGCTCGGTCGTTTGCTGATACTATCCTGCGTCTGTTCCCTAATGGATCAGCTCCTCTTTGGGCACTGGCTGCTAAAGCCGGCAAGACGAAGGCCGTTTCTTCCACTCATGGTTACTTTAGCAAGACCATGACCTTTGTCACTACCACCTCTACGGCTGGTGACACAAACGTAGCAACCACGTTGACTTTTGGCAGTACAACTGGTATGACAGCTGGTATGGTTCTTCACAATGTCCGTACTCGTGAGAACTATCGTGTCACATCTGTAACTAACAGTACGCAAGTTGTTGTTACTCGTGCTTTCGGTCGTGTCACTGCTGCTGCTCTTCTGACTGCGGATAAGATCCTTCAAGTTGGTACTGCTTTTGAAGAAGGTTCTGTTCGTCCGGCTGCTCGTCGTCTGGCTACTGTGTATGTCAGCAACTACACTCAGATCTTCCGTAATGCTTGGGGTCTGACTGATACTGCTCGTGCATCGCTGGCTGAGATGGGCTACAGCAACGTAGCAGAAGATAGGAAAGAATGCGCACTGTTCCATTCTGTCGACATGGAATCTGCTGTAATGCATGGTCAGGCTAAGATGGATACCACTGGCTCACAGCCTCTGCATTCCACTCAAGGTATCATTGATGCCATCTATCAGTATGTTCCTGGTAATGTCAACCCGGCTTCTTCCACCACTTCCTACACGCAATTGGTTGCTTTGGTAGAAGAGTTCTTCAACTACAGTACGGACATTGGCAACAACAATGAACGTATTGGCTTCTGTGATCGTCTGGCAATGAAAGTCATGACTGATATTGGCCGTAAGTCTGGCCAAATTCAGATCCAACAGAATGAGACTGCCTTTGGTATGAAGTTCACTACCTTCAAGTTCTACCAAGGTACTATCAATCTGTTGCAACATCCGTTGATGAATGGTCTTGATCCTACTGGTGGCAACCTACTGGTTGTTGACCTAGCAGCCATCAAGCTGGCATACATGGAAGGACGTGATGCTAAGCCTGAAGAGTATGGCCAAAGCGGCAAGGCTGTTGAACTGGGAACTGACGGTGTTGGTGGTTCTCTCACTAGCGAGTTCGCAGTAGAACTCATCAATCCTTACGCTTGCGGCTATGTCACTGGACTGACAGCTGGTGCTGCTGATGCCTAAGTTTCCAAGGTAGTTCTCCTAGGGCTTAGAGATAGGTCCTAGGCTAACTAATCTTGGTAGTCTAACAGAAACAAACAAGCGGAAGGAAAAGAATCATGTCAGCAATTGATGCAATGGGTTCAGATGGTCAGAGCATAGACCTTGATAGTGCTCCTGCTACATATACCTACAATGTTGATAACACACTAGCTACTGCTACTGTAGTTTGGGCTGGAAATACTTACACTCAGTCTTATACCTACACTAGTGGTCTTCTTACTTCCTCTTCTGGATGGGTAAAACAATGAGACTCGTTGCTGCTCTTTCCGCTATCTTGGCTAAGACTGGGCTGAAGCTTGTCTTCAATTCAGCTGATGTCTCTGCTTCCAATCCTCTTCCTGTAGCTGGTGTCTCAGCACGGACACATACTACAACTGTGATTGCTAATGGAGCCAGTGTCTCTGCTGCTGTAGATCTGCAGAATACTGCCTTCTTAGGCTTCTTCGCTCCTGCTGCTTGGACTACGGCTGCTCTACAGATAGAAGCTTCTGCTGATGGCTCTACGAACTGGGGTCCTATCACAGATGCTTTCAACTCTCCTATAGGTTCTTGGACAGCTCTCACAGCTCTCTATCCTTATAGTATAGATCCTAATACTTTCCTAGCTTTTCGCTACATTCGTTTTCTTTCTGGCACTGTAGTTACTCCTGTTAACCAAGGAGCTGCTAGAACCTTCACTGTT
>Ga0172379_10008974_pt1 | contig 12447 bp, 11 predicted proteins | sample GrowelOW334metaG_FD_119756 | JGI IMG/M metagenome (GOLD analysis project Ga0172379, IMG submission 119756) | Groundwater microbial communities from an aquifer near a municipal landfill in Southern Ontario, Canada - Groundwater well OW334 metaG | ecosystem: Environmental > Aquatic > Deep... | reverse complement strand
TATCGACAACTTTGCCTTTGATTTTGTCCATGCCGATCACCTCAATGTTGTCTCCAGGCTGAAAGCGCTTGGTGACATTGAGGAATATCCCGCTGAGCAAATCACCGGCAGCGCCTTGCAGCGACAGAACGATGGCAGCAGAGAGGATACTGGCGCCGAGGAAGAGCTTGCTAAGGATGTCTGGTGCCACCACACTGGCGACGACGAAGACAACCACCAGCCAGTAGCCGAGTTGCATCGTGCGCAACAGCATGGTCTTGCCTCGAGGGCTAGCACCAGCGCGGTCTAGCGTGCTCTGCAAGGCAGTACGCAGGGGGCGATAGAAGAGATACGAGATAGAGAGAAAGAGCAGGCCAATCAGCAGGTTGACGCCGATGGGCATGAGTTTGTCTTTGAGGCCGGCGAGGTCAGAAGTCTGGAAACGAGTGAAAATCTCATTTGCCAAACCACCACCCTGTGAAAGCAGGCCAAGACATACGAACGCGACGATGATAGCCACCGTGCGGAGGCTCGCCTTGAATCTGGTAAACATATGGGCTCCTGTAAGAAGTTTTCAATGGACGGCCTGTCGGCGCTGTCCGCGTGTGATTACTTACTCACGTCTGCACTACAACTCGAAAGCATCACAAAGACCGGTATCCGCACTAACACTCGTTCTTCTCAAGGCATGGCTCCACCCTGAAGTGATAACTTCAGAGAATAAGTTCGCGCTGGAAGACTAGGTTAAGAGTTCGGGATTTCTGTGATGAAGGAGAGAGTGAGATATGACTTCTTGAGCCTATAGAAAATAGAGAGCGTAAATACAGTGTTCTTGGAAACTATGGCTAAACTCTAATAAGCTCTTGATTATCAGTGTTTAAAAGAGAGAAGAAACTGCCATTTTTGGCGGCTAGCGCAACTGACTGAGGTTGTCACCGAAATCGGCCCGCACAGCCGCGCCAACTTGACAACCATCCACTGACAGCGGCATGTGTACTGGTTTTTATCTGCATTACATAGTTCTTTACTTCTAAGCGATGCTTTTCAAGTAATGACTAGGGTAGATTCTGCGCGTACCTTTAACTTCCTCCTCGACTTAAGAACCAATAAACACCTGACCTAAACACGCTCATACCTAGACATTGACTCCCCGCCTGCACATAACCGCACAGGAGAAGCTGTCACAGAGGTATTTGCTGAATTCGTCGGTACATGGTTCGAGCAGTCACAGGTGCAAATTCTCCTCAGCGCATGCGCCGTCTCTCGTTAATCGAAAGCAGTGCATGTAAACCAGTAACCAGTTGTCTAGTACTTGTGCAGCTTTCGAGCGCCAGATAGACAACAAGTTTTCGATAGGTAAATTATGACTACTCCCTCCCAGTCTCAGTCTCAGCCTTCCTCGCCGACCCCGCAGCCCACCTCGAAACTGATCGAGCAAGCCGACCAGGCTCGTACGCAGGGCGAACTCGATGTCGCTCTCGTTTGGATCACCACTGCAGCCCAGCTCGATTCTATCGAGCAGAAGCGCGCCCCCTCGTCGGCAGTCAACGCCCGTCTGCTCGGCGTCATTTTCGATGCCGCCACCAAAAGTGAAGACCTCGCCATCAAGTGCGGCAACTTCATCGAAGTGCACCACAAGTGGCTGGCCCAGATGCGTCAAGCCGCTGCGGCTCTGCTTCCGCGACTGAACTCTGGCACCGACAACAACGCCGCAGCCATCGACACGGTCGCCCTGATCTCCGGCCATCTCGATGCCCTGCATCGCCGTTTCGTCACCCACAGCTATGACTCTCTGCACCTGCCGACGCCGGTGAAGGAGATCAAGCAGCTGGTGGAGACGCTCCAGGTCATCCGCAGCGAAGCAGCTCAGCTGGCGCCCGAAGGCACCTGCGTCGACCGCACCGTGTTGCAACGCTTGGTCATCCTCAACCACGCCACTGGCAACGCTCGCAGCCACGTGCAGTGCCGCGTCCTCAGTCTCATGACTGAATGGGACTCTGCCTTGTTCTACACCGAGCAAGCAGTGCGCTACGCCGGCGAGTTGTCGACCAACAGCGATGGTGTCTACGGCACAACTGCTGAACGCAGTGAGCTGCAGGCCATCCTCGGCAAGGTGCATGCGGCCGCCAAGGCGCGCAACCGCCACGACACCAGAAGCCACCTGGGCGAAGCCACGGCTCTGCTCACCCGCATCGGTGGCTTTCGCAACTAACGCCAAGCGTTAGCTCGACAGCTCTCGCCCTGACTAAGAGCGGGTCTCACTCGAGGCCCGCTCTTTCAGTCAGAGACCGCCATTCTTCCCCTCTTTCAACCAGGAATATTCACTACACGAATAAACGGACACACACATGGTTTACACAGTTCTGTTAGCACTGACGGCATTTGCCGCGCTGCTGACGCTCTATTCGACCTACATGGCGAGTCAACGCAGGCGCCATAAAGACGAAATAAAAAAGGTGACAACCTGCGGATACGTAGCTCCTCCTGCTGGACCGATTGCCACAGCTCGTCTGCTGAAAGTGGCTCGGGCTCTGACCAATGTTCAGGTAGGTGCGATTAAATTTGTTGGCCGAGAGAACCTCGACAATCTCATTGGCCCCCGGATCATCACGGCTAATCACCCTCACTGGGCCGATGCCGTCATCATGCCCCAGCTCATTTTAGGCCCAGCTCGTTACATGGCAACAGATCGTGTCATGACAGCTTTTGGGGGCCTGCTCGGGGTCTTACTATCACGTGGTGGCATTTTTACCGCCACTGACAAAATCAAAGATGGTGGCCTGCGCACACGTGCAGCTGCTATCGAGATGGTGGTCAACAAAGAGACACTGGTAGTTTTGCCTGAAGGTCTGACCAACTTTTCACCAATCATGGGACCCTTTCGCAATGGCGTTGCCATAATCGCTCGCACTGCTGCTGAGCGCTTAGGCGAAGAGGTCTATGTCGTCCCCAACTACATTCGCTATGGCCGCTATCCTGGGCCGTGGCTGTCGAAATTCGATCGTGCCAAACAGTTTGGCATGGTCCTTTTGGCCTTCCCCTTGTTTCGGAGAAGGGCTGTAGTTGTGACCGGCAAGCCGATCAGTACTACCGAGCTTTTCACCAAGGCAGACGGAAGCAAACGAACCGACGACGAAGCATCAGCTTTTCTGCGGGAACGTATCGCAGCGCTAGACACAGTTTCGGTCAAAGATGCGTTTAGCGGCAGATAGAAGAAAATCAAAAAAGAAACAGACTTAGTCTTTTAGTTACTTGCAGAGAGGAGGCGAACAGTGCATTTCAGACATTGTCTGGATGCAACTGCTCAACTCCTCTCTTTTTTTACACGTGCAATAGTAGACCGGTCTATTATCAACCTAATTAACAAACAATAGGGCCGCCACAGCCGCCATGATGTGCTCGCCAAATTTCTTCCAAGATAGCGTCATCTTCAAATGTCTTGATACCGTGCTCGCTATTCTTATAGAAATAATTGTCGTGTTCAGGGCATTTTAGCCAAGCTCTAGCAATGTCGTATGGATCGGCATATTCATTTTTTGCTGTAAGAGTAGGCTGGTTGACTGACACCAACAGAGCGTCAATTTCAGTCAGCGGCTTTCCATCAGCTTTTGTAGGCCAAGCAACTTGCAGCACTCCGGAATTGTCTAACAATGGCAATTCATCATGAGCGTGCCTAATATTGAAGTGAGCTTGGTTATCTTTGGCTACCTGCGCCCATTTGGTCGGAATATCATCTGGACAAACTACATCGTCTCTCATCTTCAAACCGACACAACCCCAACTGGCAGAAAGCGCCGAATTGCTCGCTGTCTGTGACTCAGCCTGCCATAAGCGCACTGCTTCTTCAAGCAAATCATTGCTATTGGTTATGAGCTTGGTACAGGGAACCAGCTTGGCGCGACCATTTGGAGCCTTCATCGACAGCACCATTGTATAAGTATCACCGCGACTGCTGGATTTTCTGCCATAGCGAATTGGTGCAGCAACATCAATCGCTTCATTGATGAGAAGCCGCTCCGCTCTCCACGTCTTACGCATCTCGTCTTGGCCGTCATCCCAGAACAAAGAGCCGATTATCAATACTCCTACTCTCAGATTCTTTCTCCTAATACATCACACGTTGCGCAGCCAGCTGATCATACAGGCAACCTTAATAGATCGGTACGTGTCAAACGTTCACAAAACAAAAGCCAAGCTGATAGGCTATCCCTAAGTCTAAATGACTGTGTGCCAAAGGATTCACGCCAGCCATGGAAAAGAAGCCAGCGCTACTGACAGCTCTTTTTATTTTGATAGTTGGATTGCTGCTTTACCTTCCAGCCTTAGGCAGTTATGGCCCGCTGGACCCAACCGATAGCTTCTTTATTGAATCGGGCCGCGAGCTTTTCGAGACCAATCAGTATTTGCTGCCTCTGCAAAACTACAAGCCTTGGTTAGACAAGCCCATTCTCTACTTTTGGTCTGTCGCTGGCACCTACCACCTGCTTGGTGTAAATCCATTTGCTGGAAGGCTTGTGAGCGCCCTTACCGGCGTCTTACTCGGCCTAGCCACATACTTCTTTTCTCTGCCTTATATCGGTCGCAAACAGTCGATAGTGGCAGCCTTAATTTTCATGGCTTTTCCGTTAGCAAGCGCTGTTGGCCACGTTTCATTAACCGATATGCCCCTATCAATGTTGATGGCCACGGCACTTTTTGCACTTTTTCACTTCGAAAAGTCTAAGAAGCTTTCAGCTTGCCTAACCGCTTACTTTTCTCTAGCCTTGGCTTTTCTCTGCAAAGGCCCAATTGCAGTAATTATTGTCGGAGCGATTTTTGGCCTCTATTTACTACTGACAAACAAACCTTCGGCAATTTTGAGGAAGGTATTGGATTGTCGGCCTTTTCTAGGTTTGGCCTTAATCGCAGCTGTCAATTTACCCTGGTACACGATGGCTACAATTGGCACTGATGGTGCCTTTTTCCGCGATTTCTTTATCACACAAAATTTTGGCAGAATGGTAGGCACTGTCAATCACCAACAGCCCTTTTGGTTCTACATACCTGTTGCTTTGGGGGGCCTATTTCCCTGGAGCCTATTAACTATACTGGCTGCTATTGCCGTTCTTATGAAGTTTATAGAGAACAAAGCCAGTGTTGTTAATCTAATCAAAAATCGTGAGCAGTTAAGCGAACGCACAGCCTATCTCTTCTTCATGGCCATCTGGGCTGTGTTTGTTCTAGTACTTTTTAGTGCTATCAAAACTAAACTTCCCACTTATATTTTGCCAGGCCTACCGCCCATAGCGGTGCTGGTAGCAGCACTGTTAGCCTACTTTGAAACGCCTGACCAAATAGGCAGCGAAAAGCCTAGCAAAGTTTTGGTTACAAGTGCAGCAATAATCTGCGCCACTACAATTGGTGCCTACATTGCTGGCAGTTCTGGCCATGGCTGGGTCAAGCTCTTTCTGGTTGAGGCTCGACCAGTCTTAATTGGTGCATTAATTGCCTCACTCTATTACTTGTTCTTAGCTGTGCGAAACAAACGTGAGCAAGCCCTAGCAGTTCTTACCGGGCTCACAGTCGGATTGACGGCCTTACTTGTTCCGATGGCCAATATCGCCTTCTATAACGAGCGCCAAAAGCCTTTTGAGGAGCTTATTCAACGCATTCAAGGTGCTCAAGCCGACATCGCCACAGTAGTAGTCGAAGCTCCATCACTCTCTTATTTCTTGCACCGCCGAGTGGAAGCCTTACGCGATCCAAACGAAGCGAAAAAATATCTTGAGGGCGGCAAAAAGCCGCATTGGCTGCTTGTGCCGCGCGAAGTTATGGAAAGCCTTAAGTGGTTTGACAGTGAGCCTAAACTGATTGCCAAGACAAAAAATGGCAAGTGGAGCCTATACAGTCTCGAATAAATTCACTGCTCAGCAAAAACAATTTTTGGCGTTTTGATTTGGCTGCGGGTACAATCAAATAGTTAAGGTAGAGGTTCAAGTGAAAATTTCGCTTAAACATAAAAACCTATATCTATTGATTTTAGCCTTTGTTCTCACGGCTATTGCACCGCTGCGCGCCTTGGCGCTACCGGCCAGCGAACTTCTGGCAGCAAGCACAGACGCTTGTAGCATGGCTGCCAGCGAGATTTCCGCAAGTAATAGCATGGATTGCTGCAAAGTTGAAAAAGAGTGCTGCTGCAGTGCAGCGCCAATTGAACCTGGCAACTTAGAAAGCAGCGTGCAATCTAACCAAAATGCCAAATTCATTCCAATTAAAGGCACAGCCAGACCAGTTATCACTGACTGGCTCACGAGCAGCCCTGAGCTTCAAGGCCTAGGTCAACAAGCTTTTTCTCAACAAACACTGGCAAGTCAACGGCCTCTGTATATTCTCAAACGATCACTTTTGATTTAAAAAGCGACCCAGCCGTTTCGACTAAAAACGGCATCTCTAGTGCTTTTACATATCAATATAAGGATCATTGTCATGAAAAAACTATTTATGATGCTATTCGCTGCTGCTTTCCTTTTCGCCTTGGCACCACTGATGATGTCACCAGCAATGGCTGGAGACAAGGCTGCAAAAGGCAGCACTAAAGCTCACACTAAAGACTGCTGCGCCAGCGAGATGAACTGTAGCGCTTGTCAAAAAGAATGCGAAAAAACCCTTGCTTACTTCAAGAAACAAGGCGGAAAGTACACCGAAGCAAAGAATATCCAGATACTCGAAGATTGCATATCATCGTGCAAAGCATCAGCAGAGTTTCAATCGCGCAAATCGGCCAATAGTTCAAAAATAATGGCCCTCTGCAGCGATATCTGCAAGCAATGTGCCCAAATGTGCAAAGACATGAACGACCCCAAACTGGCCGACTGCATCAAGTCTTGCCTTGAGTGTGCAACTTGTTGCGAAGCCGGCGACAAAGGCAAATAAACAAAGCCAACTTGACGAGAGAAATAGCCAAACCCATAGAGTAAGGCGAATTTCGCTTCAACTGATCAAATGCGAAAGGGCCCCGTTTGGGGCCCTTTCAATTACATTTCGACCGAAGTCAAGAACTTAGTTAGGACCTTCAAGCTCGATTGGAGCTGCAGTAGCCGGATTGTAAGCACTGTCTTTCTCTTGCCTGAACAGTTTAACTTGGGTCTCAAAGGCGGTTGGCATTACCATAACGTCACCTGAAAACGGGTCGTCGAAAGTCGCTAATAAGAATACGTTCAAACAAATAACTAAGCTTACAATTGCCACCATAACAATTTGCACGTAGATATTAGGTGCGCTAAAGAAGTATGTAAACAGGATAGTGGCCACACCACCAACAGCGAGGATGCACCATAAAATTGGCGACATGCCATTATGCATAGCATCTACTCGCAAACGGCGGCAATCACCCAAGGTGCTCATACAAGGAAGAATCGCTGCCTGAGCGTTTACCTGACGAGCAGTGACCGGCTCATAACCGGTGCACTCCTTCCACAAAACTCGGTAAGTGTTCCAGGTCTGCGCGGCCGTTTTTTTCTTAGCCAACATTGGCCAGGCTTGTATTACTTCTTCGGCATATTCCAAGCAGAGATCCTGCACTTTTCTACGCTTGGAATCAGGTAGGCCATCTGCCAGACGATAAACATTGGCGAGCGACGAGGCTTCTTGTTCTACAGTTTGCCTTGCCAACGAAAATCTTTGCATGGCGTCTGCCACCATAAACCCAAGCAAGACAGCAAACAACATACCGACAAACTGTGAGTATGGGTCGGTAATTTCATGCTGTGTTCTCAGATCTTCATTAACGCCTAGCCTGCGAAAGACAAGCAGTCCAGCTATTGAAATGAGCACTGTCAAAACTGTCAGCGCAAGACTCAAACCTAAGGTCACAGCCATTTTCCCCCCATTCTGACGGCGCTGACTCAGAGTAAATGAGTGCAACGACGTCAAGACAATAGCAGATTAATTAGACGATACAGAGTCTTCGCTTTTAGAAAATGCGTCGGCAGGCATAGCGTCTGCCGGGGTCGGGCCCGGCAGTGACGATTCTATAACGGATGAAGCTGTCGATGAAGGGTTGATTGGGCCAGAAATATTATTTGAATTATTTTCTTGTTTAGCGCTTTCGGTGGTGTTAATAGCAGCCAGGCGCTGCTCGAACTGCTCTTGCTGGTGATCTAGCCAGTTGTCAATTGCCTTACCAACTTCAGGGTCAATGTTTTTGCACTCCAAAAGCATGTGGCCCTTGTCGGGAAAAACCATTAGTGAGGTTTGTTTAGACCCCATTTTCGGCACCATCAATTCAAGGGTATCGGTCTTTTGAATGCGGTCTTTTTCACCAGCGATAAGTAGTATTGGCATCGATTCAGGAATATTGGCAATTTCTTTGACCGAGTTCTTATTGGTCACTGCCGCCTTAATCAAATTGGTGATACTCATCTCTTTGGATGTCTCAGTATTGTTCATCAGCTCCAGAGCGACATTCTTGTCTTCAGACAATATGGGCTGCATGTAAGGCTTGATATCAATACTATTGTCGGGGTTGTGGATACCTTGAAAGAAAGTCTTCACCCAAAGCGGCCTTGGATGCACTCGGGTTCTAAAAACTGCACCTGAGGCAATGAAACCATCCATTAATGATGGCTCAGTTGAAGCTTCCCAAATGGCCATGTTGGCGCCGAAGCTTTCACCGACGCAGAAGATTGGCTTGTCAGGATACTTTTTGCGCAGAGCCTTGAGAATACTGGTCAAATCATCTTTGCTTTGGCCAAAGTGCACGCCGCTGTCGCCAGCGAAGCCATGGTTCTCAGTGCGCCAATCACCGAAACCGCGCATGTCGTTGGCGTAGACAATGTAGCCTTTTTCGGTAAAGTGTGTGGCCAAGTTGCCAAACATTTTTCCGCTGAAAATAAGACCCTGCAAGGCAACTATCACACCCTTGACAGGCATGTCGGGGTTGTTCCAAGAGTGCACAGGAATCATCAAGCGCTGACCAACATCACATTGATTGATGTAGACAGAGCTAGCAAATGACGGGCAAACAGATGTAATACCAACAGCGACAGACAGCGCAAAGGGCAACACTGCTGCTGCTAAAGCTCTCTTAGTGCCGTATACAGGCTTCACTCTTGACTTTACCTTGATTCAACTTTTGTTTTAGATGCTCGAACCAGTGACACCAGCGGCAAAAACAAGTTAAGGATAACCGCTAAAGCAACAGTAACAATGTACAACACTAGAGCTTGAACAATGGCCTGCTGTAACGTTCCCTGTCGAACCAGACTAAGCATAACAGCACTCATTAGGCCAGTACCAATGGTTCCACCCAAAGAACGGAAAAATTGTGTCATAGAAGTGGCCACTCCCATGCTTTCTGGGGGAGCAACATTCTGAATCAAGATTGTATGCACTGGCAAAAGCAAACCCAAGCCAATTCCACCAATGGCGGCATCAAGCAACAGATCGGCCACTTTAAGCGGCCCGCCTTGAATGTGCCAGGCAAGCAGGGTGGTACCTACTGCCAACAGTATCAACGACACAATACACAAGAGTTTGTAGCGTTTAGTTTTGGCCACAATCAAGCCACCAGCTATGCTGGCAAGCGCCACCACAACCATTAGAGGAGTAAGAGTAAGTCCAGAATCGATACCAGACATGTGCACCATTTGCTGCAAAATCATGGCCAAGAGAAGCATTGAACCAAACAAGCCAATGCCTGTAACAAAGACAGTAATAAGCGAAATTGCAATCAGCTTATCTTTAAAAAGACTTAGGGGAATCAGCGGTTCAGGAGCTTTCGTCTGACGCCAAAGAAAGGCTAAAAACATCAGAAGAGAGAAACCTAGCTCACCGGAAGATGTGAAAGTAAGAGTGCCCAATTTGCCAATCTCAGACGCAGCTAAAATCATCGGCGTAATGAAAAGCACAAAAAACAGTATGCCACTGTAGTCAATAATGGCTTTAGCCCTAGGTCTTAAAGATAATGGGAAAGAGAGCTTAAACAAAAGACAGCCAAGCAAACTGAGGGGAATATTCAGATAAAAAATAACTCGCCAGCTATTTTTGTCGGTCAGCCAACCACCAAGAGCGGGCCCGATCAAAGCAGCGACAATGAAGGCAGCAGCCAAGAAACCTTGATACTTGCCGCGTTCTGCCACAGGAAACAAGTCACCTATAGAGATAAAGCAAAGACCGATCATGGCACCACCTGCAATGCCTTGAAATGCTCTTGCCAGTATTAGCTGATCGATTGCATCTAGCCCCAAAAGAGGGTCTATCAGACCGGCACTACCACAAAGGCCTGATGCCAGGCCAAAAAGAAAAGTGGCCCAGATCAAAACTGATTTGGCGCTGTAAATATCAGCTAGCTTTCCAGACACCGGCGTCGCAATAGTAGACGACAGCAAATAGGCCGTTATAATCCAGGCCGATTTATCAAAACCATGCAGTGCCTGAGCCATTTTAGGAATGGCGACATTGAGAACAGTCTGATCTAAGGCAGAGAGAAAAATAGCAATTTGCAAACCAATTAAAATTGCCAGACGATTCTTGGTTAACAACTGATCAAGGCCCTAAATAGCTGAAGTGCAAGCCTTACATTTTGTCGCCGCCATCATCACCGTTTCAAGACATTGCGGACATTGCTTGGTTTCTGGAGCTGGCGGCTCTTTAGGCATGAGCATTTTGGTAATCACATAAACCACAAATGCAATGATGACAAAATCGATTAGAGCACCAACGATGTGACCATACTTAAGGGCATTAATGGTGATCTTACCAGCGGCATCGGGCGCCGATTGAGACAATACTATCTGAGCATCGCGCCAATCGCCAGCAGGCATAATCAGGCCCACCACTGGCATCAAGAGATCGTCAACAATAGCTGTCACAACCTTTTGCGTGGCAGCACCAATAATCACGCCTATGGCCAGAGCTAAGGCATTTGTTTTGGTGAGAAAGGCAACGAAATCTTTAACCATTTCAACTCCGGCTACATCGGCAAATAGGTAAGTAGATAAGTAGGTAGACTATCGCTGCCTATGCTAGCACGGACAAAACCGCAGATCTCAATCTAATTGAGAGGCGCCCACAGCAATGCGTGATGGATTGCTGTAAACAGTGCGTCGTACCATTTGCTGAAACTGTCGCACCAAAGATTCTTCACTAAAGCGCTTATTGACGCTGTCTTTGAGCTGCTGAACATGACCCTCAATAGTGGCGGCGTTATCTTTAAGCCAGCCCAGGCGTTTAGTCAGACTGCCTGGCTCAGTCAAATCAGTCATCCAAAAATCGTCGGCAATGACAAACTGAGCGCCGTCATGGGGATGAGTGACAACAGGCAAGCCACACAAAGCCGCTTCAAGAAGTACATTGCCAAACGATTCACGCAAACTCGGCAAAACGAAAACGTCCGATGCCTGCAATATCGACGCCACTTTTTCTGGCTCAACAGTAAGCCACTGCACGCGATCACCAAGCAGAGCTTTGCCCTGTTCTTGCAGTTCGTGAGTATCAACTTCAGGAGCTCCGCAGAGCAACAGTTTGATATTAGGATCGGTCAGATTAGCTACTTCATTGAGTAAATAGTCGATGCGCTTGTGATATTTATTCCAGGCAGCCACGCAAACGATTACGTAATCAGATTCATTAAGACCGAGAGACTGACGCACTAGAGCGCGTTCATCAGCCAATACTGCAGAGGGAGCGGGCACGCAATTACCCAAAATTTCCATCTTTTCAGCCGGTATACCATACTCAATTGCTTCATCAAAGGCTTGGTGCTGCAGCTGTTGGGTCAGGTCAAAACACTCATAAGTCTTGGGTTTAAACATGCCGCCGTTAGCCAAAATGATCTTAAACTTGAGATTGAAAGCAACACGAGAGGCTAAAAGCATGTGGGCTAAAGGTACGTCCTTAACCCAGACTGCATCGGGCTTCCAGTTGATTAGCTCAAAGTTGAGAGCCGACCAAAAACTAACTTGTTCAACACCGTAGGTAAATTCCCAGCGGTGCTGTTCTGACATAAAAGGAATGTATTGGATCGGCTTGGTCCAAATACTAGACCTGGGAAAATTCCACAAAGCCTTAGCGCCTGGGTGCTCGCCGCCGCTGAACAAACGCACATCTAGAGTTGAGTGGCGCTGCAAGGCATCAAACCAACGAGCGGTGGAAATCTCAAAGCCACGATTGATGTGACCGAGCCCAGTGCTCACAAGAGCTAGCTTCAATGGAGCTGAGTTGCCGGCGGCCGCCTGATTAGACTGATTAATAGGTAGGGACATTTTATTCATGATTAGTGGCCACTCAACGCCTGTTGGGCGCCTTCGATAGTGACCAAGCGCGATTCGAAATATTGACGCGCTTCAGCCTTGGGGTTGAGATGACTAACTTTGATTTGGGCATCGCCCACGCCTAAACTCGTTAAATACTTGCGGAAGTTTTCGTAGGAGCCAGCCGTGAGCAAGCGAGCCTCAACGTTCTCAAGCCGGAGAGAATCACGCTTAGTCT
>Ga0172379_10008973_pt1 | contig 12447 bp, 9 predicted proteins | sample GrowelOW334metaG_FD_119756 | JGI IMG/M metagenome (GOLD analysis project Ga0172379, IMG submission 119756) | Groundwater microbial communities from an aquifer near a municipal landfill in Southern Ontario, Canada - Groundwater well OW334 metaG | ecosystem: Environmental > Aquatic > Deep... | reverse complement strand
CTATGCTAATAGGGCTTTTAAGTTCAATGAAATGGCCTTTGCTGGAAAGCTCGAATAGATCTCTATTTATGAATCCGTCAAATACCCCTTGGTATGTCTTCCAGGCTTCTTTTGTCTTTTTGACCATATTTCCTTTATAAATAGCCTTATTTATAAGGGTATCGCTGTATTTCATCTACTATATATTTCATATATAATAATCAGAAAGCTTTATAAATAACCCCTAGTTCTGTTCTGCTACAGAAGAATTGCGTGAATGGGTCCTCTTTTGAGCTGAAACTACTAAATGTTTTGGCGGTGAAAAAAGAGACACTCTTATGCAATCCAGCCCGTCACGAGAGTACTCAAAGGAGCACACGCTAAAAGCAGGCCATGATAATTGGGAGTTAGTGTTACGGGCAACATTCATTTCACATTCAACAAATCATATATCACACAAAACAAACGCAGAATAAGTTCAATTTCACAGATCATCACAAATCAAGAGTCAAAAGGGGTATCGGATAGCAATTAGGTAGTGCATGATTGTGTTAAAATACTTATTCTAGCAATCCATTCGGAGGCGATTAAAATGGGAAAAATAAGCCCAGTATCAGCAAAATACATAATCAACGCATCAATCAACATTGATGGAGTAGTAGATAGGCCGGACGTAATCGGCGCAATATTCGGCCAGACTGAAGGCCTATTAGGCTCTGACTTAGAGTTAAGAGAGCTTCAAAGGTCAGGCAGAATCGGCAGGATAGAAGTAAACGTAGACACAAAGACCGGAAAATCAATAGGTAATATTGTAATTCCTTCTTCATTAGATAAAGCGGAGACTGCAATCGTTGGAGCATCTTTAGAGATAATTCAAAGGATCGGTCCTTGCAATGCTAAGATTTTAGTAGCTAACATTGAAGATGTCAGGATCTCAAAACGTTCATTCGTTGTTGAAAGAGCTAAAGAGCTTTTGAAAACTTTGATGGATAATGTGATGCCAGATTCACAGGAATTGGCAGAAGAAGTAGCTCATTCCGTAAGAGTAACCGAAATTGGTGAATACGGAAAAGATAAACTTCCATGCGGTCCTTCAATCGAAGATTCTGATGAAGTCATAGTTGTAGAAGGTCGTGCGGATGTATTGACATTATTGAAACATGGTTTCAAGAACTGCATCGCATTGAACGGAAATTCAATTCCAGAGACTATAATCGAGCTTTCGAAGAAGAAAGTCTTGACAGCTTTCGTTGACGGAGACAGAGGCGGAGTATTAATCTTGAGAGAATTGTTCGCTCAGGTTGATCTAGATTTCGTGACCAGAGCTCCAGACGGAAAAGAAGTTGAAGAATTGGCTAAGAAAGAATTGCATAAAGCGCTTAGGTCAAGAGTATCTGTAGAACAAGCTAAAGTAGAGGTCGAGAAATTGCTCTCTATCGAAGGCAAAAGAAATTCACAGAACTTGTACACCGGCGTTATGCAGAGAAGGTCGCAAACAAGTGCAACACCTTCCTCAAGGCCAGTATCTAGTACTTCTTCAAGCCCTAGCTCAAGCATGAGTTCAAGTTCCAGCTCTAGTTTCCAGAGATCAGCGCCTGTATCAAGGCCAATCTCAGCTAGTGCTCCAATGAGCGTATCTGCGCCTAAAACAGTGATAACTGCTGAAGAAAAGCAGAAATTCAAGGAAATGCTTGAATCATTGATAGGCACAAGAGGCGGATATATCTTGAACAAGGAATTGACCATACTGGGTAAAGTGCCAGTATCTGAGTTGATGCCAACATTGAAGAGCTTGAATACTGCAGTATATGCTGTTGTGTTCGACGGCGCGATTGACAAGGTTCTTGCTAACGTAAGCGAGAAGATTCCAGTGACCCATATTGTCGCTATGCATTCGACCGTGAAACCAAGCGAGACTTCAGTGAACGTTTTCACAATCAATGACTTATAGGAAAAGAAATTCTTTTCCTAATAATCAAAGGACATTGTCCTTTGATATATAGAGCGATATTCGCTCTTTTTTCTTTTTATTATTTTTCATATAGAAATTTATTTATAGTGATATCTCTATCTTAATCCCATGGAAACACGCGGACGTCCGGTAGGTTCTGAGATTCGATCGAATATTATCGAAATACTTTTTTTTATGGGGCAAGGATATGCCTATGAAGTGTATAAAACGTATCGCGAGATTTTCCCAAAAGTCACTATGCGTTCTGTGTATTACCATCTGAACAAAGGCGCTGCTTTAGGCGTGTTCAAGGTGAAAGAAGTACGAAACGAGACTGGCGATTATTCTTGGGGAACTTCTGCTGAGAAAATCTATTATTCTCTGGGCGAGAACGCCAAGCCTGTCGGCAATCTTCTGGTCAAAGATTACATCGATAAGAAACCTAAACTATAAGTCAGCGACTGGTTCAGATTGCGCATCTTAAATATGATGACTGCCATTCCCGGGCATTAGAAGTCCATGGGACTTCTATGCGCAGAAGTGCTTATGAGCACTTCCGCTGGACTGGGGACCTTGGCAGTTTTATTTTTTGTTTGATAATCTTCACAATTGTCGCTGACTTTTGGATAATACATAGAAAGGTATATATAAATGAGATTCTTGGTATATATTAGTTTATTTCAATCTAAAAAAGAGGTGCAATATAATGAATGATACAGGATTTGTGAGACAACCTTTCTCTGCGTCTTTTCTACTGATAGGCGTTGTTGGTTTTTTGGTCAGTCTTTATTATACATGGTTTGGAATGCTTAATCTTACTTATGGTCTGCTTTTCATGCTGATGTTTGCGATATTCGCAGTGGCTGCATTGAGGTCATTCGAAGAGAGCAAAAGCAAAAAAGTTGAAATGGTTAAAAAGCCATTAAAGAAAAAAGCTAAGAAAGTAGTCAAAAGAAGGAAATAGATTCTTTCTTTTCTTTATTTTTATATTAATTTTATTTTTCTCAGAAATTGATTTTCTCGTCTTTGACGTTACGTTTCTCAGGCGTTCCGGATAATGCGCTTGGCGCTTCTCCGCCGTGCCATGTGAATCTCGGACGGATCATGACTTGATACAATCTTTCGTTCTCGTCATCTAGAATCACGGCTGAACCTTTTGATCTCGGCAAATTCTCAAACTGTTGGCCGAGATTTTCTCTCATATAGGATTGCGTGAGCATACCCAATGCATCAACATCAAGTCTTGCGGTTATCCTGTGGCTGATGACTACGTCGGACTGGGTCATTACGTCGGTATGTATCTTGCCCGGCTGTTGGCTTGCTAAGACCAATGAAATACCTGGCTGCCTGCCTTCTCTTAGGATAGTGATCAATGCATCTGTCGCAGTAGTCTTGCCTACATTTGGAAGAAATTCGTGCGCTTCATCGATTATGAGCCAGACTAATGGATTCTGTTCTTCGGCTGCAATTTCTCTGAAATAATGTTCAGATTCTTGGATTGCCTTGAATTCTTCGTTTTTTCTAGCTGCCATTCTCTCAATGAATAGCTTTTGAGCAACAAGACCAATTACCAATGATTTAATTTCCCAGCCGTTTGGCGCTGTCGCATAACAACTAACATCTATGATGCTGACTTTTCCGCCAATGACTAAATCTTTGAATGGAGTTCCTTCAGGGCTGAACAAGCCCCACATGTCCGCATTCTTGAAATGGTTTATTGCTGCTTGTATCACATGCGGTTCATTAGATTTATCTTCTTGAAATTTCTGGATGATATCGTGTATAGAATAATTCTCTTTTTCGATTAAAAGGTCATTAAGTATGGTTTCGATGAGTATTGCGATTGGATCATTACTCGCCAGTTTGAATGTCAGTATCCAATCCTGCGCAGTTAAATCGCTTGGCCTTATCGCGTAGGGGAAATCTGTTGGTATGCCTTTCTCTTTGTATTCTTTGTAGTATCCGATTGGCGTGAATATCTGTACGTCAAGGGCTTTGCCTTCAAGATTCCACTCTTTGAGCATTGCCTCATCTTTATGATTAGGATATTTCATGGTCCAGTAAACGCCCATTGTATCTAAAATTACACAGCTGAGATTTTTGGATATATCAGAATCGAGTCCAGTGATGCCTTCGGCGATGACACCCATTGTATATGATTTACCACCGCCTCTTTTTCCGCAGACGAATACAACGTGCGATCTCGCTACATCTAAGTAAAGATTGTTTGCCAATGAAGTAATTTGGCCCATATGCACGAATTGCCTGGCTAGAAAGACTGTTCCTGACTTGCCATATTTTTCTATGTCGGATTTCTTCCTGCCTATGATTATGTCGTAGACCATTGCCTTTTTTGATGTTCTCTAATAATATAAATCTTCGGTTTCTTTCATTCTTCTTTGATATCCTATTTTATTGTATATAAATCTTTAAAAGCGTAAGTTTCATCATTTTGTGCAAGGAGGGGATACAATGAATAGTCATCCACCAAATCTCATATTTGAAGAAGAACAAAAACATCCTGTGAACAGGAAAATGAAACTTAGATACGGAAGATTAATATTTCTTTTATTATTAGTTGCGGCGGCAGTATTCTTTTCAAACGGGTATACCGGCGCCTCAGTATTCGGTAGTCTTTTCACTGGCGATGTCGCTGCAGTTGTTGATGATCATAAGATTTTAATTTCTGACGTAGAAGCAAGATTTGCTCAGCTTCCTGAATATTATCAAGCGGTATTCACAAAGACAGATTTGCTTGATAAAATGATTGAGGAGTATCTGTTCCATCAAGATCTTGATGCGAAAGGGTATACTGTTTCTGATGAGGAGCTAAAAACCGCTTTCGCAGATTTCAAAGTGCAGGCTGCAATGTCTGATGACGAGTTCCTGCAATATCTAGAGACAGAAGGGGTGCAATTGGATCAATTCTTGATTGCATTGAAGAGCAAATTATTGAGCGACAGATTCCTGGATTCTGAATTGTTCGGAGATATTTCTGCGAGCGAATCAGAGATGTTGGCGAAATACAATGAGAATCTTAAATTATTCACTGAACCTGAAAAAGTCAAGGCAAGGCATATTCTATTGAAGACTGATAATCGCAAAGAGGATGAAGCTTTGGCAAAAATAAATGATCTTTTTGATGAGTACAAAGCCGGCGCTAAGTTCGAGGATTTGGCCAAGACTTATTCCGAATGCCCTAGCGCAGTTAACGGCGGAGATCTCGGCTATTTTACCCGCGATCAAATGGTAAAAGAATTTGCTGATGCGGCGTTTGTCACTGCGGTTGGTCAAGTGTCTCAGCCAATCAAGACCAGTTTCGGCTATCATCTGATATTTGTCGAAGAGAATGTTCCTTCGCAAGTCATCGCTTTCAAGGATGTATCTTCACAAGTTGAAGAGCTTGTTATTTCGGAGAAGCAACAGAAGATATTCGATACTTATATGGCGCAGTTAAAGAGCAAAGCCAAGATCGATATTTATTATACTGAGTAGAGATTCTACTCTTTCTTTTTCTTTGTTAAATTTTTAAGAATTAGTTTGGAATCCTATTCCATGTCTTTCCATGCGTGATTGAAAAGATGATCTAATGCGCCTGCGAAATATGCGCCGTGGCTCCAGATGCCAACATCGTAATTAGGATGCACATCTTTGTCATCAAGAACCATGAATGTGACATGCTTGCCATCAACTGTGCAGAATCTGGCATTCAATCCTTTTGAATTTTTCACTTCAACCAATCCTTTAAGGTCAGAAGCCATATCTTTCTCTTGCTTGCTGCTGATTGGCGCTGCTATCCTAATTGTAACGCCTTTGTCTTTCAATTGCTGGAATATATGTTTCATTCCTTCAGCTTTTCTCAGGAAGCCTTGCGCAGTTGTGACAATATTAACATTTTTCTCCGCAGATTTTAGAGTTTGTTCAAGATGATCGTAAAGATTTCTCCTTCCTTTCAATGAACCAGCATAATCTGTTGGTTCGACAAGTTCTATGCCTTGATTATGGAGCGAGCTAAGCTCTTTCATTAAATCAGAGTCATTCAATGAGTCAAGCCTTTTGACTTTTTCATCGGCTTCTTCTTTCATATTTTTCTTAACTCTTGAGACTACTTCAGTAGGCGGCACTGCTAGATATTTTATCGGCTTGCCTAGTTTCATCACTACGAAACCTTTTTTCTCAAGCGTCTCTAGAATGTCATATGATCTCGATCTCGGAACGTTTGCGATATCAGAAAGTTCGCCGGCGGTAGATACTCCGCGTGAAAGAAGAGCTGCCCAAACTTTTGCTTCGTACAGGTTAAGAGAAAAATATCGACGAAGTTTGTTCAAAAATTCTTCTTTTACTATCACTTGTCTACCCCTCCGATTTTACTAAGAATTTATAGCAACTATTATTATATAAAGGTATCGAAACAAATTCAACGATTGAGTTTTAAGTCTGCAACGGATAAATTTTCTACTTCTAATTGCGATGATAGCCATTCCCGGGACCGGTACCTTGGCTATTCTCTTATTATGCTATAAAATTTATAATGGTTGCAGACTTAATTAGAATTAGTAACTAGTTTTGTAACGTAATATCGCACCTATGCCCCCAAGCCCATCCAGTTTTTTTCCGCCGTCGTGTAGCGATGATACAATTGTAATGTCTCCGTTCGTCTGGTCAACTATTTTCATTATCTTGTCGATTTCATTGTATACATTATCCAATCTTGTTTTCTCAATGAAATTGTCTGTAATCAATAACTGCTCAACTGCGCCGGCATGAGCTTTTTCTTGGACTTCTTTCAAGCCATATGCTGCTTTGCCATCAATGGATATTTCTTTGAGCAGGTTTTCTACAAGATTTATTTCTTTTGCGGCTCTGTCTTGTCTTAGTACTGTTTGCGTTTCCGGTCTTCTTAGGACTTCATTAATAGCAGTTTCGCTTGCGCTTGAGCAAGTGACTAATGTTATCTTTTGTTTGATTGTGCTGTCTGTGATTAGTTTCAATAAGTCTTCTTTCCAGAATGCGGGGCTTGCCAGCAGGATTTTTTCAATTTCATATCTTTTGGTGTACTCAGTCATTTGCTTGATTATGTCTTGATAGAAAGTGTTCCTTGATGCTGCGCTTTCCTGCTTTTTCTCAACATCGCCTTGCAGGCTTGTAAGTAGCGTGTATCCGGATTGGCTTGATAACGCGAAGAAAGCTTCTTCTCGGTCCATCACACATATGAGTATCTTTGGGAGTTTAGGTTCGGCAGCTTCCTGCAGTTTTTTTATCTGGTAAGTAAGCCATCTTTCCTTTTCAATTGTGGTTACTGAGTTTTCTTCTAATGTGAATGAATGGTAGCTTCCCCTTGGAACATCATCCGGGCCTTCTGTAATTGGTCCGAGTATTCTTAATTGGTTTGTTTCGTATTCTATCTTTTCAACTTGAATCTTGATGAAAGCTGGTTTTTTGATAACATTTGCTTTACGCTCATCGCTTCCGCCTTCCAGTTTTATTTTCCTAAAGGTTCTTCCGCTGACAAAATCTTTTTCTGAGATCAACTGGCTTAGATACCAAAGGTCATCAGGGTTTGTCACCTGTATTGTGGCTGTGCCATGGTTTAGGCTCTTTGAAATGATTTTCATCACATATATAAGGAAAGATAACATTTATATACCTTTAGTATCAATAGAATATATAATATAAAGATATTATAGAAGGGTTAATTTAGTGGTAAAATCCTTCTAATATACTAGCAAGGTTTCAAAAATTAATGTTTGCTATTATACTTTATACTATAATAAACAGGTGATATGGCATGTTCAATAGAAAAGCTCAGGAAGGCGGCGGATCTGCTGCTATTTTAGTCGCATTGATTGCATTGTTCATTCTCGTATATCTTTTATTCGTACCACCAAGCGTAAGGCTTGAGATATTAGAAGGAGATGGTACTGAAACTGATAGTTCTGATGATGAAGTCACTGTAAATGGAGCTGTACTATTGCGTGAGAATCCTGGTTCAGTCGTTGAAGAAGGGAGCACTTCTTTATCGCATAGCATGCCATCATTGAACTTGTATACTAAAAGCGAAGGCAAAGTGCTTGAGAATATGGGCGGTATTGCAATCGCTCGTTCTGATTTCAGCTCAACCTTGAAAAGCTATCCTTTCACTATATCCAATCTAGGTAATGTCAATAATGTGATGTTGACTTTCAATGTAATCACTTCTGAAGGCAATTTGATAGTTAAATTGAATGGCGTGGAAATATTGAATAAACAAGTGACTGGTTCAGTTGAACCTATAGTCATTGCAAAAGGTTTGCTCAAAGAAAGCAATCTGCTCGAGTTCGATGTGACTTATCCTGGCTGGAGATTCTGGGCAAAAAACGATTATGAGCTTTCAGCTGTTGCTTTGCGAGCAGATGTGACTGATACTGAGCATAAGAAAGCTACAACGCAATTCTATATCGATTCTGAAGAGAAATCTAGTCTAAGAAGCGCTTTATTATACTTCTTCCCTTATTGCGGAGCTAATGCTGATACTATGACTATGAAGATAAACGGCAATCAAGTATTCAGAGGAACTCCTCAATGCGGATACAGCAACAGGTTTGAATTATCGCCTGAGCAATTGCAGTCCGGGGAGAATAATGTAGAATTCGATATTGCGGGCGGGTCATATACTATTACACAATTGAAAATCAATACTGAATTGAAAGCCAAGAAGAATACCATATATCATTTCGAAATAAGCGATAAGCAGTATGTGAATATCACTGATAGAGATTATGATGTGTATGTATCTCTTAAGTTCCCATTGGATTATGAAAGAAGGGAAGGTAAGCTCTATATCAATTCCGATATAAAATCGTATGATACATCTGATTCAATATTCCAGTACAAAATAACAGATTTCGTCAGGGAAGGATTCAACTCGGTCAGGATAGTGCCTGAAGCTTCCTATGAAATAGACGAAATTAAAGTCTGGCTCAAGAAGTGAGCCTTTTCGCGATAAAAAAAGAGGTCGAGTGATGGCTGAAGAGAGCAAACTGAAGTCTTTGTTGATCACCATAATCAATCTTATAGTAGCACCTTTCAAAGAGAAGAATATGGAGTTTGAGGTGCCTTTAACTGTTGCTTTGATTGCTGATCTTGCGCCTTTTTTCAGTTTTATTTTCGGCATATCATTTTTAAAAGATTTATTCGGACCTAGTTTCATCGCTTTCTTTCCGGATTATAATCAGATAATGTTTATGACGATATTGTTTTTTATCGCTTGGGGATATTTTCATATAGTGTATGTTGTACTTTACATATTCAAATTTTTCCCGATATTCTATATCTTCCCCACATTTACTGTGATTATCCTAACTAATTATCTTAATTCTATACAAGGCGAAAGTTCTGACGCTGCAAGCAAATTCGCTTGGGTGATGACTGGCGCAAAGAAGACTTATCCATTCTGGGCGATTGTCTTCAGAGTCCTTGCGGGCATAACTTTATGCGTTGTTATATTGGGCAACATGACAAATTCAGCTAATGTCCTGATGGGCAATCTTCCAGGTGTTATCGCGCAGCCTCTTTATGAAAAAGCATTGCCTGAATATCAGGCGCAGGCTCTTACTTTGAGAGAGATGTTGGCTAATCCTGGAGCAGCATATACTGCCGCAATTAACAGCATCAAGAAAACAGTTTCTTATCCAGTGACTTCAGTCAAATCATGGTTCACTACTCAGATAAATGTAGCGACTGGTGGATATTATCAAGGTCAAGTCGATAGATATGCGAATAAAGATCTTGGCGTGTATCTGCGTGAAGTGAAACCGACTGAAAGATGGTTCTATCTAGATGAATCTACTTATAAAGTTCCTGCTATTCAAGTGATGGCCAGCGTTGAAGGCGCAGCAATCGATGTTGATGATTGTGAGCAGTATTTGACCAAGGCTGAAACTGATTTTGAAATTAAGAAAAATCAACTCAATGCTGAGCAGGAAAAAGCTTATTATGCAAACATATTGTATAAAAATAAAGAAGATTGCGAACTCAATCAAAAAGTCAAATTGGGTTGCGCAATCAGTAATAAAAGAATAACCGGCACAGTGAATCCATCTGAGATTTCTCTATTCGAGATACAGAATGGTTTTGCGATGCTTGAATGTAATTTTGACAGGATCAAACTTACAAAGCCTAGTTCTGAGATGGTTGATATTACTGCGAATTTCCCATTCGTCACTAAATCTTATCTGAAAACTTATTTCATGGATCTGAAAAGGTTCCGTGATATGAAACTTCAGAAACTTGATCCTTTGACCTATTATAAAATAACAGATACAAAACCTATTGCGGTTTATACCGGCGGTCCTGTTATGATTGGGATTGGCATAAATGATGTGCTTCCTTTGACACTTATCACCGATATAGATTCTCCTGAACCAATTAGATCGTACAGCTTGGGTATAACCCTTGATAATAAATGGACTGGCAAGATCGCTGAATTGATGGATATTGTAGTTGTGCTTCCACCACAACTTGAATTGAGATGTCCTCCTTATTTCGAAGCGGATCCTATTGAAAGCAATAAATATATCTTGACTGATTTCAGCAAGAAGCAAGTAATAGCTGAGAAAGGGTTCAAAGAATCAAAGACCTATAATTGCAGGATACTGCCTAAAACAATCCTAGCTGCGCGTGAATTATTGAATAATGTTCCGTTAGCCACTAAGTATGTGCAAGTGACTGCATCCTATAAATATGAAATATCTGAGTCGACTTCCATTACATTAAGGCAAGGTGATGGTATAAAATCTGATTTGAGTTCGGGTTGTACTGATACTTCTGCACCTTGCGGGGATTATGACGGATGTTATTGCACTGAAGGATGTCCTGCAGGTAATTATTTGTCAGAAGTCAGCCGTGAATATAATTGCAATGGAAAGTATGTGGCTATTCCTGAAATAATTTCTCCAGTGGCTTCTGGTGTTGTGCCTTTGACTGCGGAAGAAAAAGAGCAGTGCGCAAATATATATTCACAATGTTCAGATTATGAAGCTACTGCTAAATGTTCTAGGGATATGTGTACAGTCGGTCCATGCCATTGGAGCGGAAGCTCTTGCGCGAATGGTGCTGCAACTAGCATAATCTTTTCAGGAGATAAACCTTATAGCTGGGATGCGGAGACTACTGGTTTGACTTTAGTTTCTGCAGTGATGGGCCAATCTCTCCCTAATTTCCCTTCAATTAATACTCAATATGCAACAGAGCTTGCTCAAGGAAGAACTTATGTTACCTCTTATATTCAGGCAGTCAGAAGTGATTATTCTTCTTGGTCTGTTGTGAATAATCCGGATTATAGACCTTATATGTATATACCTACAGACGGAAAAGATAAAGGTCGAGAATCATTGAGTGATGCATATTTCACATTGATGAAGAAAGATCCAACATTAAAATGGTGTGTTGTTCCTAAGAAAGGATTTTATGAAGAAGTTCAATGTCAAGGTGAAGGAGTAGACACAGATAAAAAATTAAAATATAGTTATTTGACCATTAGACTCAATGAAGCGGATTCAATAACCACTTCTTATACTGGCAGTGGTTCTTCACTTATCCCTAAATATACATTAGCTGGACCAAGCAGTCTTCAAGGCAAAGAAATATATCTTTTCTTTGGCGTAAAAAGTGCTTGGAATGGATGTTATAAGGTTACAGATTCGGGTAGTGCCATACAAGGCAATCATCTTGATCTATATAGAGGAACTTCCAAGGTATCTCACCCATCTAATTTCCCGATGGCATATCTTTATCCTGGATGCGTAGCTGCATATGAAAAATTGAAAGCAGAACAAGCAGCTGCTGCGACAACAACACAATGATCTACAAATATATAGCGATAATCTGTATCTTAATGTTCATATCTAGCTGCACTTCTACAAATCCTTCTTATATTGATATTAAGAAGATACGTACCGGGACTGACGGAATATCTATGGTGTTCCTTCCTCAGGGAGATATACCTATGATGGAAGAAGAGAGTCGTACTGTTTCTGTGCAATTGAAGAATGACGGCGCGTTCGATGTAGGGCATATGTATTTCCTGCTGGGCACTGAAAGCGATTATGTGACTCTCGGAAAGACTTATTTCAACGGAGGAGAGGGCAAACAGGAAGACAAGCAAGGCCAGCTCACGACCTATCTGCCTGAGAATCTGTTCAAAGGCAGATCTTTGAAGACTGTTGTCGGTGATTATGCAGAATATGATGCGGAACTCACTACGAAAAAGATAACTCTCAGCAAATATCAAGACACTTTATTGAGCGCAATATTGTGCTATGAATATGGGACAGTGGCAGAAGATGAAGTGTGTATTCAGCCATCCGTGTCAGTCATCGGGCTTCAGGCAGCATGCGTGCCTAAGGATTTGACATTTTCTAGTCAAGGCGCACCTCTTGTTGTGAATAAAGTCGAAGTGAAAAGCACATTGACAACTAACAAACAGATAAAGACCTTATTTAAAATATATTTCGAGAATAAAGGTATAGGCGATGTAT
>Ga0172379_10008972_pt1 | contig 12447 bp, 16 predicted proteins | sample GrowelOW334metaG_FD_119756 | JGI IMG/M metagenome (GOLD analysis project Ga0172379, IMG submission 119756) | Groundwater microbial communities from an aquifer near a municipal landfill in Southern Ontario, Canada - Groundwater well OW334 metaG | ecosystem: Environmental > Aquatic > Deep... | reverse complement strand
TATTTTGCCGAAAGCAAGATATCGGTGAGTCCTGATTTGTTAACTATGATATCGGTTGATTTGGCAAAAACTTACCAAGTAATTCCCTCCAATCTGGATAAGGCACAAGGAGAGCTGAGCCTCATAATGGTCAAACCGGAGGATCTTTCAACGGTGGATTTTTTTCAAAAAAGAACCGGCTTCAAAATCAAGTCCTTTCTGACTTCAAAAGCAAATTTCGACACTCTAATTAACAATGTCTATAGTCAGAGTCTGTCCGGAGAGATATCGGGAGTGCTGAAACGGGGAAAGGAACAGCAGGACGAAGCGGGGGTGAGGCTGATAACAGCCGACACCATTTCTCAGATAATCAAAGAACCAAAAATAGTCGAAATTGTGCGCAAGGTGTTGGAACACGCTATCCGCCTCCGAGCTTCCGATGTGCATATTGAACCTCTGGAAAATATTACCCGAGTCAGGTATCGGATTGACGGCATTTTGGAAGAAAAGTTGACCTTGGATAAGGATTACCATGCCGCTTTGGTTTCCCGTATAAAAATCCTAAGCGGAATGAAGATTGACGAAAAAAGAATTCCCCAAGACGGACGTTTTAATTTTAGTTCCGAGTTTGGTGAGGTCGACTTGCGTATTTCTTCCCTACCGACGGTAAACGGGGAAAAGATTGTTATGCGTCTTCTAAAGAAATCCGAAAAAGTGCCGACTTTGTCCGAGCTGGGAATTAGAGCCAAGGCTTTGGCTACTCTGGAAGAGGCCATTCATATTCCTCACGGAATTATCCTATCGACAGGACCTACCGGTTCCGGTAAAACGACGACTCTTTATTCACTTCTAACTATGATCAATAGCCCGCGGGTAAATATTGTGACTCTTGAAGATCCGGTAGAGTATCAAATGGCCGGAATTAATCAGGTGCAGATCAATCCTCAAGCCGGCTTAACCTTTGCCTCCGGTTTGCGTTCCTTTCTCCGCCAAGACCCAAACATTATTATGGTAGGTGAAATCCGTGACGAAGAAACAACTCAATTGGCGATACAAGCATCTCTTACGGGGCACTTGGTTTTTTCCACCGTACACACCAGTTCTTCTTCCGGTGCTCTCCCCCGTCTTTTGGATATGGGGGCAGAACCTTTCCTTTTGGCATCATCAATGACGGCCGTTATCGGCCAACGTGTTTTGAGAAAAGTGTGTGACAATTGTGCCAAAGCCTACGTTCCGGAGCAGTCTGTGATTGAAGATGTGCAAAATGTGTTGGGAAAAATGTATGAAGGATGGATAAAATCAAATGTCAGCAAGTCCGAGCTGGCCGCAAAAAACAATACACCCTTTATGCTATACAAAGGGGCTGGTTGTGAAAAGTGCGGTAATTCGGGCTATTTTGGCCGTATTGGTATTTTTGAAGTCTTAAGAGTTTCGGAGAAAATCGCCAGACTTATTTTGGAAAGAGCCGATGCCACGACAATAGAAAAACAAGCCATGGAGGACGGCATGATCATCATGAAACAAGACGGTTATCTGAAAGTCCTAGACGGAATTACCTCACTGGAAGAAGTTATTAGAGTGGCTCAAGTATAAAAATGGATAAAGCTTCGGAACAAATACATGGTTTGCTGACGACGGGAGCTGAAATGGGAGCTTCGGATATTCATATCGTGTCCAATAACTATCCGATTTTTAGAATCATCGGAAAACTTCAGCCATATCAACAAGGTGGCATGATAACCGCGGATTTGATTATGGCGATGGTGAGCGGAGTCATGAATCAAAATCAAAAAGAATTGTTTATGGCTAACTATGATTTGGATTTTTCGGTTCAAATAGCCGGTAAAGCCCGGTTCCGGGGCAACGCTTATTATCAAAAAGGAACACCCGCCCTTTCCTTCCGTCATATTCCGAGTAAAATTCCCACCATCGATGAACTTGGATTACCCGATATTTGTCATTCGTTCGCCAAATTAAAACAAGGTTTTATTTTGGTTACCGGTCCGACAGGTTCGGGAAAGTCAACCACTTTAGCGGCGGTGATCGATGAAATAAATACAAACAGAGCAGATCACATTGTAACTATCGAAGACCCGATTGAGTTTTTACACGAAAACAAAAAATCTTTTGTAAGTCAACGGGAGCTGGGGGGAGATACAAAAAGTTGGGATAATGCCTTAAAAGCGGTTTTACGCGAAGACCCGAATGTGGTTTACATCGGAGAGATGCGCGACCCGGATACCATGCAGGCGGCGATGACTGTGGCTGAGACCGGACACTTGGTTTTTGCTACTTTACACACCAATTCGGCCGCGCAATCGATAGAGAGAATTGTAGATAGTTTTCCGGAAGAACAACAAGCACAAGTGGTGCTTCAACTCTCCATGGTTTTGGAGGCGGTTTTGTCTCAGAGGTTATTACCGACGATAGCCGGAAAGCGGACAGTGGCTACGGAAATAATGGTTGTGACACCGGCGGTTAGAAATAATATCCGTGAAGGGAAAACTTTCCAGATTGATAATGTGATTCAGACCAGCGGTAACCTAGGCATGAGATTAATGGAAAACAGTTTGGCCGAATTGGTAAATAAGAATGTGGTGGAAAGAACCGTGGCCTTGGAACACGCAATTAGACCTTCGATACTAGATAAAATGTTGGGAGGCAGATAAAAAATGAAACTTTTTCAATACAAAGTTGTCGACAAAGCCGGAAACGCTTCCAGTGGAGTGTTGGAAGCCAATGAAGAAAAACATGCTGCCAATATTCTCCGTAGCAAGGGCCTGATTATTACCGCATTGTATGAATCTGATCAATTAAACATCAATGCCCTACTGGGAAGATTTTCCAGACCAAAAGCAGATGAAATAACCAACTTTACCCGGCAGATGGCCACCATGATTGGTGCCGGACTTCCTCTGGTCGAAGCTTTGAGAATATTAAAAAATCAATCCAGTCCTGCCCTAAAGCCCATTATCGATAAAATTTTGACCGATGTGGAGGGTGGTACCAGTTTGGGAGACGCGGTCCAAAACTCCGGAGGCGGTTTTTCGTCGGTTTATATCGCCATGGTCCGGGCCGGTGAATCGGCTGGAGTTTTGGATCAGGTAATGGGAAAACTGGCGGACGCCTTGGACAAACAGCGCGAGTTTCGGAGTAAAACCAAAGGTGCCATGGTTTACCCGATGATTATCATTATCGCCATCGTGGTTATCGCCGCCATTATGATGGTGTTTGTGGTTCCGAAGTTGACGGCGATGTATAAAGATTTTGGGGCCGAACTGCCTATGCCGACAAAGATTTTGATGGGGATTAGTGGTTTTGCGGTAAATTATTGGTATGTGGTTTTTGGCGTCATTATCGGGCTGGCCTATTTTTTCGCGACTTGGTCCAAAACCGAAGTGGGTGCCTTATTTTTCGAACAATTGTCGTTTAAGATCCCGATTTGGGGCAAACTGAGGAAAGACGTTATTTTGACGGAATTTGCCAGAACTATTAGTGTCCTGCTAGGCGCCGGTATTCCAATTTTGGATGCACTAAACATTGTGTCGAATACTTTGGGAAGCCGGATTTATTCGGCGGCGATAAAGCAGGCAGCGATTTATGTGGAAAAGGGAATTAGTTTGGCGGAAGCGGTTACTCGTTTGGATATGTTCCCCCCTATTTTGTCTCAGATGATTTCCGTGGGCGAAGAAACAGGTAAATTGGATACAGTATTGGCAAAACTGGCTACTTTCTATGAATCGGAAAGTGAGATAAAGGTGAAAGCATTAACCACGGCGATCGAGCCGATGATTATGGTAATTATGGGTATTGGAGTTGGATTTCTTGTTATAGCGGTAATAATGCCGATCTACAACTTGACAAGTCAATTCTAATAATACATAGTAATTAGTGAAGGTTAATATTCAAAGCAAAATGAAAAACAAAGGATTCACCCTGATGGAGTTACTAATTGTTATTGGAGTTTTGGGTATTTTGGCAGCCGGACTACTAGCCGCCATTGACCCGTTCGAACAGCTCAAGAAAGCTAGAGATACAAACAACCGCAGTGCGGCTATCGAGCTTCTTCAATCATCACAGCGTTATTACGCGAATCATGGATATTTGCCTTGGTATAAGCCCGGTTTGGTAGCGGGTTCATATGACACGTCGTGCCCCGATGCTACGTGGGCTAATTTGAGGCCTGCAACAGCAGTGGTGGATTTTACTAATCCAAACGATATCATTGAAGTTACAGAAGAAGATAAAGTTGGTTTGACAGATGTTTACAATTGCATAAATGATACGCTTGGCGATGATGGAGAAATAAAAGGCACTTTTTTCGACGGTTTGGCGACTTCTTTATATTTAGCTTCGGGGTCTAAATCCAGAGCCGTCGTTTGTTTTGCTCCGGAAGCGAAATCTAACATTTCGGATGCGCAAACACAATATTCTATTGATAGTCTCACAACTCCGACGGTGGTTGATGGAGATTGCTCCGATGTAGAAAGACCGACTGGAGTATGCGTGCAGTGTTTCCAATAAAAAGAAGTTTAGATTAGTAAAGAAACCCCGCCGAATGGCGGGGTTTTGAGTTAGAATCAAGATATGGTTTTTATCATTGGATTTTTATTTGTCATGGGTCTGGTTTGGGGTAGTTTTCTAAACGTGGTTATTTACCGAATGTCGCATGGCACCTCTCCCCTATCCGGCAGATCGATTTGCCCCAAGTGTAAACACGTAATTTTCTGGTACATGAATATTCCCTTGTTATCCTTTATATTTCTTCGGGGACTGTGTGCTTTTTGTCACAAAAAAATATCGATCCAATATCCCCTGATTGAGTTTCTGACCGGAGTATTTTTTGTTTGGTGGTTTGTTGTCGGTTTTAATTTTTTCAAATTGGTGGGAAGCCCGTGGAGTTTTATTCAGCCGGTTTTTTGGTTGGCTACGGGGCTCACTATGTTTGCCATTCTGGTAATTGATCTTTTATACATGGTGATTCCTTTTGGACTCAACTTAACTTTGTTTACTTTGGCTCTGGCATACAGAGTAGGCTTGACGGGTTTTGGGATTATGAACAGCTCCGATTTTTTCCGGTCTTTGGCTACCGGTGCAGGAGTATGTCTCATATTCCTTTTGATTCAGCTAATTACCAGACGGGTTAAGAAGGTCGACGGGTTTGGATTGGGTGATATTTATCTGGTCCCCTCTCTAGGACTACTTCTTGGGTGGCCAAGGATTATTCCGGGTATGTTTATGTCTTTTGTTCTTGGATCGATGGTGGGCATGGTCCTGATTTTGATGAAAAAAAAGAAATTAAGCCAGTATTTACCGTTTGGACCTTTCTTGATTATCGGTACGATTCTTTCGTTACTTTGGGGAGGAGCGATCTGGGAGTGGTATTTGGGTCTTTTAGTTTGACATTTGTCTTTTTTTACAGCAGAATGGAGTTGTGAACAAGTTAAGTGGTTTTACCCTTATTGAGCTTATTGTGGTAATGGCTTTGATAATGATTTTGTCGGTAGTCGGTATTGGTACTTATACCCAAGCAACGGTAAAAGGGAAAGATACTCAAAGAAAGAGCGATTTAAATCAAATAGCCAAAGCAGTGGAGTCTTTTTATACAGATGTTGGTAGATATCCCCTATCGGAAGATGGAGAAACAAATCCGCTTTGTTATGATGATAGTGCCGCAGACAAGAACGCTCCATGTACCTCAGAAGATTTAACCGCTACGATCGACGGACAGGAAACGAGTTATATTAATATCCCCGAAGACCCTATCCCCTCTCAGTATTATGTTTATGTTTCGGATTCCAAAGGTACCAAATACTGGTTATACACAGCTTTGGAAAGTCAGACGGATAGAGATTTGTTGGAAAACGTTGACGGTAGTATTTATGAATATAGTGTTAACTGCGGTTCCGGAGTTCCGTGTAATTATCAATTAACCGAAATCGGATTGAATAAGATCATTCCCACCCCATCTCCATGACAATAATAAGATATAAAAATAAAGGGTTTACGCTCATCGAGCTTTTGGTATCCATGGGGATTATGGCAGTATTGACGGGCTTGGCAGTGTTTAATTTTAATCAGTCCAGAGTCCGGGCCCGGGATGTCCGGCGCAAAAGCGATGTCAGTCAGCTTCAAAAAGCCATGGAGGTTTACCGTAATGATAACAATCAATACCCGGCGTATGATGCAAACTTTAATAATGTGCAAACGGTTTTAAAAAATGCGGGTTATATCAAGGACATATTTCATGATCCAAGAGAGTCAGAATGGGTGGGTTATAGTTATAAACCGGAAAATTCCAATAAGATCTATTACCTGATGACCTGTTTGGAAAATACGGCGGACACTACAAAAACTACCGATCTTGCACAATGTCAAAAATTTTCCGGCGATACAGGGACTTGTGAATGTAGTAGTGGCGGAGTTATGTATATTTTGACCCAGCCATGAAAAAAATATTAATACAAAATATGAAAAATAAAGGTTTTACTCTTCTGGAGTTGTTGGTGGTGATTGGTATTATCGGGATCATGATGGCTTTGGCCACAGTGGCGTATTCTTCGATTCAAGAGAGTGGAAGAAATTCCCGAAGGAAGCAGGATTTGGTAGCTATTCAAAACGCACTGGAACAATATTATTCGGAGACTGACTATGTATATCCAACAACATGTAGCACGGCAGATACTTATCTTAAGAGTTCGTGGCCGGTTGATCCGTCATCAGCTCTGACATATGAGTCCGATTTGGCTGCGTCTACGGGTTGTGCCGCAAACGCTTATTGTCTATGCGCCGCCATGGAACCGGTGACAAGTACTTCAGGCAACTCGGGAGCGCTTTGTAGTTGGAGTACGGGAAAAAATTATTTTTGTGTAGCTAATTTGCAATGATATATCAACGCACTAAAGATAAAAAACAAAAGGGTTTTACTTTTATTGAGCTGCTGGTGGTGATAACCATAGTGGGGATTCTTTTTGCGGCGGGAGTAGTGGCCTATGGGGCGATTACTGTGCGGTCCCGCAATGCTCGGAGGCAAGCAGATCTGGAGGCTATCAGACAATCTTTGGAGATGTGCAGATCTCTTACTGGTACATATATCGATGACACGGTTGGTATATACGATTCGATTGTCTGTGGCGGAAACACTCTTATGTCCACTACCCCAAAAGATCCCCGTGACGGATCCACCGGTTGCCAGGATGGCTCTTACTTGTATGATGTAACCAATGTTGCAAATACAACGTACACTTTGACGGCAACCTGTACAGAACCGGCCGGAGCGGATTCATATGTAGTAACTAACCCGTGAGAAGACAAACCCTTGGTTTTACCTTGATTGAACTGATGATTGTGGTGACGATTATTGTGGCGCTTTCCGGAGTATCAATCTCCGCGTATTTAAGTTATAACAATAATCAAACTATCAAAAATGATACCCGTCAGCTGATAGCCGAAATTCTAAAGGCCAAGAATATGGCTGCCGGTCTACAATATCCAAGTGAATGCACCTCTTTGCAGGAAGTAGCGATTGAAAGTATTGCTGTTGGCGGAAATTTGGTGGGGACAAAAACAACCACTTCTTGTACTAATCAGGAGTATCCCGAACCGGTGGTGAATACCTTGGGTTCAACGACTTTTAATAATATTTTTACAATCTCTTTTTTACCCGGATCCGGCTATGTTTCCGGTGGCCAACCGGTAAATATTGTTATTACCAGTGTTAGGGATAACACTATTACCAAAACAATTACGGTAGGGGCATATGGACAAATTAGTGAAGAATAACTATTGGATGCAGAAAGGGCAGATGTTGATCGAGATCGTGGTAGCCGTGGGAATTATTGCTTTGGTTCTCGTTGGAGTATCGGATTTACTAACCCGCTCTTCCAGAACGGTCACCTTTCAAAAAGACAAGGACGCGGCTATTTCTTATGCTCAAAAAATTCTAAACGATTACAGGGTTAGTCGAGATGAGGACCCAATTGGCTTCTTTGACACGGTTGCCGGCTTGGCTGAAGAAGATTGTGCTACCGGTTCGCCTTATAAATGTAGTGCGATAGTAAGCGTGGCTGCAGATTCTTCTTCGGCGCAAGTAACGGTGACGATAAAATGGGATGTGGTTTCGGTTACCGAATTCTTGAGTGTTAGTTTGTCAGAAACCTTAGTTAGACCGACAAAATGAAGGGATTTACTTTTATTGAAGTAATGGTGGCCGTTTTGTTAATGGGAATAGTACTATTTGGAGGAACAGCCATTTTTTATCAGAACCTAAGATCAACCGGATTAAGCGATATTGATTTGAACCTGAATACGACGCTGAGAGCCGTATTGTCTTCGATGGAAAACGATATGCGTTTCAGTAAGGTTCTGAGCGTGGGGGTCGGAACCAGAACGGATTGTCTTTTGGCCGGAGATACCGGATATTCCGGAAGTACCGTGACTGTTGAAGATTTAATTGGTTTGGAAACAGTTTATTCTCTAAATGATGGACGAATTGCTTCCGTGGCTTCTCAAACATCACGGGAAGAATTGATGACACCGGAAAATATTTCGATTGACCAATTAAATTTTACTTGGTATTGCCGTGGGAACATGAGTGATAAGATTAAGATTGAAATTGGCGCTTCGAGTACAGTTTTGGGCTCGGGTATCGAGGTGACAAAAAGCGTATCAAGAGAATTAAATCTATTAAATAGCGGAATTAATTAAATGTTTAAACGCAAAGGCATACATCAAGGTCAAGCGGCACTAATCATGGTGTTGATTATGACGGTGGTCAGTGCGATTGCCGTTTCGGTAGCCGGCAGATCGACGGTCGAGACCCGGATTCAGGAAATGAGTGTCCAAAACCGCGAGGCATTATTATTGGCGCAAACCGGATTGGAGGATGCGATTTTCAAAAATGCGGGAGTGTCCGACCCGGCTATTGTAGATGGTCGCGGTTATGACGTAACCGTGGGCGATGCCGGTTCGGATGGTATCACCACGGACAAGATTAATTCCGGTGATGCTTTTGAGGTGAATTTGGTGGGCGCGAACATTACCGAAATTAAAGTGTATTGGAAAAAGGCCACCTCTACGGGTAACCCTTCCATGTTTATTACCGATATTAGAGATACAGAAAGTTATGATTTTGCTTTTGATTCTGATGCGGATGAAACCGACGGCTTTACAAGTGTATTGGCCGGTGGAACGTTTAATGGAAAAAACTATGATTATGTGGCTTCCGTGCCCGTAGGTCTAAATTCGGAAAAGCTTCGAATTACCGTATTGGGTTCGCCCGCTTTCTTGGGTGTGGAGCCGGTGGTTGGTGGTCCCCTACCCGCGCAATTTACCGACTATCGATCGGTATCTAATATCAGTTCCGGAGAGACGACGGTGAAGTATGGTATCGAATATAAAGAGTCCAAGGTAATGCAGATTCCGTCGGTTTTTGATTATGCCTTGTTTACAAAAGGAACGATTATTCAGTAAGAGCAGGTTTTGTTGTAAGATGAATATATGCCCGCCCATATTGGTTTGGATATTGGATCTACCAGCATAAAATTAGTACAGACAGACGGAAACCGAGTAAAAACGATCGGTATTGGTGCAAACGCTTTTGGCAAAACAGTCTCAACCTTGACCAACGCCGAAAAAATTGGCTTGGTCGATCAGTTGAAGAATCTATTAAAAGAATCAGGTGTAAAAGCCAATAAAGTTGTGGCCTCAATTTCGGAATCCGCAGTATTTTCCAGGGTTCTAAAATTTCCGGTTATGTCTACTCCGGAGCTGTCGACGGCGATTAAGTGGGAGTTGGATCAATCTGTTCCCTTTCCTCCAAACGAGATAGAAACTTCGTGGTCGGTTATGGAAAAACCGGAAAAATACGAAGGTAATGAAAAAATTTCGGTGTACGTAGTGGCTGTACCAACGAAAATTTCGGAAACTTATGTCCAAATTATGGAACTTTTGGGTTTGGAGCTTATCAGATTGGAAAACGAAATACCGGCACTTACCCGCTCCTTCTCTTCAATCCTGACGGATGAAAATCCGTCGGCAATTATTGATCTGGGAGCCGGAGGAACCAATATCGTCGTTTCCGGAAAAACAATAATTCATAGTAGTTTTTATATTCCGGTCGGCGGTTCCGCCTTAACAAAGCTGATATCCGAAGCCTTTAGTCTGCCGATAGATCAGGCCGAAAGCTATAAAAGGACTTATGGCTTGGCAAAGAATCAATTGGAAGGGAAAATGATAACAGTTCTGAAGCCGATAATTGACAACATTATCGGCGAATTAAAAAAGCTAATGATAGCTTATAAAGACGAACACCCGAATGGTTCGATAGATAAGATTATTCTATCCAGTGGCGGTGCGTACTTGGTGGGATTAATCCCCTATCTGTCCGAATCTCTTGGTGGAGTCGAAGTTGTCACCGGAGACGTCTTTGCCAATATGAATGTTGATGCTAAGTACAAGACTTTGGGACCGGTTTTTGCGATCGCCAATGGATTATCTTTCTAAAAATGGTCAAAATTAATTTATTAGGCAGAAAGAGACGGGGTTATGGTAAAAGGAATTGGCTCTTGATTGGATTAATGGTGCCGTTTGCCGGTTTTGTAATTTATTTTATATCGATATCCATATATGTGGTGGTAAAGCTTTATCTAGTAAATAATGAGATAAAAAACGTCGAACGTCAGACGGAGAATGTATCGAGAGAAATTACCGCCAATAATGATTTATTGAAAAAGTTTATTTTGTCAAAACACGTTTTGGTTAAAATTGAGTCGCTAAACAAAACGAGATTTCCTTATAAAGAATATTTGGACAAAATGATATCCTTATTGCCACCTTCAGTGGTTTTGAAAAATGTTGATTTTTCCAAAAAAAATTGGATTGCCGCCACCGTTTCGGTACCCTCTTTGGTTTCACTAAAAACACTCGAAGAATCTCTTTCCGATTCCGATCTATTGGCAACAACCCCTTTTGTGTCAATTTTTTCCGAAGGAGTAAACCGGGACAAATCCGGTTTGTATAGCGTGAATTTACAATTTGAAATCAATAATAATGCCGGAAAGTAAAATCATTGGATACAAAAAAGTATTTGGGTTTGTGATGCCCGATTGGGTAAATGAGCGCATGGTTAAGAATTTTGCGATAGGTTTGTTTTCCCTGGCGGCGATGTTTATGGTGTTTCTTTTGGTTATACGTCCAAACAGCGAAACCCTTAAAACCAAAGAAAAAGAGCTTAAGACGGAGAAGGAAGCTTTATCATTTTTATTGAAATCAAAAGACAGTCTTGATAGATTGTCTTCCGATTTACCGGAAAGAGACCTGTCAAGAATTTTATTGGCCATGCCTCAGGAGTACTCTCCGGAAACAGCTATTTTTAGTCTTAGAAGGATCAGTGGAGACACGGGAGTATCCATTGTGTCTTACAATCTCCCGTCAGGTGTATTATTGGATACCACTACAACCACCGGCGGTACAAAAAAAGAAAGCAAAAATGAAGATATGGTCGAGTTTTCTGCCTTTCCGATACAAATCACGGTAGCCGGTCCGGTGGAAAATTTACTTAAATTTATTTCCCGGATGGAAACGTCTCTTCCCTTTAGTGTGGTATCCGACTTAAATGTCCAAGAAGTGGCCAAAATGTCCAGACTCTCGGGAGACAAAACTGTTCAAATGGAGTTGGAAACTAGATTTTTTGAAGCTAGGATCGTAAAGGTAAATTTAAATAAACTTCAGGGATTTTCCGATGATGAGTTGGGCTTGGCCGGTCGCCTGCGGGACTATACATTGATAACTTTACCCAATACCACCGGCGATTCCGCACAAATACCGGTGGCTACCGGCTCGGGAAGTTTTTTTGGATTTTAGGCAGTCGGTTCTTCTTCGTCAAGATCAACGATGACTCTAATTCCCTTTTGGATGGCTGCTATACGGACGATTTGACGGATAGCTTTGATGACCTTTCCCTGTTTTCCGATAACCCGCCCCACATCTTCGGTATCTACTTTAATTAAATATTTGGTGGTTTCTTTGTCTTCTTCGCTAATGGACTCCGTAACCGTGACGCTCTCCGGATGGTTGACGATATTGCTGACGATGTATTCGATGAGCTGTTTCATGGGTTATTTAATCAGTTTTCTAATGGTGTCGGTGGGTTGGGCTCCTTTATTTACCCAGGACTGATAATTATCTTTATTGACGGAGATTTTTTTGCCGTCTTCGATTTCGTGTGGATTATATGTACCTATAGTATCCAAAACGGATCCGGATAATTTTGATTTGGCCTCAACGACGACGATGCGGTATGACCGTTGGTGTTTTTTGCCCGTAGGTTGTAGTTTGATTTTCAGCATAGGCGTATTATATCAGCTCCAGGGCTTTCTGGGCAGCTTTTTGCTCGGCCTCTTGTTTGCTTTTGCCCGTACCGGTGGCGATCTGTTTCCCGCCAACCACAACGGCAATTTCAAAGGTTTT
>Ga0172379_10008971_pt1 | contig 12448 bp, 9 predicted proteins | sample GrowelOW334metaG_FD_119756 | JGI IMG/M metagenome (GOLD analysis project Ga0172379, IMG submission 119756) | Groundwater microbial communities from an aquifer near a municipal landfill in Southern Ontario, Canada - Groundwater well OW334 metaG | ecosystem: Environmental > Aquatic > Deep... | reverse complement strand
TATTGGTCTGGCTAAAGCCATAGATAAAAGGATTGGCCGTATTATTGGCGCGCACCAGGATGGCAAAATCATTCCAAGTAGCCTCTTTATCCTTGCTTTTGAGGTCAATAATCTGCTTTAAAACGGCTTTTATCTCGTCCTCGGCTGTCTCCAGGTGAAAATGCCGGATAAGACCATTAGACTGATTATTGCCGATTAACTTCTTGGAAAAATTTTTATCTTTGCCCAGTTTGGCCTCCAAGCGATTTGGATCGTTTTGCTTAATAAATCTATATGACAAATCCAGAATGTCTTGCGTTGAACGGTAATTTTGATTCAAAAATACTTCCTTGGTGCCGGGGAAATCTCCTTTGAATTCCAGGATATTGGAGACCGAGGCGCCCCTAAACTTGTACACACTTTGGTCATCGTCCCCTACGACCGTGAGATTATTCCTAGGACTGGCGAGCATCTTGATCAATTCATTTTGCGCCCAATTGGTATCCTGGAATTCGTCCACGAGAATATATTTGAATTGCCGGCGATATTTGTTGAGGATGAGCGGCCGTTCGCGGAAAAGCTTCAGGCAATAGTTAATCAAGTCGCCAAAATCCAAGGCGCTATTGTCCAAGAGCAATTGCTGATAAACATGATAAGCCTCGGCCACTTCGGATAATTTTTTTATTTCTTCCGTGGCGATTTCTTTCAAGTCTTTTTTGGATAGATCTTTCATCGTCTCTTCGTCTACCAAGCCTTTGATAAATTCAGCCGAGTCGGTGTTGAGCTTCAACTCTTCAACATAAGCCAAATATTCCGCCGGCGTAATGGCTTCGTCTTTGGCGCGGGAAAAATGTTTCAAAAGCGCGTGGATGAACTTGGTCGGATTGCCGAGCGGACGATAATAGTCCAATTTGAATTTGTCTAGATTTTGCCGGACCAGGAGCCACTGCTCGGTTTCATTAAGCAAACGAAAATCATTGGGTAGGCCGATGGCCAGGCCATTGTCTTTCAAAATCCTCTCGGCAAAAGCATGGAAGGTGGAAATCCAAAGATCCAAATAGCCATAGGGTAGGAGCCGGTCCACCCGCTCCTCCATCTCCCCGGCCGCCTTGTCCGTAAAGGTGAGGGCCAAGATTTCCTCAGTCTTCGCTTTGCCGGACAGCGCTAGCCAGGCTAGGCGCTTCGTAATCACTGTAGTCTTCCCCGTACCCGCGCCCGCCACAATCAAAAGCGGGCCGTCACCGCTAGTGACCGCCTCTTTTTGCTCGGTATTCAAGTCTTTTAGCAATTCATCTTCTTTCATAATTTATTTAATTTTAGCATGATTTGAGGAATAAAAAAAGCGCCAAGAAAGGCGATTTTTTGCGGTAATTTTTTTCATAACCCAAAATGTCTCTTTAAATATTCTCCAACTTTAATCAAACTTTCTTTATCCACCTCGCCAATTTTTTTAATAAACTTTGATTTATCAATACTATAAATATGCTGCACTTTTAATATTGAATCATAATTAAGGTTATTATTATCATCCTTTTTGATTATTATATCGTCGTTGTTATTATTTTTTTGTGATGTAAGAGGAATTATAGTAATTACGCTAGTTACTAATAATTGCCGGTTGGATTCTATTATTAGCGCTGGTCTATTCTTATAATATTCATGAAGTTGAACATTTTTATCGTTTTGATCTAATTCGCCAAATTGAACAAACCAAATTTCTCCATATTTCATAAAATATTATAAATTTTCATAATAATTAATTTCTTCTTCGGACATCGGACCAAGATATTTCAAAATATCTTTGGCGCCGGCATTCTGCCACATTGCCCAATGGTCAACCTGAGCATAGGGCGCTGTCCTGTCATATGCCAGTTGATAAGGTATTATCTCCTTTTCTCTCGTCACCTTCCAAGGAATATCTTCATGAACATATTCCTCTATTTGTTTGGCGTTCATATCGGACAGGCGATTAATTACAGAATCAATAATTTTTATTTCTTTAGAGCTAAAAACATCGTCGTGCTCTTTGAGCGCCACATATCTTTTCTGAGATAATCCAAAATATTCCTGTTGAAATATTTTAAGCTGGCTATTCTTTATCATTTCTTCCACTAACGGCGAATATTGCCTTTGTTCCGGAGCCGGACCGAACTGCCGATTGATATAATTCAAGCCTGAGAGCGGCCGGCCTAAAACTTCAAAAGAATCAAAATCAATAAAATACAAAAGTTTGTATAAAACAGTCTCTCCCAGATTCGGCTTGCCGCCGCATTTTTCCAAAATATACAAAATAACATTGCGCAGCTTGTCGGCGTCAAATTCAAAATTATTGGCCAGGTAACCGGTCTTTTTGTTTATTTTTTCTACCCTGGGTTCATTAAGAAGATAATCAGCGCTGACGCCAAAAAATTTGGCGATCATCGCCAATTCTTGAGCGTTCAAGCTCCTATTCCCTCGCTCAATATCCGAAATAGCCACGCGCGATATGCCGATAACTTTGGCTAAATCGTCTTGGCTTAAGTCTTTACCATCGCGCCATTCTTTGATCTTTAATCCTAACGATTTTTGGCTAATCATAGATAAATATTTAATAATTAGCTTTATCTAATACAATTATACATAATTAAACAATATCCTACAAGTGGATAAATATTATGTAGGAAAATTTGACGAGGAATGGGCTTTGATATATCTCCTAATTCTAATCAAAAGCCCTCCGATATTCATCGGGGGGATTTAAAATTTACTTTTTATCATTCAAACTAATTTCCATGGCCTCCTCGGAAACCTTGAATATTTTACTCAAAGGTATTGCAATAAAAGAATTAAGCGTGGCGCTGTCAAATCCTTTTATTTTTGGATATTTGGCAAAATATTGCGCTTCAATTTTTGTTTTTTCAACTGCTAATGCCTCCCTTGGCACGAGTAGAAAATTGGCAAAACGATTAGCGTGGCCTTCTATTATCCCATACTCATTATTAAGCTCGGCAATCATGCTATAGAAATCCTCAAGATTCTTGATGTTGAAAGAAGCGTACAGATCCTGATGCAGAATAAAATGACCGATTTCATGCGCCAAAGAAAACCGCAAGCGATTGTAATATCTGTCATCAAGATAATTGTCATTATCCACGTAAATTGTTTTCCAGTCCGAAGAAATCAAGGCATCAGCATTGCATTTTTTGTACAACCCGGGAATAGGAATAATTTCCATCTTGAGCCGGGATTCAATGATCTGCTCAATTTCAACCGGCACAGTTTTGTCCCAATACTTAGTTCTAAGCTCATCCGCTTTTTGTTTTAACTCTTGATTATTAAAAAATGGTATCAGTATTGACATGCTAATTATTCTTAATCAGATTGACCAAATCGTCAATCTCTTTTTTGGTCGGCTTTTCGTTTCGGACTGTCCGGAAAAAGGCGGGCAGGGCATTGACCAGATCTTTTTCCTGCAAAATGTAGTCCGGGATAATGCCTTGGGCAATAGAAGACAGGTCAACAAATTCATAATATTCTTTGCTTTCTTTCGCGAGACCCAGGGCATCCGCCCATTGGCCTAAAATTCCTCCATCGCTCGGCGGTGAAATCAGACCCCTTTCAATTTTACTCCAATTGCTGGGGTCATAATTGACCTTTTTACAAACATCCCTCAAGCTTAAACCCCGCTTCATTCTTAATTCTTTCAAAAGTTCGCCAAATTTTTTTAAATTAGCGTTTTTCATAGCATTTTTTTAATAAATTAAAGTGTGGTATTATTATACCACACTTTTAATCTGCGTCAAATAATTCTACTGTGGATAACTAATCACCTGAATTTAGCCCCTCTTTCAACCTCACTTGCACGGCTCATGGAGCGTACGGGAATAAGCGGCCAGCAATTCTTGTTCCGATGAAAATGATTTTAGATATCTTGCCGACAAGCCCTTCCAATTGCTGTCGGTATCACAATAATACAACTTCGCGGTGGGATACGAGCTGGTGTAAAAAATATGGCCAGCCGGTTCGTTAGCCGCTGGCGCGGAAGATGCGGTGTTGGTATTCAAATTGCTAGTGGTATTTTGATCTGTGGTGGTAGGAGTTGAGGTCGGACAAACATTTTCATCCCACAACCCCAATTTATTTTCCCGCGCGTATTTTTCCGCCGCTTTGAAATCCGCTTGATATTTGTAGGGCAAATTATAAGTATACTCATGAGCATAGCCCTCCAGGATCATCTGTTTATTAAAATTCGTACCGTCTTTCAAAAAAACATACCCCAGCATCCGGCCGTATTTGTCTCGCTCCCCTTGCGAAGGATCCTTCTCCAGAGCCACGGACTGGCCTGTGAGGATTGCCTTGGCTCGATCAGAGGCCTCCACGCCAAAGCACTGCACCGGCTTTCTCGGGTCAACTACTTCCGGCGTATCAATGCCAATCAGCCGCACTCTTTCCGCAGTACCATTGATATAGAGATCCAGAGTATCGCCATCAACGACTTTGGTGACAAGATAATATTCTTTGGCAGCAGATACTTTTTTCACGGCAACAGACCCTGGCTTAATATTTTGAACGACCGCCGGTTTGGCGGTCGTGGTGTTTACCTCTGGATTTGAAACGGCTTGATTGTAATTACTTTCTTGATTAGCCGCCGGCGCTGACGAATTAGTATTGGCCGGGAGATTGGCTGCTTCGCAGCCGGACAGGATCAAAATGAAAGATATAAGTATTGCTAGTTGGGAGAGTTTTTTCATCTTTTATCGTTTATTTCCAGAGTAAAAATCATTAAAAATATTATAAAATTCATCCCAACCCATTTGAAGACCCTTATTAAAAATATTGTCCATTCGTTCTTTTATGCTCTTCTTCTGTCTAGGTGTGTCAAAAAGTTTTCTAAGAATTGATGCAATTTTCTGTATGATTAAATGATCTGCCCAAACACCTTCGTTATTCATTGTTTGCTTATGTAGCACCTCAACGCACCTTTCTATCGACTGATTTGCGGAAATACAACGCTCTAAATATTCAATAAGGTGATTTTGAGCAGACACGTTCATTATATCTTTAATAACAACATCAAAAATTCTGCTTTTGTAAAATATCGGGAAGTGCTCAGGTTTTGTCTCACTTCTTTCAAAGAAAAATGATGCTCGTTCTCGTACAGATAAATCGGGTTCAATTTGCGGATCTAATAATTTTTTAAGATAATCAATAACTTGTTTTTGTTTGTTTGTATTAATTATCTTTTCTAACCTTGATTCAAAGATAAATGCAATAGACCTTCGCGCATGCACTTCCCCAATTGCTCCTTTGAGTATTGAATCCAAGAGCGGCTTTATGGGGAAATTGCTGAGGTATCTGCTGCCGATTAATTCACCCAATAAATCTTGAATTCTTTCATTCTGATTATTGAGAACCAGCTTAATAGAGCTTTCTTTTGACTTAAATTTTTCAGGATTCAGGCTGGCAAAATAATGAATAAGGGCAAAATCTATTTCTGAATTACGCGTATCTACAAATTTTTTTATTATAGCATCACAAAAATCATATTTCTTCCCAGTCAAAAACCGAAGATTGTAAATAAGAGTTGCCCTTATCGCCGTAACCTTGTCTTCAGAAATGGACTTAATTTTTTCTGCTATATCACTATCATCTGGGTAATAGAATAAAAGCACTACTAGGGCTTCAGTAGCGACACCGCGAATGGTATTGATACCGCGGGTAATACCATTTTCCGGGCTAGGATGGCTTGATCGTATCAGGCTCTCATCGTCATTTGGATCTTTATCTTCAACTAAATCAAACAGGATTTGCTTAACCTTATTTAGCAACTCTGAGCTGATACTTTTTATGCTTTCTTGTCCGCACTCTTTTTCAAAAAAACGAGCGACCTCCATCCGTGCCCAATCTTGTGTCTTATCAAGCTTCCAAAATACAATAAATATTTCTTCCCAGTTCTTATTTTTTACTTCAATATAGGCGCGGACCATCTGGCCCAAAAAATCTGGGGCGATAATTTTCCCCGACACATGCTCAAGGATTTGATTAATAAGTTCTGACTTCTCTTTAACCATACTCGCGAACAAAGGCGCTAAATCATATGGATCCGATTTCCTCTTATTAGCACTGGATTGTTCCATTACATTAATAAGTTCATCAATGCTTTTTTGTTTAAGCTCTTTAATAGTTGTATCTGGTTGAGGGCCACTCCACGAAGTGATTTTAAATGATGGTTTAATTTTCGCTGGTACTTGCAGTATTTTTTCTAACTTCTCTAATTCATTATTAACTTCGTTTGTCCTATACGTTTCAGGAATAGATACGAGTAAATCTTGCTTGAAATAAGCCTCTCTTTTTTCCCCATTGCTAGACATAGTAAGCGTGACTTTTATAAATTCATTAATACGGGACTGATCTAATTCAAAATAGCGCCGGATCAATTTCTGCAAAAAATAATTCTGCAGATTATAATTTCTCCAAAGCCCTCTATTGAAAACGATCGATGCAGTTATTGGTAAATATTTTTCAGCATTTTTGATCAAAACGTTAATAACAATTAAATAAAACACTTCGTATTTATTTTTGAGTAACTTAGAAAAAATATTGTTTGCTGTCTCGGTGTTTTTCGGAGCAATAATCATTAAAAACTTTTCTAACTCGAGAGCAATACGTTTTTTCTTATCGTATTGATATTCAATACGATCAAGTGGATCTCGCTCTCCAAGCCAAATATAAGAATAATCCAGTATAACCCCTGCAATGATTTCTCTTTTCTCTTCCTCCTGCCTGACAAAAACAATCTCAAGCTCGCAAGCGAGATTAATTACTCTTTCTGTGTAGCGCTGATCTAGCATTAACTCAGCTAATACACGAGCCGACTGCTCAAATACCCAATTCTCATTGTCGCTACCCTGAAAAGTAAGGGAGAGCGTTGGGCTGCCTTGTGTAACATTCCTCGGGACAGAATTTAAAAGAAAAATTTTCTTAAGAATCTTTAATCCTTTATCAAGATCATATTCTGCCAGTTTTTTTAGCGCATCAGGAATCTCTTTCCTTACCCATGGATGTTGGTGTTCCGATAAAATAGATAGTATTTTCCACACTGGTCTTAAATTTTGTTTTCTACTTGGCTTTAGTTCTCCTAGAAGTTTTACGAGAGCAGTTAGAATATTGGGGTTCTTGGCGTTATCATAAAATTCAACTAAAAGCGGTATTAAATCATCCGAATATGAATGTGTACATTTCTCAAAGTAGCTTAGAAGCTGATATTTAATTGGTAAATCAATAGAATTTCGCGCTATCTCAACCATCAGATTATTTTTTATGTCCGAGAACCACCGATCGTCCTTCTGATTGCGAAGAAAATGCCAAGCTATACTTGGATTCTTTGTGATCGCTTCTAAATAATTCTTTTTATTCACCGGAGATAATTTGAGAGAACCATCAATAAAAGCGAGCAACTCTTTTAATTTTTTATAAAATCGTTCATTAACTTTAAGCAGCAAGAAGCCGCCCGAGATACGTGGCCCTTTATGTGGACGCTTTGGCGTTATAGGAGCAGTTCCACTTCCAGTACCGGAAATAAAAGAAATACCAAATTCTTTCAAAAGATTTACAACATCAGTTTTGGTAATTTCTTTTGATAACCATTCATACGACAGAGTTGTGTTCAAAATATGATAAACATACTTTGGATACCCCTGTTTCTCTAATTGTTTATAAAAATCATCTTTAATTACTTTGACATCTCGAGTCCAAAAATCTATTCTTTTTAAAAACTCAATAAACTCTTCTTTCGTCAAAGAAACTTCAATCGTATTTGTTGCTTTTGTTTTTGGCGTTTCGCCCTGAGAAAGAGTTGAATCTAAACTAATTTCTTTAAACTTCGCAAGAATGGAATATATCTCTTTAAATAAATTTAGATTTTTTTGTGAAAGATTAGCATTTAAATATTCTTCCCATGATTTATCACTTGGCTTCCCCTTAGAAATAGTTTCAATAATCTTTGCAAAATCATTTGGCTGATTTCTAGAGAATAAAACGTACCTATTTTTTGTTTTTCCACGATTGTTATCGACTTGATATTGTTTATAAAAAGATTCAATTATTTCTTTAAGTTGTTCTTTGGTAAAGCCGCCACTAGATAGACCACCGTTGATTTTGCATTGAAAAAAGTTCTCATTCTTACTTTTTTCTGTAGATAAAATATCGTCAACGTAAGAATTATTATTTTGTTGAACATTCTCATATTCCTCGTAAAGAAACATCCGCAATACAAGCGAAGTAGCCGCCATGCATTGATATGCTATCCCTTCAGATGCGGAACGATTACCGATGTTTTGTCTTTTTTTGGATTTATTTTTCATTGTTTAGTTTGGACAAATTTTGCCAATATTTAATATTTTCATTACTAATTTCTTTCATTATCTTGCTATATTTTGGATTAATTTCGTTACCCAATTCTTCTAAAAGCAGTGAAACCAATTCTCTACGCTTGTTAAAAGTATTTTTTTCTAAAAAAATAGATTCTAATATGCTTTGAGTTTGAGATAATTTTTCAGTTAATCTTAATAGATCCGCTATTTCCCATGCCTTCATGTCTGCTTTATACTTTATTTCTTGATTTATTGGTTCCTTTATTTTTTCCGACGAAGCTAGCCAAAAATAACATCCATTGAGTTCCATCAACTTCATATAAACATCGAATCTCAACTTTTCAATTGTTTTCTTCTTTTCCCACCAAACATTATTAATTAAAAGTACGATGGATACACTTATGATTGATGAAATTATGCTGTTCAGAATATATTCCATGTATTTATGGTTACCTTTTAATAATTTCAATCTCCCCCATCACCCTCCCCGTCTACCCCATAGCCACAATCATCCTCTGCCAATGCTCAATATCCTCATTCGTCAGCTTCCTCCCCTTGCGATCCTTGAGCCACTTTTGCGCCGGCTGGTAGCCGCCGATGTAAAAATTCCAAACCGTCTCCGGCACTCCGCCGAAATACTGCGTCTTGTTAATATAGACCTTGCCATCTCTATAACTAACCTTCTCAACCAAATCATCACCAGCTTCAGAATAAGTGGTAATAAATTTATTGACTTTCGGGCTTTCCAAAAGATGCAGATGGCGCAACTCCTCGCCCAACTTCGCCAAAGCAAAAAACTGCTTTTCATTTTTCGGATATGGCACGCGCGGAAAATCAATTTTCAAAAACTCTTTGTACTTCTCGCGATAGCTCGGCGAATGCAAAACCGCGTAAATATAATCCAAAACATTTTCCGACTCCACCTTTGCTTTTATATTCGCGACTATTTTATTGTAAATTTCTTTGTTAAAATTTGGGGCTTTTGTACCGTCTTCAAAATAAAGATAAAGAGGAAAAACATAAGTTTGATCACTTGCTGAGTGTATATCGCCAATAGTTTTTGAAATAAGCATCCTATCAAAATCTTGATTGGCAGGAATTGATCGGCTAGTCATCAATAAAATATTTTCTCGCTGAAAAATATGTTTAAGGGCTACATAGCCCGATCTGCTTACTAAATCAGCGTCATAATAAATCCATTGATAATCAAACGGCCTATATTGAATCGGCTGTATATATTTTTCGTCAAAAACTTTACCTTTTAACTTTTCAATAAACTTATAACCACTAGAATCTTCTACTCTGTATTCCTTTTTAAATTGCTCATCGTAATCGCCGGAAAGCAATTTGTGTATTCTTTTATACAATTTTTCTTTGTCTAAATCAATAAACAACGAATCTCTATCCGTTTTTACGCCTGAATTAGAGATACTGAACACTTCGTCAATTTTAAATCCTCCCTTGTATTCTTCCTCCTGACCAAAATCCTTTGGCACAAAAAAATAATATGGCTCTTTATAATCAAGCTTCTGCCATTTTATTTTAGAAACCGCAGACTTATTAAGCGCTTCAAATTTGCTTTCCTGTTTGCCAAAAAGTTCAGAGTGCCAGACATTACCCAGCCCTTTCTTTTTACTACCCTTGCGCACAAAAAGCGCGATTGACACGCCCTGTTGTATATTGAAAACATTTTCATCTTTGCCGCCATCCGGCGCTTTTTCTTTTTTCTTGGAATTGCCATGCAAATCCAGGATATAAATATCGTCAAAGGTCTCCAAGAGCTTCTTGCGCATCTGGCGATGGGTGATGCCGTCAATATAGGAATTATTGGTAATCATACCAATGACTCCCTCACCATTTTTCTCAATCAGATATTCGGCAAAACGGATGAATTTGATATAGTCGTCATCAAGATTGATTTTGCGTTCGCCCAGATCCTTTTTATAATCCTTCAGCAATTCGCCAATCCATTCGCCCTTGTTTTGCGAGCTCACATTATAGGGTGGGTTTCCGAGGACTACCATGATCGGCAAATCGTTTTTTACTTTACCCGCCGCGCGCGATTCGTCGGTAATCGCTTTGCCAAACCCCAGGCCGGCAAAAAGAGTGTCGTCTTCTCGCTCGGCTTTTTCCAGAGAATTGGTCAAATAAACGCCCAGACGCGCGTCATCTATCTTGGCTCCGGATTCTTTGAGGGTCGTAGATAATTTCAAGTGAGCAATAGTATAAGAAGCCATCATGATTTCAAAACCATGGAGACGCGGCAAGAGATCATCTTTCACATAGCCGGGCCACCGGCCCTCTTGGCCGGAAAACTCTTTTTTGATTTGGGCGATTACGGAATTAAGAAAAGTGCCCGTACCCGTTGCCGGGTCAAGGATCTGCACTTTGTGAACTTGGTGCTTTGACTTTTTGCCCTGTATTTCTCTTTTAATCTCAATCTTTGAAGAATCAGCCAGACCCTTGAGTCCGAAATCCTTTTTCAAAATCTCATCAATCGCGCGCACGATAAAATTTACCACGGGCAAAGGCGTATAGAATACGCCTAGCGACATGCGCTCCCTTGGATCATATTCTTTCAAAAAGTCCTCATAAAAATGAATAATCGGATCTCGACTGCTGTCCTTTTCCACTTTGTAATAATCATGGACAATCGCCTGCACATCAGCGTGAGTGAATTCTTCGCAGAGCTCATTCACGATGAATTCTATGCGCTTGTCAAAATCTTCTCCGGCGATATGGTCAAAAAATTTACGCAAAAAAGGATTGGATTTGGGCACCAATTCGCGCGCCTCGCTACGACTGAAAGTATCTGGCGTCTCATCGTGATAGCGAGCCACAAACAAACCATACACTACCGTTTGGGCGTACATATCGGCAAATTTGTCGTGATCCAGATCAGCCAAGAGCATTCTCTTGATAACATTATAGATTGCTAGCAGTCCTTCATTCTTTTTCTCATCGCCGGTTTTCAAAATCACTTTTATATTATCACGAATGCGGCGCGCCTTGCCAGCCATGACTTTGGCGAGAAGTATGCCTGACTTGATCGGCTCCTTGGCTTCCAAAATAAATTCCTTAATCGTATCCTCGAGCATTGTAAAATTACTTTCAATCGGGCTAATGGCGCCGTTTTTGATCTCTGCGATTTTTATATTCTCCCCATACTTCTGACCATTTCGGAAAAAACGAAATTCCAGATAATCGGTCAGAATCAAATTAGAATAGCCATAGTAGCGCCCCATTTGTTCACCTTTTTCTGTTTCATTGAGCGACACGCCGATATCTTTCGCCTCGGCATAGGCCACCATGCTGCTGCCTTTCATAAAAACAAAATCCGGCGCGCCAAATTCGCTGCGCTTCGGATCATTGAGAACATTCAACCCGGTAATCTTCTCAAAATACAATTCCAAAGCCGGCCGATGCGCATGCTCCTTGGCCTGGCCGGTATTATACTTTTTGATGATCGTGTTTAGGTAATCTTGGGAGTGGGGCATGGATTATTTGATAAAATCCTCAATCTTAATTTACTCTAATTTTACCGCTAACCAGCGCCAAAGTCAATAAAAAAAGCGCCGTTTCCTTGAAACGACGCTTGCAAATACGGCTAGTTACCTTTAATACTCCTTTCAAGCCCCTACTCCTCAATATGCGGCAGAGAGGTTGGCGCGCTCTTGCGGTGCTTTCTTGCTACTTTTAGCCGAGCCAGCTCCCGCTCCAAATGTCCGGCAAAGGTCGCATATTCTTCGGAATCAATCTTCTTGGTCTTCAATATCTCTTCCGCTCTCTTCCTCGCTTCTTCCACTCTCGCGGCATCTATTTCCTCCACCTTATCGGCGCTATCGGCCAGAATTACGACTTTATTTTTGCCCACTTCCACAAATCCACCGGCCACGGCCAGGGGAATTATTTTTTCTCCTATCTTGATCACGAGTTCGCCCGCCGCCAAAAGACTGACCAAGGGAATGTGGTTTGGCAGTACTGTAATCTCCCCACTCGCAGTCGGCAAAGTCACCTGATCAATATCAGCTTCGTAAACGACTCGCTCGGGAGTAACGATCTTAAAGTTAATTTTAGGCATGCAATAAAAATTTATAATTAAATCTAAAATCCTAATT
>Ga0172379_10008970_pt1 | contig 12448 bp, 16 predicted proteins | sample GrowelOW334metaG_FD_119756 | JGI IMG/M metagenome (GOLD analysis project Ga0172379, IMG submission 119756) | Groundwater microbial communities from an aquifer near a municipal landfill in Southern Ontario, Canada - Groundwater well OW334 metaG | ecosystem: Environmental > Aquatic > Deep... | reverse complement strand
TTTTGAATATCCTTTGTCGAGCAAAATCTTAATCTCCAACCGTTCGGCCGAAGACAAATCCTTGGCTTTTTTCATGTGGTTACTCTATTACAGAGTGTCCTAATTGAGAACGGAATTTAGGCTGGAGTCTAAAACACTGGGTTTTGGGCTAACTAGCGAAAGAAATTGACAAAGAAAGGGAAACTGACCATGGATGCCATGCTCAGAAAAGCACTCCGTAAATACAACGGACTGCGTCAACAGTTGGACAACGTGCTTTTGGGTGAGGACGGAGATGTATGGGAAGCGGAGCTTAAGAACTTCCTTGCCAAGCGTCCTTGCTGGATCAAGAGCTGTGTGGTGGTCGAACCGCCGAAGCCCGAGCTTTTGCTCGAGTTCGTCGGCACTGTCACCACCTCAGCCACCACCGCTAAGTTTGTCGCCAAGAAGAACTTCGAGCTGAAGAAGGATGGGGGCATTTGCTCCTACCTCGGCAACAACTTTACGGCCTGGTTCGGCGATAAGGTTGAAGACCCGATTGGCGAGCAGACCTTGCGCTATGCCAAACTGCGCAAATCTTCGGTGGATGCCCCAATCATCGCCGAACTCGGCGGTGAAGCCAAGGCCGAGACGACCCTCTCGGAGGTCCACGACCTCATGGCCAAGCAGGCCAAAGGCGAGAAGGGCACATTACTCAATAACGGCGACGCGAACATCTTCTATGTCCGAGACAAGAACGGTGTCCTGCGCGCGGTCGGCGTGAGCTGGAGCGTCGATGGCTGTTTCGTCTATGCGTACTCCGTCGAGCACCCGCATGCTTGGCACGCTGGCCTCCGGGTGTTCTCCCGCAATTCTGTTCTCGAATCTTCTGTCACTGTGCCGGCGTAAGCTGACCCTTTGACACTTGGATTCTCTGACCCTTAGTCTGCTACGGCAGGCTGGGGGTCTTTTTTGTTTTTCATAAAAATTTAGATAAAATAACAATGTCGTTATGCGCAACGGGACGGTTACGGCTTTCTCGTCATGGCGATAAGAAACTTTTTGTGAGAATGGCGCCGGTCAAGGCTTGCGCCAGTGGGCAATAAGTTTTTTCCAAAAAATAACAAGAATTGGTGCTTGAGACTGGTGGACTTCGAGGTCCCGAATAATATTCAACTTGTCATGATTTGGCGAGCGGTGATGCCGGTGGTCTCAAGTACGATAACGCTGGTGTCCTGCGCGCGGTCAACGTGAACTGGAACGACGATGGCTGGAACGTCAATGCGAACTCCGTCGAGAACCCGAATGATTGGAACGATGGCAACCAGGTGTTCTCCCGAAACTGTTGTTTTTCTCCCGCTATTGGTTCGCCGATTTGTCGGGAGTTTTTGTTTGCAATCCTTTTTTCCATCCGCCAAGTTGTCGGCCAATTTCACCTAATTTTTGAGTTAGCTCGGCGTGTTTGTTTGTCGGGATAAACTTGCTTTCCCAAGCCAATTGCAAAAAGAATTTTAAAACGTCCAAACGCGAAATAGCTCGACTCAAAACAATGACTTTTGACTCGGGTGGTAAATAACTGGCAGTAAAAGTTAATTCTAAAACATCAAGAAAGGCTTGTTCGATTTTTTGCCCCAAGCCAAGGCGTTCTACTTTTGGTAAATCGCGATGAAGAGTGAGCCAGTATTGATAGGCTTCTTTTTCTTTTAAAATTACCGCCGGTGCTTCTCGGGGGGGGTATTAGTAGTAGAATTTTGATGATGATTCATGATTACCACCATATCATATCTCTAGAAAATCTATATCTCGCCTGGGGAGAATTTGTCAGAGGCAAGAAAAACAAAAAAGATGTAGCCAAATTTTCTGTAAAATTAGCCGACAATATTTATCAACTTCATCTCGACCTAAAAACCAAAACCTACTCCCACGGCCCCTACCAAGCCTTCAACATCTCCGACCCCAAACCGCGTAATATCCACAAAGCTCTCGTTCGCGATCGTTTGCTCCATCATGCTATCTATCGTGTTCTATATTATCACTTCAACTCAAAATTCATCTACGATTCATATTCGTGCCGTTTGGGCAAAGGCACGCACAAAGCCATTAAGCGATTTGAAATATTTTCTCGCCAAGTTTCGCAAAACAATACTAAAACCTGTTGGATTTTAAAATGTGATGTCAGGAAATTCTTTGCTTCGATTGATCAGATGACCCTTCTAAATATTCTAAAGAAACACGAACCCGACCCCGATATCATCTGGTTATTAGAGCGAGTGATTGGTAGTTTTTATAGCACCGAATTTGGCAAAGGTTTGCCTTTGGGTAATTTAACCTCGCAACTCTTGGTTAATATCTACATAAATGAATTTGACCAGTTTATGAAGCATCAACTCAAAGCCAAATACTACCTCCGTTATGCTGATGATTTTGTGATTATGGCGACGGACAAAAAGTATCTCGAAAATCTTTTGCTCAAAATAAATGTTTTTTTATTAGACCAGCTTAAGCTAACTCTTCACCCTGACAAAGTCTATATTAAAACTCTAGCTTCGGGAGTGGATTTCCTGGGCTGGGTGCATTTTCCTCATCATCGAGTGCTGCGGACGGCGACAAAGAGGCGGATGTTTAAGAGAATTAGAGAAACGAGTGGCAAAAAAGAGACCGTGCAATCTTATTTGGGGTTGCTGAGGCATGGGGAGGGGTATAAATTACAAAAACGAGTCTTGGATATGTCATAAAGTAAGGAATTTGACTTTTTTGTGGTTGTTAATATATAATGGAAACAATATGATCACCACCCCTGCCTCACGGCAAGGGTGGTTTTCGTTTGATCTATGATTTATAATGACTAGATGCCAGAAGAACAAAAAAAAGAACGGGTGGCAATTTATATTGACGGTAGTAATTTCTATCATTATTTGAAAGATAAGGAGATAGGTTTTTTAAAGGGTTCAAGTTTTGATTTTAAAAAGTTTGTTGAGTTTTTGTGTGGACCAAGGAATTGTGTTTCTAAAAGATATTATACTGGTATTTTTAGAAATTTTGATCACTCTGAAAAAAGTGAATCTTTGGTTAGGGGTCAGCAAAAATTTTTGTCACGTTTAGAAAATGACGATTTTATTATAAAAAGAGGTAGGATTTTGATTGACGGTGGTCGTCCGAGGGAAAAGGGTACTGATGTTAAAATCGCTATCGATATGATTATCGGTGCAGTTGATGATATTTATGACACTCTTATTGTTATCAGTTCTGATACGGATTTAATTCCTGCTTTGAAATATGCTAGATATAAAAAGAAAAAAATTGAATATGTCGGTTTTTCTCACGCTCCATCATTTGGAATGCAAAAACAAGCAGATTTTTCCAGATTATTATTACCCTCGGATGTTAATAATTTTTTAATCTAATGCATCTTAATCCCAAACTCTACGATATTAGCGTCGAACAAAAATCTCTGCGTGAGGGATTTGGTGAGGCGCTAGTACGAGCCGGTGAGGTTGATAACAAAGTCGTGGCTGTCTCGGCCGATCTCAAAGATTCCACTCGGCTAGATTTGTTTGCTGAGAAATTTCCAACTAGATTTTTTGAAGTCGGAGTGGCGGAACAAAATCTCGCGGCTATGGCTAGTGGGCTGGCGGCGACGGGCAAGATTCCTTTTATTGCTTCCTACGCGGTTTTTTCACCTGGCCGAAACTGGGAACAAATTCGCACGACTATTTGCTACAACAATCAGCCAGTGAAAATTGTTGGCTCACACGCTGGTCTCGGTACTGGTCCTGATGGTGGTTCGCATCAGGCTCTCGAAGATATTGCTTTGATGCGCGTCTTGCCACGGATGACGGTGGTGGTACCGGCGGATTATTGGGAAGCCCGAAAAGCGACTTTAGCGATTGCTCAAACCGACACCCCGGCCTATTTGCGATTGGTGCGCGAAAAATATCCAGTGATTACTACTCCCGATTCACCCTTTGAAATCGGGAAAGCCAATATTTTAATTGATCAGTCTAAACCAGTGGTCGCGATCGTGGCTTGTGGGCCGTTAGTCTATCAGGCCCTCTTGGCCGAGAAAAAATTAGCTAAGGAGGGGATTGAAGTGATGGTGGTGAATAATCACACTATCAAACCGCTCGATCGCGAGACCATTTTGCAAGTAGCGAAAAAAGCTGGCCGAATTATTACTGTCGAAGATCATCAACAGGCTGGGGGACTGGGTAGCACGATTGCCGAACTTTTATCACAAGAATTTCCCACCTCGATGAAAATTATGGGCGTCAACGATCGCTTTGGTCAGTCTGGTTCACCGGCTGAGCTGGTGGAACATTACGGCCTCGGAGTGGATGATATTGTCAAAGCCGTGAAGGAAATTTTAAATAAGTAGTAAAGCTTATGGAAATCAAACTGGGTACCTATGAACACTACAAAGGTAAAAAATATCGGGTTTTGGGTGTGGCCAAGCACAGCGAAACGCTCGAAGATCTGGTGATTTACGAAGCCCTCTATGATAATGAGCTGTCTAAGCTCTGGGCACGGCCGTTTGATATGTTTACTGATGAAGTAGAGATTGATGGTCAAAAACTCCCACATTTTAAATTTTTGTCTGAATAATCCCTATAGAGTAATTCAAAAAGTCTCGACTTTTTTGTCGAGACTTTTTGAATTTAAATTAAATAATATTTTTTAAAAATATTATTTAATTTATACTCGATAGGGTAAAAAAATCCGCGACTAGTCAGGATCGACTAGGCGCGGATGTTGTCTCGGTAAGAGACGCTATTGTTGGGAGGAGAAAGCTTCTTCAAGCAGTCTCCGAGTGGTTTGGTCTCGAACGCCGGCCAGAAGTCTTTCTTTGGTGATGGTTAGGGTCACCCCTTGTTCGCCTTCACCCGTGTGAACTCGCCAGCCTTCGACACCGTCTGTTCCATACGGTTCTACAAAAGAAAATACTTCTGGAAAAATGTTGCGACCGCACGACAGACATAGACCTTGTTTTTGTCCGTCAAGGCTGAAGCAACGGAATAATCCGCCACCAACATCCTCCATCTTCTTGGTTACGATAGCGCTCTTCACTTCTTCTGCCGTGGCCATAGTCATGATGTCCTCCGTTTAGCCAGTTGAAGCCTGGCTGTTATGTATTACCATTGCGACGGAAAGAATCGAGCGTTGTCCACGGTTGTTTATTACAGGCCAACCGTTTTCGATTTGATTAAATGGTTCGATTTCCCTCCAGAGAGGCTGAATCAATAATCGGATGTCGTCATCGATATCCAAACAAATACCACTACCACCACCGGCGATGTCGGAAAACCGTCTGTAATCGCCAGCTTCTTTTTCTGACAGGATAAGTCCACGCTCTCTTCTCGCTTTTTCTACCACTGGATCCATGAGATTTTCCCTCCCTATTCTATTGTCAAAGGTCAATATCGCTATATACCAACGAAAAAACCCCGCAGGTGGCGGGGTTTGCTTTTGAAGTAGGTTACCGTATCTGAATTACAGAACCAAAGCAAAACCGCCACCAGAGGTAGCTTGTTGTTGAACTTGGTTGTTGGTTTTGACGAACATCTTTATAGGTTAACACTTTAAAAAAAAGAGACAAGTGGACAATTTTTCAAAAAAATTTTGAAAAAAGAAAGCCCGGGGATAGATTCCCGGGCTCTTCTCGCGGAAAAGGTTCGGAGCTGACAGGTTTTGGGAGTTCTTTGGATGAACCCCGCGATTGTGTGCGTGCGTGCTAGTAGGTTAGAGCTCCTCTTCCGCTCCTTTGAACGTTTCCGATATCAATATAAAACTTTTTTAGAAAAATGCAAAATCAGGCTATTTTTTTGATTTGGTAGTCAGTGGGGGCAGTGGCGAGTAATTTTTTCAAAGTGGGCAAGTCGAGCAGGCCAGCTTGGGCGCCGATTTTTTGAATAACGGACATAGAGTTGATTGGACCGAAGCGTAGAGCTTCAGTCAGAGGTTGGCCCATAATTAAAGCCGAAATAATCGTCGCCGAGAAAGAATCACCGGCGCCAGTGCGTTCGAGCGGTGGCTTGGGGTCAGGAAAAGTGGGCATAAAATAATTTTGGCCATCGCTATCCTGAGCATAGGCGCCATTTTTACCATCGGTAATAATCGCAATTCGCGGACCGAGAGCTCTCAAACTGCTGAGCAAATTTTTAATATTTTTATTTTTTCTTTTGAGAATTCTTTGAGCCTCATCGCGGTTGCAGAGTAAGACTTCAGCTCGACCATAAAGCGAAGCCAGTTTATTTGCTCCCATTTTGATCTGATAAGTGCCAGGCTGAAAAGCTAGTTTGACTTGAGGATTAGCTTTTAAATAGTTAGCGATCTCTCGATGGAAGTTCAAAGAGTCTTCTCCTAGAGAACTCAGATAGATCCATCGGGGAGTTTTAAATTTTGGCAAACGATAGGGATATTTTTCGTGTTTAATCAAAATAGTCCGATCGTCACCGTGCCAGAGGACAAAGTGATAATTGGAAGGAATTTTTTTGTGAACAGTAATTAGATTGGTCTTAACTTTGTTTTTCTTTAAAGTTGCCAAGGATTGTTTTCCTTGTTGATCGTGGCCAACATTGCTGATCAAGGCCACTTTGAGACCGAGACGAGCGGCCGTGGTAGCTGCGTTGCCACTATTACCAACAGCCGGAACAATCGTCAGTGATTCATAAGGTAGTTTATCGCCGAAACGCAGGCAAAGTTCCGGTGAACCGTCCTGTTCGCGAACCCTACCTTCATTGATTCGAATAAAAGCGTCGGTGACGATATCGCCAATAGCGAGAAAATCAATCATGATAATGAAAAATTAAAAAAATAGATTTTTTACTTAAATTAGTGCTATCATTATACCATGCGTACATTAAGACAAGTAATAGCCGAGGCTCGCCAGAGTGGCATAGCTATTGGCCAATTTAATATTTCGACCATCGAAGCTTTCTGGGCGGTGGTCCAAGCTTCAGAAGTGACTGGCCAGCCAGTGATTATCGGTTTGTCGGCTGGTGAAAGAAAATTTTTCGGTACTAAACAGGCGCGAGTTTTGATCGATAGCGTCCGAACAGAGAAGGGAATAGAGATTTTTCTCAACGCTGACCATGTTCATAATTTGGAAGAAGCGAGAGAGGTAATCGAGGCGGGTTATGATTCTATGACTTTTGATGGTAGCGCGATGAGTATGGAAGAAAATATCAAATTAACTCGAGAGTGTGGAATTTTAATTAAAGAATTAAAATCACCAATTATTTTTGAAGGCGAGATTGGTTTTATTGGCACTTCGTCTGGGCTTTTAGCGGAAATGCCAGTGGGGGCGGCTATCGGGTCCAATCTGACTACCGCCGAAGAGGCAGGCCATTTTGTCCGCGAAACTGGGGTAGAGCTCCTGGCACCGGCTATTGGTAATATCCATGGTCTGGTGGCCTCTGGTGAGCCTAGGCTTGATGTGGGTCGGACTGGGGAGATCTGCGCTACAGGTGGAGTGCCCCTGGTGCTCCATGGTGGCTCAGGGATAGTCTTAGAAGATTTGAAAGCCGTTATTAAAGCGGGGGTGGCCGTGGTTCATATCAATACTGAAATCCGTCTGGCTTGGAAAAATGGTCTAGTAAAAAGTCTGGCCGAAAAACCAAACGAAATCTCACCTTATAAGTTGTTGGCCGAGTCAGTGATGGAAATGCAAAAGATAGTGGAGGAGAAAATTAAGATTTTTGGCTAGGAGAGGTTATAATTTTTCATAGATGATGATCGCCCGTCACACACAACGTGTGTGACGGGCGATCTTGATGGAGGCTAGAACTCGACCAATAGCACCTCGCTGTCGCCGATTATTCGCAAACCGCTTCCAGAGAAGGCGCGTAGATAGAACCGCGCCCAATTCTTGGCCTCTTGCTTGTCGACAAACAAGAGACGGTCGCTTTCGCCATGGTAAAACGGCGTGTAAATGTGTCCTACCTCATCGGATGTTAGGTAGGCACCGGCGGGCGAAAGTATCCCAGCGGCGGTCAGGAACCATCTGGTGGTGATAAGGTGGTCGGCCGAAACCATACTGGGGATTAGGCTCTTATCTTTCCTCGATCCGCCGATCTGTTTGTTGATAGCGATATCCTTTCCTCTGTAGAGTTCGGCCCAATCAATCGTCACCACCTGGGGGTTATCGCTGACGATTTGAAAAACCTTGTTCCGCCTTCTTTCACAGAGAAGCGCGTATCGCTCACGAAATTTGACCATGGTGCACACCTCACAGAGATGTGAGAAGATCTGGGGTACCAACCATTGGATATGATCCGCCGATTGGTGCGGTACGGGGGTTTCGTTTCCGTCTGCGGCTTGCCCAGTCCTACATTTAGCGCATTGCCGGTTTGTCATGCGTTCTTCCTCCTCTTAGTAAAGACCTGTCGGTCAATTAAGACAATACCCGAACTCGATAGTACTCCTCCAAAAGAATTTTGACAATTAAGGTTTTTCTGTTAAAATGCCGGCTATGATTACATTAATGGCTGAAGCCAGAGAAACCTTAGGAAAAGAGCTAGCGGCTGATCGAGCTGCGGGCCGTTTGCCAGTGGTTATCTATGGTGGTAAGGAAGCGGCTCGTTCGCTATTTGTTGATACTAAAGAATTTAAAAAAGTTTTAGCCAAGGCCGGTGAATCTACCCTGGTCACTGTGATGATTGGTGATGAAAAGAAAGATGTTTTAATTCACGAAGTGGCTCATAATCCTATTTCGGGAGAAGTGGTCCATGCTGACCTGCTAGTGGTAGATACTAAGAAGCCGATCAAGGTTCATGTTCCGTTTATTTTCGAAGGTGTCGCCCCGGCGGTCAAAGAGCTTGGCGGTGCTTTGGTCAAAGTCATGCACGAGATAGAAGTAGAAGCTTTGCCAAAAGATTTACCTCACGATATTGTGATAGATGTTTCCGTTTTGAACACTCTCGATGCTCAGATTCATGTCTCTGATTTGAAATTGCCTCATGGTGTCACGACCGAAGCTGACCCAGAAGAAGTAATCGCTTCGATTACGGAAGCGGGTGAGGAAGTTGTCGTCGAAGAAGGCCCAGCCGACTTGTCTGCAATTGAAGTAGAAAAGAAGGGCAAGACTGAAGAAGAAGGAACTGAGGAAGCTAAATAAAACAAATAAAAAATCCGGAGCGACCTTTGGTCGCTCCGGATTTTTTTGTTATAATTACCCAATGAAACCAATCCACGCCGTTCGGCGCTTTTTCTGGCCATTTTGTTTGTTCCTATTTTTTTTATTTATTCCATTTATTTCTCTTGCCCAAACCACCGATGATAAAGTGGCTCGCGAAGCCCAATTAAAAGCTGATCTAGCTGTCGTTGAGAAGCAGATCGCCGATCAAACCAACCTGTTGCGGTCTAAACAAAAAGAGACGGCCTCTGTCCAGCGCGATATTGATATTTTAAATTTTAAAATTAAAACCGCTCAGCTCAATATTCAAGCTAAACAGATTGAAATTGCGCGCCTAGGAACAGATATCGGGAAAAAGGTTAAGACTATCGGGGCTCTTAATCTAAAAATTGAAGATGGCAAAGTTTCTCTGGCTAAACTTTTACGCCAGACTAGAGAATTGGACAATAATGGCTCTCTCGATATTGCTCTCGGTGCCACCACAATGTCTGATTTTTTTGCCGATTTGACTGCTTTTCAATTTATCCAAGAGGCGATGGCCAATTCTTTTTCCGTGATTCGGGGAACTAAGGTCCAGACCGAAAAACAAAAAGTAGTTTTGGAAGATCGGCGTGATGCCGAGGTGACAGCTAAGATTGCAATTGAAGCGGAAAAAGCCAAGATTGAAGATTTGAATAAACAAAAAAATGTTTTGTTGAAAATGAGTAAGGCTCAAGAAAGCTCTTACAAATCAGTTATTGCCAACAAACAAAAAGAGCGTACCAAAATTCTCAATGCTCTTTTTAGTTTGCGCGATGCCAAAGGTATTTCTTTTGGGCAAGCTTTGGAGTATGCCAACACTGTTTCTAAAAAAATCGGCATTCGCCCAGCCTTCCTGTTGGCGATTATTACTCAGGAATCAGACATTAGTAGTGGTACTTTGGGGGTTAATGTTGGTACTTGTAACCGACCTCAGGATAGTAAAAAATGGCGGGATGTGATGAAACCGACTCGAGATTACGAACCATTTTTGGCTATTACCAAGTCGCTCGGGATTGATCCAGAAACGGTGCCGGTGTCCTGTCCTTATGGTGGTGGCTATGGTGGAGCCATGGGTCCAGCTCAATTTATTCCTTCGACCTGGGTGCTATATATCAATCGCATTGCCAAGATTACTGGCAATAATCCACCTAATCCTTGGAATGCTGAAGACGCTTTTGCGGCTTCGGGCTTGCTTTTGTTGGATAACGGGGCGATTGGTGGCAATTATGCTTCAGAGCGCAAGGCGGCGCTGAAATACTACGCTGGTGGTAATTGGAGTAGTCCCAAGAACGCCTTTTATGGTGACCAAGTCATGGCCAAGGCGACGAAATACCAGGCGATGATTGACTCCTTGCAAGGTGGCTAGTTTTCTGCTATATTTCTGAGGTCATGAAAAAAGACATTCACCCAAAATTCTTTGATAAGGCCACTGTGACCTGCGTTTGCGGGAACTCTTTTACCGTGGGTGCTACCAAGGAAAAGATTGATGTTGAAATCTGTAGCGCTTGTCATCCTTTCTATACTGGTAATGATAAGGTCCTAGATACCGCTGGTCGCGTTGAGAAATTCAAGACTCGTGCTTCCAAGGCCGCTACTACCACTAAGGTTGCTAAGAAAAAGGCTACTAAAAAAGACGATAAATAAATACGAAAACATCGTGACCTGTCCGCCAGTTGGCGGACAGGTCACGATGTTTTTTGTCTTGCCCTATTGAGTAAAAATTTGTAAACAAATTTTAATTTTAAATTGGATTAACAAGACCAGTTTAATAGGCTATTATTGCTGGTAAGGTTAATATAGTGTCGTGGAGAAATCTATCAATTTAAAATTTACTCATATAGGGTAAACTCAAAAATCATAAACAAGCGATAATCTAACTTATGGACAACATCGATTTAGAAAAATTTAAAAACAACCCCAAGACAGTCTACTTGGCCAATTACTATGCTGAGCTGGCAGGTAAATTGTCGGAGGCTCAAGCTCTCGCTTCAGATCCCGCGATGGCGGATTTGGCCATGGAAGAAGTTTCAGGTTTAGAAAAACAGTTGGCCGAGCTGGCTGATCAAATGGAAGAGATCGTGGCCAAGGATAAAATCGAAGCGGAAGCGCCCAAAGGCGTAATCTTGGAAATCCGGGCTGGCGCTGGTGGCGACGAGGCCTCGCTTTTTGCTTTTGAAATGTCAGAGATGTATCGGGTTTATGCTGAAAAAAATAACTGGTCTTTTTCTTTGTTGGACGAATCGAGCAATGATCTAGGTGGCTACAAAGATGTGTCGTTTGAAGTGATGGGCAAGGGGGCTTATGATGATTTCCATTTTGAGACCGGCGTTCATCGGGTTCAGCGCGTGCCGGCGACCGAGAAGCAGGGCCGGATTCATACCTCGACTATCTCGGTAGCGATTATGCCGATTCGGACTTTTGAATCTATTACGATTAATCCCTCTGATTTGGAAATTACTTTTACCCGCGCCGGTGGAGCGGGTGGCCAGAATGTGAACAAGGTGGAATCGGCGGTGCGGATTTTACACAAGCCGTCTGGTATCGTCGTTCGTTGTCAGCAGGAGCGGACCCAGTTACGCAATAAAGAAAAAGCCATGAATATTTTAATGGCTAAATTGGAAGCGGAAAAAGAAGAGGCCGAAATGAAAGCGATGTCGTCTGAGCGCAAAAGTCAGATTGGAACAGGGGATCGGTCCGAGAAAATCCGGACCTACAACTTTCCGCAGGATCGTGTCACCGACCACAGAATCAAGAAAAGCTGGCACAGCCTCGACCGCATCATGGCGGGGGAGATTGATCAGATTATCGAGGATCTAAAGAGCGGTCAGGTGGGAGAAGAAGGGGAGGAGGAGTAAAATTTACGATTGGAATCACTGGAAAAGATTTGCTATAGTTTTTAAATATGGAAAATCTTTCGGTATCATCAGAAGCTCAAGCCGAAACTAAGTCGGAACCTGTTTCGGTGTCTGAAAAAGCTGTTGGTAATTTTTTAAATCCAGAGGTTAATTTAACGGAGGAAAAAGATTACCAGGGGTTGATTGATTATCGATCTAACCAGTCTCGTAGTGATCGGCTAGTTGAATTTATTACTGGTTTAAAATTTAGTGATCCAGCTTTATCAGAAAGACTTAGGGCTGATCAAAAAAATATTAGAGGTAAGTATGGGTTACCGGACAGAAAAATGAGGTTTGATTCACCGAGTGAATATGAAAGGAAGCTTAGGGAGATGGCTGCCCTAAATTCCGTTCTCAATTAGGACACTCTGTAATAGAGTAACCACATGAAAAAAGCCAAGGATTTGTCTTCGGCCGAACGGTTGGAGATTAAGATTTTGCTCGA
>Ga0172379_10008969_pt1 | contig 12448 bp, 12 predicted proteins | sample GrowelOW334metaG_FD_119756 | JGI IMG/M metagenome (GOLD analysis project Ga0172379, IMG submission 119756) | Groundwater microbial communities from an aquifer near a municipal landfill in Southern Ontario, Canada - Groundwater well OW334 metaG | ecosystem: Environmental > Aquatic > Deep... | reverse complement strand
GTCACATTAAGATATTTACATGAACGAAAGAGCTACTCTTCACGGAAATCCATTCAAGATAATCAAACTACTGACAATTCTATTCTTGGAAATTCACTGACAATTCTATTTTGCGGTAACACTCTAGGTGGCTATTACATAGTATGTGTGATAAAGGTGGAGCATTTTTCACCTTTTTTTATATTTCAATTGAAATGATGCTCGGCTTCCATACAATATTTATGACTTTATTTTTTTGTTTGCTGAGAATGCAATTGAAAATTTATAACACGCTCACTCGCCAAAAAGAATTTTTCGTCCCTTTGATGGAAGATCCTAGCTATAAATGACCTAAAAAAGACTTTGTCGGATTTTATTCATGCGGACCTACCGTATATCGGACTCCTAGTATTGGCAATTATAGAGCCGCATTCACGGCTGATCTTATCAGAAATACATTACAACTGCTTGGCTATAACGTAAAATCAGTGATGAATATTACCGATGTAGGACATTTAACTTCTGACGCAGATGAGGGAGAAGATAAACTGGAAAAGTGATCCAAACGCGAATGAATTTCAGCATGGGAAGTTGCCAAAAAATATGAGCAGATGTTTAAACAGGGAATGAAAGCATTAAACATCGATGAATTCGACGAGATGCCGAGAGCTACAGATAATATTCCAGAACAGATAAATCTCGTAAAAGCTTTGGAAGAAAAAGGGTACACCTATACCGTGGCAGGTGATGGAATATATATGGATACGAGCAAAGTAGAAAATTACGGAGAACTCATGTGACCCAATTATAAAAAACGTTTGGCTGATTTGAACGCTGGAGAAAGAGTAGATATGTGAGGTAAAAAACATCCTACAGATTTTGCTCTGCGAAAATTTTCTCCCGAAAACGAACGCAGACAAATGGAGCGAGACTCGCCTCGAGGAAAATGATTTCCAGGTTGGCATATCGAATGCAGCGCAATGTCCAGTAAATATCTTTGAAAACAATTTGATATCCATCATGGAGGAGCGGACCATATCACGATTCATCATCCTAACGAGATAGCGCAATCTGAATGCGGATTCGACGTTCATCCGCGAGTGAAATATCGGGTGCATAATGAGTTCCTTCAGGTCGACGGCGGAAAGATGAGCAAGTCATTATGAAATGTATATACCCTGAAAGATATAGAAGCAAAAGGATATTCTCCTCTTGATCTGAGATATTTTTACTTCATGGCTCAGTATGGAAGCTTCCAGAATTTTACCTGGGATCAGTTGGAAGCTGCCAAAAATGCTAGAAAAGCTTTAATTAAAAAAATACAGAAACTTTTTGATACTCATAGTAAAGTAATTGTTGATAGTGATATGTTGACACCATATGAAACATTCAAAGACCAAATCAGTTCCAAATATGTCGGAGATGCTCTAGAAGATGTGATAGCGGCGTTGATGGATGATCTTAATACGCCTCAGCTTATCGCATTACTCAACCAATCACTTAATGCGCTAAATAAAGTAGAGGAGGTAGATAGGAAAGAATTGTTTATTGCATTATATTGGTTAGAAAAAAAATTACTTAAGATCTGACTCTTTGATCGAATCGATCAGGAGACAAAGGAGATAAAAATCCCAAGCAACATTATTCACCTCGCAGACCAGAGGATCCAAGCTAAGAAAGACAAAAACTTCACTCTTGCTGATGAACTTAGAAATAAAATTACTGAGTTATGATTCCAAGTAAAAGATACAAAAGATGGATACGAATTGCTGTAGGCAATCTTAATAAGCGAAGCTCTTAATTCTTAATTTAATAATGTGGTTTCATTGTATTAATGTTTTTATTTATTAATTATCATATCATGAAGACAAAAAATGTATTAACTGTTTCAGTTGTCGCTTGTTCCCTTTTGTTGTTAACTGGATGCGGAGGGACAAAAAAGGCTGATGTTTCTACGGGTGCAGTGACAACGATAAATGAAAATGTTCAAACGACGGGTGTCGCGAACACTAAACCTGCCACCAAAGATCAATGTATAGAACTGATGGCTTATGCATTCAAATTTGCTCAACTTCAAGCGCAGGGAGATACGACCGCCATCACTACATGGGCGCAAAAAGCAAACGACCTCGAAGTGAAATATCGTGCTGCCGGACTAGAATATGAACAAGCATGCAACAAACTTCTTTCTGCTGATATAAATTTCATGCAAGTAGTCCAAAAACGTGTAGCAGAATTAAAGTAAGCTATTGACCGTCAAATTACAGTCAGTGTAATTACTTTAAAGTTTTTATCTATTAATCACCATAATCATGCACACCAAAAAAGTATTGATGATTTCGTTTACTGCATTTTCTTTGTTGTTAGCTGGATGTGGAAGTAAGACCGTAACTATTCCTTCAGACACCGGGACAAATGATGAGACCACTCAGGTATCAACTACCACAAACACAGCCACAGCCACTAGAGAACAATGTGTGGAAATGATGTCATATGCGCTTAAAGGTGCTGAGTATTTAGGGACAAAAAATATGGCTGCGTTTTATGTGCGGGCAGAAAAATTAGCAAATTTAGAAAAAAAATACAATGTTAGTGAAGAAGAATATGATAAAACATGCAACGGATTTTTGGAAGACATAACTTTTATGGACCAAATAGAAAAACGTATGGTGGACTTAAAATAGAAGTGTTTACTCTTAAATAGTTTAGTCAATGAGAATTTTGAATACCATCCACGAAGATTATCACATGCATAGTCTCAATTATTCTGATGGGATGAATACGCTCGATGAAATTGTTCAGTATGCGGGTAAAATATGATTGAAAAAAATAACTATCACCGATCATAGTCAATTCGAACAAAATGCGTGTGGTTCTGCAATGAGAAATCGAAGATTACATATAAATAGATGGAAAAATATTCACAATGATGTGGAAGTGAATTTTGGGGTAGAATGAGATCTTATTGATGAAGAGGGAAATTGCTCTTTTGATATACAGGGACATGAATGAACGTTTTGTATTTTGTCATGTCATGCAGAAAGTTTTAACGGAGATCTTAAAAATATTACACAGGCCTATATCAACGCTATCCATAAGCATCACGATAAAATAAAATTTATGGGACATATATGCAATCTTATGACTTCAAAATATTTAGACATAGAAGCCATAGCAAAGGTGCTCAATCAATATCTGATCCCTATAGAGATAAACTGTTATTATTTGCACATAGGAAAAACTAATTTGGAAAAATTAGATAAACTATTGTCGCTTATAGAAGGATGAGTGTATGTAAACAGCGATATGCATACCTTAAATGATTTTAGTTTCAGACAAGAGTGATTCGATTATATCGATCGTTATCTCAAACAAAAAAAACATACATCCTAGTTTTTATGTAGATAATTTTCTCATGATCCTCTATTACATTATTGTGACTATTATAAGTTTTGCTATTGTGTGAACTTCATATTTTTCTCCAAACGCCCTTTCTTTTCTGTGATCTGAAGCAGGGAAATGGTTTGCAGATACAGGGATGATCCTTTTGCGGATAGTCCTTTTCGTTAAACCCATATATGTGATTTTAGCAAAATACACAGAACAAAAAATCGTTACTTTCTCCTGACTCTGGAAATATCTTAAAACGATCAAACGAAAGCCATTGAGATGATTGCGATATATGCTGTTGAATATAGTTTATTTTATAGCTGCGCTTGGTATGAAGTGGAGAAGAGTACTGGGAGTCACCACCTTCTTGCTGCTTTTCACTCATGCGTGAATCAATGTCGGTCATTGGCTGCACAATAGTTTTACACTTTCTGCTCAGCTTAATGTGTTTTGGATCTTGGCGGGATATATTTCATTAGCGGCATTGCTTATAGGATACCTTACTTCAAATAATTTTTCACTCAGACTCTTCAAAAGACATCGGAAAACCATTCAGGGTCTAGCGTATGTTGCATTGACATTTGGCATACTTCACCTCGCGTTTCTCAATCTCTGAGAATATATGGGCTATGTTGTCCTCTTGATAATTTATATTTTATTCAAACTTATAGAAAAGAAAAAGATATTTTAATTTGTCTTCTTTCTTTAATAAAAAAAATTAATAAAAAAAAATTTAATCATTGAAGATGATTTATGAAAAACCGAAAAGCTTTTCTCAAGTGAATATCTAGAAATGTCCTTATTCTTGGTTTGGTGAGTTTGCTTACTGACTTAAGTTCACAGATGGTATTCCCGTTGATACCATTATTTCTTACAAGCTTGGGAGCGGGAGCTACGATCATAGGAGTCGTGGAGGGAGCGGCGGATACAACGGCTGCGTTGTTGAAAGTGTTTTCGTGATATTTTTCAGATAAATTTAAGAAAAGAAAGATATTTGTTTTTATTGGCTATAGTTTTTCCACTATCACTAAACCATTATTCGCTATCGCCAAAACATGGCCGATGGTATTGGTTTTCAGGGTCATTGAAAGAATAGGGAAAGGACTCAGAGATGCACCGAGAGACGCTTTAGTCGCAGACTCTACAGCCCCAGAATTTATGGGGAAATCATACGGTATCCAGAGAGCGATGGATGGAACAGGATCGGTGGTAGGAGCGATTTTAGCATTGCTATTGTTTCCCTATTTGTGATATCAAAATTTATTCCTCTTTGCTTTTGTGCCAGGTGTGATTGCTGTTTTTGCGATACTCTTTGTCAAAGAAGCAAAAAATATGAAACACGAAAATCACCGAGATCATTATCACATGCAGCCAAAAATTCAGCTTCCATCATTAGGCGCAGCAATTAAATTCATGCCAAACAATCTCAAACGCTTTATCCTGATTTCAGCGCTTTTTGGCTTAGTAAATTTTGGCTATGCATTCCTATTGCTTAAAGCAAAAAGCGTAGGAGCGACAGATACGAAAGCGATTTTGTATTATGTGTTATTTTATGGCATATATACCATTGTTTCTGCACCAGTAGGAATTCTTTCTGATCGCATCTGAAGGAAAACGATGCTCTGGATAGCATATAGTTTATTCTTGATAGTGACCTTGTGATTGGCTTTGGTTACTCAACTCTGACGAGTGATTTTCTTCTTTATAGTATTCGGTTTAGTATTCGCTATCGTAGATGGAACCGAAAGAGCTTTAGTAGTTGATTTAGCTGGAGAAAATAAATGAACAGCGTTGGGTGTTTTCCATACGGCGATTTGAATTGTTTCATTGCCTGGCTGATATATTCTTGGAATGCTGCGGGACAAGATTTCTCCGCAGGCTACTTTTCTTTTTGCGTTCGTTATCGGCGTTCTAATTATGTTTTTGTTTATGTTTGTGAATACAAAAAAACAAGTCGCGAAGCATTCGTTAATTAGTTCTTTTTCTGATAAATAATTTCTGGGTTCAAATTCACAGGAAATTCTTCCATATCAAAGACGATTTTAAAGTTATTATCTGCGTTGTTTACCGTAGAATCTATTGCGCTGAATTCTTCGTTACCGAATATAGCTTGGATTTTTTTAAATCCATTGACCAAGAGAGGCGCTGAAAAGAGCGCTATATTTTTGACGATATAAAGCAGAAATTGTAAATCAGCGAGTGCTTCAGCTTTAGTATTTTCATTTTTATATGTGATCCATGGTTCCGCTGTGGTGATATATTCATTTGCTCTTTGGACTAGTTGATACCAGTCATCAAGATATCATTTGATATCTGCTTTTTTGAGATATTGCTCTTCTATCTTTGCGCCATCCCAGCCATCTTTGAAATATTGAACGAGTTTGCTTCCCGTATTTTCTTGGAAAATTTCTCGTTTTTGTTTATTAAACTTCCCGCTTGTGATGCCATATTTTTTACATAAACTGGTGACTCTGTTTACTAAATTTCCTCGTCATCCTATCAACATGCTTTCATATAAGTTTCCTAATCTTTCTACTGAGAAGTCTCAATCAGCGCCGATAGGCACATCATAGAGCAAATTAAAAATTAAAGCATCTCTATCATAATCATCTACCATGTGCACGGGATCAATGACATTACCAAGCGATTTACTCATTTTCTGACCATCAACGGTAAAAAATCCCGTAACGAATTCCGTATTTGGCAGCCTATAATCTACACTCATGAGCATTGCTGGCCAAAAAATCGCATGAAATCTAGCAATATCTTTTCCAAGAATATGAACAATCTGAGTATTTGTATCTCGAAATCAGGTTTCCCTAGAAACGGTAACGTAATTAAACAACGCGTCATATCGTACATAACTCACTTGTTGGGGATCGAAAGGGAGCGGTATGCCAAATTTATTCGTTTCTCTGGAGACAGAAAAATCTTCCAGACCTCAGTTCACGAATGATTTCATTTCATTGAATCTATATTCAGGAAGCACAAATTCTGGATTTTTTTTGTAGAAGTCTTCTATTTTTTTTTGATAGTTTTTGAGTTTGAAAAATCGGTTTTTTTCCGTAATCAAATCAGGTTTTGTGAGGTGATCAGGACAGACCATTTCTCCGTCTTTGAGGATCAGATCCTTTTCTGTTTTAAATCCTTCACATCCGACACAATAATATCCTTTATATTCACCCTCATAGATATCTCACTTGTCATAAGACTTTTGAAGCATCTCTTGAACAAGTGCTTTATGATTATCTTGGGTAGTTCTGATAAAATCCGTATAGGAAATCTGAAGATGTTGCCAAACACCTTCTCGTTTTTTTCACATTTCATCGAGATATTGCATGATATCTTTACCTTCAGCTTCAGCCTGTTGGACGATCTTTTGGCTATTTTCGTCATTGCCGGTGGAAAATTTCACCTCGTATCCGAGCAATCTTTTGTATCTAGCGTAAAAATCTGCAATGAACGAACTATATGCGTGTCCGATATGGGGATAGCCGTTAGGATAATAGATCGGCGTAGTGATTAGAAATTTTTTCATCTGTCTTTCAATACGAATAAAAACTGATTCAAGGATAGCGATTTATCTCTGTTTTTTCAAGCAAAAAGTTTCCTTGTCACAGATGCATTACTTATGCGTATTATATTACGCTAATATCATGATTTTAACCCCCTTTAGTACAATGAATAATTTCAAGTTTAACCACACATCAGTCCTTACTACCGCAACACCAGTGATCGGGTGGATGTTTTGTGATTGCACAAGAAATTATTTATGGGCTGGAGAGAGGTTTTGTTTAAATATTAACCGCACAATGATAATGTAAATTAGATAAGAGCTGATTTATGTTTGAAACCTCTCCGACAGCTTGCTGGAGGGGTTTTTATTATATGAGTTGGCTAAATTTAATTTATAAATTATCAAGATGCAGGCAGAAAGTGTTAAAAAAAATATACGCAGATATTACGTTATCAGTTTTTTATCGTGATTGATGTTTTCTATACCTATTATGGTGTTGTTCCGGAGAGACAATGGATTGAATATGTTTCAGATTACTTTTTTACAATCATTATTCGCGATAGCAGTCGTTGCATTAGAAGTTCCTACCTGATATGTGGCCGATATCCTCGGAAGAAAAAAATCCATCATCATGTCTTTGTTCTTCTATTTGTTAGGATACATAGTATACTGATTTTGATCTAGCTTCTGATGATTCTTAGCAGCCGAGATATTGCTAGCATTTGCTGTATCATTCTTATCGTGAGCAGAGGAGGCTCTCGTCTATGATTCACTCAAACAAATTGGTGAAGAGAGAAGATATAAAAAAATTATAGGAAATGTCGCAGCATTATGAATGCTGGCAGTAGCCATATCCAGTATAGTATGATCTCTATTGGTCAATATAGGATATAGATCTTTGATATGGCTTAGCGCACCTTTCTTGTTTATAGCATTTGTTTTGTCGTTTTGGCTAAAAGAAGCGGAGAAGTTTAAAGTTGTAGTAGAGAAAAATTATTTAGCAGACATACGAAAAGGAATCAAATTTGTATTTCAAAATAATCCTAAGCTCAAACGGCTGATATTCTACTTCGGAATTATTAGTGGTATAAACTCAGCAGCATTGTGGTTTTACCAGCCTTACTTCCAGATAGTTAGTCTCAATATCTTGTACTTCGGTATAATATTTGCATCATTTCAGGTCTTTACTGCGTTAGTTTCCAAAGTTTCTCACAATGTAGAAAATTTATTATGAAGGAAATTTTCACTGATCGCAATAGCTGTTTTGGTCGTAGTGAGTTACTTCTTGATGGGCAATATTATATTCGCCTTCTCGTTTGGATTCGCCTACCTCCAACAATTTGCAAGATGATTCAATAAGGTGTTGGCTTCAGATTATATCAACCAGGAGGTTTGATCATCATACAGAGCAACGATATTGTCTATCAATAGTTTGTTTAGTAGATTGATCTACGCTTCGCTTATCCCATTACTTGGCAGCATAGCTGACATGAAAGGTATTCTTTATTCGTTGAATGTATCGTGAGTACTGGCGTTTGTCGCATGATGATTGATATTACGAGTCTTACACAAGAAAAAAGTAATATAAAAAAGCCCCCGCAGTGATAACTTGTTGGCGGGGCTTTTTTTGGGGCTATTACGCTTTTTTACACACAAGTATATGACCTATGATAGTTCCTTCCTCGCGAATAGGCACGACATGAAGATCAAAGAAATTTTTGGTAAGAAGTTTTTCCAAATCCTGTATCCTATGATTGAAAAATTTTATTCTAAACTGATCCTTATCTTTTTTCCAGATGAATTCACGCCTTTGGATGAAATGACCGATAATAAATACTCATCACGATTTTAATATTCTATACACTTCGCCAAATAAACTATCCACATCTTCGATGTGCTCAAGGACAAAAAAGCTGGTTGCAAGATCGAACGATGCATCATCGAAGGGAAGGGTATCTTCTAAATTACAGACTATTTTTTCTACATTTTTTCCTGAATGTCTTTTTAGTAATTTTTCAGCGATATCGCAGGCGACGTATCTTTCTGGCTTCAGTGGTGCAAGAAATTTATGTAGTCTTCCATCACCAGCACCGAGATCTATGATATGCAAATTTTCTTTCCCTCTTGGCAGAAATTTAACAAAAACACCTTTTTCAAAACTATCAAGGTGCTTGTGGTATGCTTGGTATTGTTCAGCTATCGTGTTGTATCCTGTCTTTGGATCATGGATCAGGATATGCTTTTGATTGTAGGACAAACTGAATGACTAAGAAATTAAAATGTAATTTACTCGCTACGCTCGTGTAATTTGCTTCACATAATTTGTTCTCTTTCAGCTCACGTAATTGTTTATGTGTTATTTATTGCCAATTACAATGGATTATGCCCGGATGATAAATTACATCCGCGTTAGCGGATACATTACATTAGTTTAAAAGAAAGTCTTATTCGTTTCTTCCTTCACCTTATCCAAGAATGGCTGCATCTTTTCTTCTATATCTGGATTTGGAGTATGGAGATATTTACTGAGCTCAGTAGTTTTTTCAGCAGCTTTTTTCAAATGCACGTAGTATTTACTCAATTCAGTTACCACATCAGAGAGATCATCATTTTTTTCCAACAATTCCATCGTTTTCTGTTTCAAGAGAGCGTTTTGCTGGACGTATTCATCAAGTTCTCCGCTGAGATATTGGATTTCTTTAGCCGCATCTTTGAGATTGGATCTGAGTTGATTGACGGTGTCTTTGTGCTGATATCTGAGATAGAAGATGAAGTATCCTATAAGTCCTCAGGCAATTGCAGCTAGAACGATATATCAGGTCATTCTTTAGAATTTAGAATTTAAAATTTAGAATTTAAAACTAATAGCATATATAGTAGTTTAGTCCGAAAAATCAAACATAAATAAAAAATACAATATATCTTTTTATTGCTCTATATGAAAAAAAACTCCGTCTTGCGACGAAGTCTTTTTATAATGGTGAATAAGAAATTAAGATTTCTTAACAGCACCTTTAAATTCAGAACCAGCTTTGAAAGTAACAACTTTCATTGCAGGGATCTTGATTTTTTGACTTGGGTTTTGTGGGTTTACACCTTCTCTAGCTTTTCTCTTTGAAGCTCTGAAAGTTCCGAATCCTTGGATTCTTACTTCTCCAGATTTCTTAACTCCACCGATAACAGTTTCGATGAATGAGTTTACTAATTCAGATGCTAATTTCTTAGAAACACCTAATTGTTCTGCTAGGCTAGCAATAAGAGCTGTCTTTGTCATTTGTACAAATAATTACTAAATAAAAAGTACTGTGTACATCAATGATATTAGCATACAGTGACTGTATTTCAAGAGATTTTTAAGGGAAAATATCATAGAATGCGCTAAATGTATTTGCTAGGTATGAACTATGTTTTCTTATATATTCGTGGTGACCTCTGACTATTTAGTGTTGACATTTTTGTAAATATGTACAGTAAAAAACTCATTATATTCACAAAGACCCCACAACATGCGAGGCTAGTTTAGTTATTTTCAAGTAACTTTTTCAATTGTTTGATAGCTCTAGAAAGTCTTTGTCTGACCATTTCATTGGATGATCCTGTGATCGAACAAATTTCTTCGTTTGTTTTTTCTTCAACAAATCTAAAATAGATAATATCCTTGCTTATATCATCAAGTCTTTTCATCGCTTGCTGTATTTGTTCAAATTTGAAATTATTTTCCAAAAGTTTGGTAAGATCGACGTCATCCACAAGCGTATCTTCAAAATGCTCTCAATCATCGTTTGTCTGCAACTGTGTAAATGGGGTGTCAGAATTTTTTTTGAAAAAATCTTTGATGGTGTTTTTGAATATCGTTCGGAAATAAGCGGTAAATGACTGATCTTCTTTGTACACCTTCACTCATTCCCAAAACTTTACATAAAAGTCTGAGATAATATCTTCAGCATCTTGTTTAACGATAAAATAATTGGCATTGATATAACGAAAAAACATATCAACCGTTTGTAAATAGAACTGATTGAACGCGTTTTGATCTTGCTGTTTCAGTTTTTTTATGTGCTCTCTATCAAAATTTGTCACTACAGCTACATAATTAAGTAAAAAACTATAATGTAATTGATTTATTTTACTCGCATATATTTACTTCGTCTGTAATTAATTACGCCGATGAGATGAGCAAATTACATGAAATAAATCACACGAGCGATAGCGAGGAAATATTACGATTTATTACATCTGCCGTCTAGGCGGATAAATTGCTATTCATTACATTTATTTTATCATTTTAGTTATCACTTCTTTCGCTTTTTCGAGCTGGGTATCAATAGCGTCTTTTACATATTTGTCGGCATCAAATTCTACAACAACATCAGGAGTAGCTCAGGTAATATCTATATTTTCTCCGTTTGGCGTATATCGTTTGCCTACCGTATATTTAAGTGAAGCTCCATCATCAAATTCATCCATAGTTTGGATAGATCATTTTCCGAAAGTTTGCGTCCCTACGAGCTGAGCGCCTATTTGCTCCTGTAATGCTAATGCGATAATTTCTCCTGCAGAAGCGGTCAATCCATCAACTAAGACTACCATAGGGAGATTTTGATAATCTACATATCCTTCTGAGAGTAATTTCTCGTCTTCAAATGTGGTGTATTTTGCGCTTACCACCAATTTTCCTTTGGGAATAAAGTGAGATGCAATCTGCACCGCTACAGTCAAATGTCCTCATACATTGCCTCTGAGATCGAGAATGATGCCTTGAACTTTTTGCGTTTTAAGTTCGCTAAGCGTTTTTTTCAAAAGATTTTCCGTTTCTTCTCCGATGATGGAAATGTTGATATATCCTAGGATTTGCCCATTAGCTCAAGTCATAATTTTCCCGTTGACGGAAGGAATAGTTAATTTATCTCTGGTTATTTCTTTTTCGATAACCTCTTTGTTGCCATCTTTAGCGATTCTTTCTATCGTAAGTTTTACTTTTGTTCACTTTGGACCTCTTATCTGGCTGATTGCTTGATTGACATCAATGTTTTTGGTAGCTCAGGTGTTGATCATTACGATCCTATCAAGCATTCTAAGTCCCGCAGTAAATGCAGGCGACCCCTTGATAACTTCATCGATCTGGATATAATAATCTTTTTTACTGATCACAGCGCCTATGCCTTCAAAATCTGATGAACCTTTGAGCTCTTCTTGGAATCCAGAATTTTGCTGGCTATCCATATATATAGTATACGGATCATCAATTGCATCTACATAAGCTTTCAGCGCATTGCTAAGCATCTTTCCCGTATTGAGTTTTTCTATATTATAATAAGAACTTTGAAGGATGCTATTCACGGTATCAAAACGTTCATAGGTTTTCCCTTCTAGTCCAAGATCTTTGGCATTCACGACATTTTTTATCGATGCAACCAAACCATCCAAGTTCAGCCTTCCTTCTTGGATAATCGGCTGATGAAGTATGTTCCATTCGTGACCAATCTGCCAAACTAAACCGCCGAATAGCGTTCACAATATAAACAGAATGAGTAATTTAGATTTTTTCATGATATAGTTTAT
>Ga0172379_10008968_pt1 | contig 12449 bp, 15 predicted proteins | sample GrowelOW334metaG_FD_119756 | JGI IMG/M metagenome (GOLD analysis project Ga0172379, IMG submission 119756) | Groundwater microbial communities from an aquifer near a municipal landfill in Southern Ontario, Canada - Groundwater well OW334 metaG | ecosystem: Environmental > Aquatic > Deep... | reverse complement strand
GCCCCCAATATTTAAATTTATGCGTGCCGCGAGATTAAGAGCGATTATCCTTAGTGGACAGTGCCACGTAAAATCGACTTTCGTCAATCACGTGGCTCGCTCAAAATTACTCGCAAGCTCTTATCTTTTCTTTCGCGTGCGTGCCGCGAGATTAAGAGCGATTACCACGTAAAATCGACTTTCGTCAATCACGTGGCTCGCTCAAAATTACTCGCAAGCTCTTAATTTTTCGCGGTAGCAGGGGTGAGACTCGAACTCACGACCTCAGCGTTATGAGTGCTGCGCTCTAACCGGCTGAGCTACCCTGCCTCATCTCTCCTAAATATTCCGGTATCTGCTTTCTCAAAAATCTTCTCCCTGAACCACTCTTCAAAAATCGTTCTCTTCCTGTCGCATCTTTTTTATTTCTATAACCCTCAAAATAAATCAATTTCCACGGTTTCTTCTTGCTGGTAGTTTTTCCACCCTTGCCATTATTATGATCTTTTACCCGTTGATTTATATCAGTTGTAAAACCAATATACCAACTTCTATCAATAGCACTTTCTAAAAGATACACAAAATAAAACATACCCTTCGCGTGTTTACCGCGAGATTAAGAGCGATTATCCTTAGTGGACAGTGCCACGTAAAATCGACTTTCGTCAATCACGTGGCTCGCTCAAAATTACTCGCAAGCTCTTAATTTTTCGCGGTTGCGGGACCAGGATTCGAACCTGGAACCTTCTGGTTATGAGCCAGACGAGCTGCCATTGCTCCATCCCGCTATTATATTGTCATTCCCGCGAAGGCGGGAATCCAGGTTCCACTAGCTTTGAACTCTGGAAAATCGAATTATAAATCCGCTAACTTCTATTTTTTAACTAGCAAATCCCGTTTTTCTTTTTTTTATAACCTGAGGTGCCTGGATCCCCGACTTCTCGGGGATGACACGGAAAGGAAAATGCCAGAAAGTTCACTATTCCTTATTATATGCCAAAAAATCCCAATCGTCAACCAAAAACTGAATTTAGTCCAAAACCATGAAAAACTTGAGAAAATCTTCGTAGTATTCAAATGTTTTTTTGGCTTCAACTTTCGTGAGAACAAAGTTTTCGTCGTGAATGATGCGGTTTCTGGTTTCATGCGCCGTGCGCAAATCTTCAATATTTTCAATCTGCCCAGGCGTGATATTGTCCAAGCGCTCACCCATATTTTCTCCCTTATAATTCATCCGCGCGAGCAAATCATCGATGATGTTGTCCGCCTCGATAATTGCCACCTTATAGTCTGACTCGTTTTTGCTGTCCAATTTCACTCTTACTTTCGCCCATTTTGCACGTAACTTATTTTTCTTATTCCCCAATTCCGGCGGAATATTCATCCCTACCAACGTATCGCGAATATCCCCGCCCAGACCACGTTGCTTTAAAAGCAATACGATATCAATCAGCATCACGATTACATAGATTTCCAAAAACAATTTTATGGCTGAAAAAGTCAGCGAAGTATAAAAGGCTTTTGCCAGGGAGATTGTTTCCAGAGAAAATTTTTGCAATAAGATATCCATTTTTTTATTTTAATTATTTTTTAGCCACTTCATAGGCATACGCCGCATTGAGAACAGTTTCTTCGTCAAACCATTTTCCCATCAATTGAAATCCAAATGGCATCCGCCGGCTGGCGGATTTCCCATCAACGTCCACCTCCGGCCCAGGCACAGAAATGGCTGGCACTCCGACGACATTCGCGGTTACGGTGAAAATATCTTCCAAGTACATCTTGAGCGGATCCTCAGTTTTTTCTCCCAACTTGAAAGCAGGCGTTGGCGCAGTTGGAGTGAGGATTAAATCGACGCCGTCAGCTGACGAATCAAAGGCTTTTTCAAAATCCTTTTTAATGAGCGTTCTAACTTTTTGCGCTTTGAGATAATAGGCATCATAGTAGCCAGCGGAAAGCGCATAGGTTCCCAACATAATCCTTCTTTGCACTTCCTGCCCCAAGCCATAGCGACGAGAGTCAAGATATGTTTCCAAAAGTTTTTTAGGTAAACCATTATCCTTGAGATCAGAAGTTTTTTCGTCATCAACACTAAGTCCGTACTTTATCCCATCATACCTTGCTAGATTAGAACTGACTTCACAGGGCTGAATGATATAGTAGACCGGCAAAGAATATTTCGCATGAGGTAAGTGGATTTCCTTTATTTCCGCCCCTAATTTTCGATAGGTTTCGATAACTTCTTGAATAGCTGTTTTTTCTTTTTTTCCCAGTCCGGAAATATACTCATCCACAATCCCGATTTTTAGTCCCTTCACGTCTCCGGTTAAAAATTTTGTGTAATCTTTGCCCGAACTGTGCGCGGTGGTCGCGTCCAATTTGTCTTGGCCGGCAATAGCACTCAAAATAATTGCCACATCTTCCACCGTTTTAGCAAACGGCCCAATCTGTTCCAAACTCGAAGCCATCGCAATCGCGCCATAGCGGGAAACACGACCATAGGTCGGCTTAAGCCCCACAACACCACAAAGAGAAGCTGGCTGGCGAATCGATCCGCCCGTATCCGTTCCCAGTGCCCAAACCGCTTCGCCCGAAGCAACCGCTGCTGCTGATCCGCCGGACGATCCACCCGGAACACGTGCAAGATCATGCGGATTTTTTGTCGGACCATAGGCGCTATTTTCCGTCGAAGAACCCATTGCGAATTCATCACAATTGGTTTTTCCTAAAAAGACCGCTCCAACTTCTTTTAGCCTTTTGATTACCGTCGCATCATAGGGAGCGATGTAGTTGTCTAGAATTTTAGAAGAAGCAGTCGTCCTGATCTGGGAAACACAAAGATTGTCCTTGATCGCCCCGGGAATTCCTTCTAGCAGTTCAATCTTTTCACCACGCGCAATTTTCTCATCCACTTTTCGCGCTTGTTCTAAGGCTAAATCTTTGGTTAACGTTAAGTAAGCGAAAATATCTTTGTCTTTTTTGGCAATCACGGCGAAATAGTCAAGAGCTAATTGCTCTGCGGTGATTTCCTTGTTTATTAATTTTTCATGCAATTCTCTAATCATGTGGTTTCTCTACGAATTACGAATTTGTACGAATGTACGAATAATTTCAAAAAATGTTTTTTCAAAACTATTCAAACTTACTGCTTTAGATTCGTACATTCGTATTTTTTCGTAATTCGTAGGAGGCTATAATACCGATTTCACTTTATCATACCCATTCTTGCTTTCTGGAAAAAGATCCACAATTTTTTCTTTATTCAAAAACTCCTCCGCTCTGTCTTCACGACTATTATTATTCATTCCCGTGATATGCGCGGTCGGCAAAACGTCTTCCACGTTCACTTCTTCAAGCTGAGCAATCCAATCCAAAATCGACGACAAATCATGGGAGAATTTTTCGATCTCCTTCTCGTCCAAGCCTATTCTGGCTAAACTGGCGATATGTTTTACTTCTTCTTTTGATATCATGAATTCTTTACTAATTACTAATCAAGTACTAATATACTAATTTTTGCCAAACAAAGTATCGCTTTATCCCAAAGCAATCTATTTCAATTGGGATTAGTATATTCGTATTCAATTCGTAATTCGTAAAGACTACTATATCATCAACATAAACCCCTTCTCATCAATAATCTTCACCCCTAACTCTTGGGCTTTTTGGTATTTCGACCCCGGATTTTTCCCCGCAATGACATAGTCGGTTTTAATGCTCACTGACGACGAAACACTCCCGCCCGCTTTTCTAATCATATCCTTTAGGGCGTCTCTTGTCCAGTTTTTGGCCTCTCCGGTCAGCACAAATGTTTTGCCATATAATTTTCCCTCAGACGAGACATGCCTCGTCTCTACGAGAATTTCCACACCAGCTTCCTGCATTTTTTTCAGTAATTTAAGATTCTTAGAATCTAAAAACCACTGACTCAGACTTTCCGCCGACTTTTCTCCAATGCCCTTTATTTTCATCCAATCCTCTTTTGAAATTAACGGGAAATATCTGATTATATCTCCCAAATCTTCAATTTTTAATTTTGCATTGTCATTTTTCATTTTGAGATTTACATTTTGATTTTCAATATTTTCTGCCATATATTGCAAATTATGTGCCACAAGTACCGCTGTTTCTTCGCCAACATAGCGTATGCCGAGCGCATAAAGAAATTTTTCCAGTGTTATTTTTTTGCTTTTTTCGATCGCTAAGATTAAATTATCAGCTGACTTTTCAGCAAATCTTTCCAGTGGCTCAAGATCACCCTTTTTCAGTTCAAAAATTTCCGCCATATTCGAAATGACACCCTCACTGACCAGCTGCTCCACAATTTTTTCTCCCAACCCATCAATATTAAAACCTTTTTTGGAAACAAAATGAATAATTTTTTCAATTTCCACCGCAAAACACTTAGGATTAGCGCAATAAAGCGCAGCGCCCTCTTCTTTCTTGCTTCCTACTTCTTGCTTCTTAACTGGTCCACCGCAAATCGGACAAGTTTTGGGCATAGAAAATATTCTCTCTTTTCCAACGCGCAACCCGACGAGGGTTTCTGTGATTTCCGGAATTACATCCCCCGCTTTTTGCACAACCACCGTATCGCCAATCCGCACATCTAGACGCCGGATTTCATCTTCGTTGTGTAGCGTTGCACGGGAAACCATCGAACCGGCCACCAGCACCGGGCGCAAATGCGCCACTGGAGTGAGCGCTCCAGTCCGCCCCACTTGCACCAAAATATCCTCCACGACTGTGGTCACTTTTTCCGCCGGAAATTTATAGGCAATCCCCCAACGCGGTGATTTTCCGGTGTAGCCCAATTTTTCTTGCAAGAACCGCGAATTAATCTTCACCACGACACCATCAATCCCATAATCTTCTTTGTCTTTTTTTCTGGTCCACTCCTGGTAATAATTTTCCACCTCATCAATACTTTCACAAAGCCGATAATTTTCATTCACCCGAAAACCCAACTCTTCCAAAAGTTCCAACTCTTCAATCTGCGACTCCGGCATTTTGATATCTTCTTCGCCCCCTCTCCTTACTAAGGAGAGGGTTGGGGTGAGGTGTATTTGATCAATATCATACACAAAACATTCCAATCGTCTTTCGGAAGCAATTTTGGGATCCAACTGCCTGATTGATCCGGCGGCGGCATTCCGCGAATTAGCGAAACACGCTTCGCCGTTTTTGGCACGCAGTTTATTAATCCGCACCAACTCTTTTTTTCCCATAAAACATTCTCCCACCACAATACAATTTATTGGCTGATTTAATTTCAGAGGAATATTGAAAATTGTTTTTAGATTTTCCGTCACATCTTCCCCAATTACTCCATCGCCCCTTGTTGCTCCGCGCACAAAATTGCCATTTTCATAAGTCAAAATAACTTTCAGGCCATCAATCTTCAACTCGCAAACATATTCTAGTTTAGTATCTGATGTTGAATCAGGATTAACTTCTGCTTCTTTCTTGGAAATTGGTCCGCCAGCTGGCGGATTGGATTTTGAAATTAAGCGAAGCGTTTTTTCTTCCCACTTCACCATTTCCTCAAAATTAAACGCGTCATCAAACGACCACTGTCTGGTTTTGTGCAGCACTTTTTGAAATTTGTCGAGTGGGCGACCGCCAATTCTCTGAGTCGGCGAATCAGCCAGTTTCCACTGGGGATATTTTTCTTCCAGCTCTTTGAGTTCTGCCATCAGCGACGAATAAACCTCGTCCGTCAGATCCGGCTTATCCAGATCGTGATATTCGTGACGCAGTTTATTGATCTCGGCTGAAAGTTTTTGGATCCTTTCTTTGATTTGCTTTTCTTCTTTTGGCATAATCCTATTATAGCATAAATACAAAAATCGGAGCTTAGCTCCGGAGCTCCGGAGCTAAGCTCCGATTTTTTATGGCAGGTACTTGGAGCCCAAAAAGGCTAGAGAAAGTCAAGGCGCCATAATCACTGCCGCTTCAATCGCCCGCTGTTGACCAGAACCGGTACCGATTGATTTGATGGAAACGATGTCACTGGCAAATGTGCCGGAACAGGTCGTATAAGTGCTGGGATTGTCTTGATCATAGCCAAATTTTTTCAACTCAACCACATAAGTGCTATCGCCAGATTCCGAAAGGGTAGCATTATTAAATTCACTTATTACATCGCAATCAAAACCAGGCAGATTGTCCAATTTTAACGTTCTGTTGTGGATAATCACATCCAGCACCTTCTCTGCCCCCGTCTCGGCATTTTGAAATGCCAATTGAGATTTCACGTCGCCCATCGAAGCTCTGCGTTCACGAAGCGAAACAACAGACATCGAAAGTGCGGACAACAAAATCAAACCCAAAAGAATCATTGTCACGACTAAAACCGAAGCTTTATATTTTTTTGTTGATCTTTTTTTATTCATTTAAATTTATGGCGTTGTATAAAAAAATTCTTTATAATCACGAAAAGAAACTGTTGTCTGAATGCGTCTCTGTTGCGCGCCTGTTCCAACCAAAATACTCATAGTCGCTTTTCCAATTTTATGACTACTCACATCCGTTTCTTCAACATTGAAATTTAAAATTGCGTCACTACTTATGAGTGTTACTTGATTGCCATAATTATCACCTCCGCAATCATCTGTTTCATTATCTGCTTCGCAATCGTACGTAGTCGCTTCAATATTTGCTTCCGTTGGGGTGCATGTGGTACTCACAAGACTTCCGCCGACGTCAGAATTATATCTGATGCATTTATTTTGAGAATTATTGAACATGCTGAGCGTGTCGGAAGAATATTTAAGTTGATTGCTCATGCGGATGCTTTTTCCGATCGTTTCCAATGCCGTCCTGGCTTTTTCCAGATCAGCCTGAGTTTGGCGAGTTTTTTTCCAGGTTGAAAAAGTGTTAGTGAAGGTCGATGTGGCAGCCATAATTATTACCGTGAAGATAAACACCGCTACCAACAATTCTATTATTGAGAATCCACGAGTATTTTTGGTTTTTTTTCCTTTAATCATTCTTTTATTGCTACATTTTCCAATTGGTCAATGTTGTTTTAGTAAAGGCACATTTGCTGAGCGTATTGCAGGTTGTCGCATCGATAGAAGCAGGAAAAGACGCTCCCACCCCACCCCAAATCACCACACTGACGACAATCAATTGCGTATCCGAGTTAATAAAATCCAATTTAATTTTACGCTGAAACTTTGTCGGCGCGCCAGCGTCATGTGCGTAATAATTGCCACTTATTAAATTAAGCACCTTGGAAGAACTATCACATGTTTTTATGTCCGTATCGTTAAAATCTATCCGACAATTATCAGCATCGCCACCAGGAAATGTTCCTCCGTCAAAGGCGGTTTTTGGTGGACTCTGAATCCAATTATTATCTCGCAAATTCTGCACCAATTCCGCTCCTTCTTGAACAAGCATCCCCGCAATCACTTGATCACGACTATCGATTGCTTCGCGAAGACTAAAAGAAATCAAGGGGATAATCGCCACAACTCCAGAAACCAAAAAAATTGTCGCGAGCATCGCTTCGATCAATAAAAATCCTTTTTTTCTTCTACTTCTTTTCATAGATTGAGCTAAATTAGTTTTCTATAACCGCCCCGCCTGTCAAAATTTGAATCTGCTTCGTCGTTCCGTTATAATCAAATGTAATGATAGCGGCACCGCCACTGAAATTCCCATCAGGCACACTAAACATAAATCTTGTTCCGGCCGAGCTGGTGAGAGAGACATTTTTTTCCGCCAAGGAATAAACTTCCAGTGCGTGCTCCCCACTGCTATCCACATAAAAAAGCTGATAATTTTGACTATCAATAAATTCAACCCCATATGCACTAGCCTTGCTTCCGGTAGCGGGAATTTTTCCTTGCAGAGCGAAGCTCTGAGCCATTTTAATGGAGGATACGAGTTCGCTTTGTGCCGCTTTCAATCTCACTCCGGCCTTGGGCGAATTAAAAGAAACCAAAACAATCGATGACATTATGCCAATAATGGCAACCACAATCATCAGCTCGACAAGCGAAAAACCCGCTATTTTCTTTTTTAATTTAGTTCTATTCATTTTTATTTTTAAAAAAAGCTCAAATACCAACTAATAATCGGGTTATAATAGAACAGGGTCAGAAATGCTCCCACAATGAGGAATGGTGCAAAGGGTAATTGACTCTGCATCTTTTTCTTTTTCAACGCTATTAAAATTATACCACAAATCGCCCCGATTGCGAAAGCCAGAAAGAGCCCCAAGAGAATTTTTGGCCAGCCCAAAATCAAGCCGAGAAGAATCACAAGATAGGCGTCACCCATCCCCATCCATTTTTCCCGCGAAAAAAAAGAGAGGGAGAAGAAAAAAACGAAAGACAGAGTGGCGGCTAGGAGACCGGAAATAGACATCCCCTCCCAAATAGCAAAAGATTCTTGGCTCCAATCAAGAAAAAAGTTGAGACCCAAGGCCAAAACAACTGCCGGCCAAAGCACTAGGCTGGGAATTTCCATATACAAAAGATCATAAACGAAAATGACGACAAGCGCGCCGGAAAGAAAAAGCATCATGCCAGTAACAGGCCAGGTGGAAAAATCTTCCAAACCAAAATACCTGCCGGCAACAAGCGCAAAAACCAAACCAGTCAAAAGTTCCACCAAGGGATATTGCCAAGAAATTTTCTCTCCGCATTCCCGACATTTAAACTTGAGCAAAATAAAACTCAAAAGTGGAATATTATCATACCAACGGATAGTTTTTCGGCATTTTTGACAATGTGAACGCCCTAAAATTGTCTCGGCCGTGTGAATACGATAGACTATGACATTAAGAAAACTGCCGATGATCAATCCAAAAAGGAAAAAAATGCTAAGCATAAATTTTTTTATTGTTACTTTTCTGTATTTCCAATATACCACAAATCCGAAAACAGCGCAAAATAAAAAAGAACGAATACTACATTCGTTCTTTTTTAATTTTACTAGACAAGAATAAAAGGCATTTGACCCCTCTTATCTTTACTTTTTATTTGCTACTTTAACACGCTGTTGCGTCGGTAGAAGACACTTGAAACACGCAGCCAGTTTGGGTACAAGTAGCAAATGTACAAGTAGTCACCAATGGCAATGTGTTAGCAGCACTGACAGTAACGGTGAAACTAGCATTGGCATTGGTACAAGGAGTTACAATAGTAGCACCGCCAATATTCGCTGCAGCTGGCCATAGAGAAGATGATCCTGCGCATATAGGATTTCCAGCTACATATGCGTTAAGGGCTGTTCCTCCGGCACAACAGGCAGCAGCAGCCTTTTGAGCGCTAACTACAGTTGATTTCCAAGAAGAGACCCTGGCTTTCGCTCTCGCGCTACTGAGACTGACCAACACAATTGAAGCTAAAATACCAATAATCGCAATCACGATTAAAAGTTCAATGAGAGTAAAACCGCTTAATTTTTTATTTTTCATAATTCACCGTCCTTTCTAATTTATACCTCCACGAACTTACAAAACGAACGTTAAACTATTTCCTACTATACTCCGCAATCCGTTCCTGTCCCGTCTAAATTAGTAAAAACAGCGCTCTCTACGGTAATAGTCGCTCTACAATTTAAACCAGCATATTTTCCAAGGGGAGTTACATTGAAAGCTGTCCAGCTACCATCAGTGCAAGCGACATTCGCAGGAAGACTGAGATCAGCAGGAGCGCCAAGTGTACTTGATGCAATATCATCATTTACTCCGTCACAAGCAGTGATCAGCGCTGGTCGCAAACTTGAAGCTGACGCTTTGAACCCGGCAGCGAGGGATTTTGTCCTTGCGCTACTGAGACTGACCAAAACAATCGAAGCCAAAATTCCGATAATCGCAATCACGATTAAAAGTTCGATGAGTGTAAAACCTCTTAGTTTGTTTGTTTTCATTTTTTTCACCTCTCTTTCTAGCTTGCCCCGTGTCCGCCCTAGGCGGATTTACGGGGTTTTTATTTTTTTATTTCTATCTTGAATCAATCGAATATCTTGGTAATTTTTAATTTTCGCGTTCTATTTTCAAGATCATATTTCATATTGTTTGAAAATTAGAAATTGAAAATTGAAAATTCTATTTTATCTGCCCGGCAATATTATAAATCGGCATCAGCACCCCGACTGCCATAAAACCCACCCCGAGACCAATCACAATCATCAAAACCGGCTCAATCAGCGTGGACATATTCTTGGCCATCAAATCGACTTCTTGACTATAAAACTTGGTGATATGCCCCAGCACTGAATCAACCTGACCGGAATCCTCACCGATTTTGATCATATGCGAAACCATCGGCGGAATAACCGGACTGCGACGCAACACATCACTCATATTTTCTCCTCTTTTCACATTTTCCGCCGTACGCATAAGCAGTTCTTCATAAACAGAATTTCCCACCACCGCGCTCACAATAGTAAGCGATTTGATAATTGGAATGCCACCCGCCAAAAGCACGGCTAAATTTTCGGAAAATCTGGTGATATAAACATAGCGGAACATTACCCCGATAACCGGCAATTTTAATTTTATTTGATCCCATTCTTTTTTCCCGTCGGGCGTATTTAGATAATACATCATGCCACCAATAGCGCCAAAAATGAGGGCTATCACCGCCCACCAATATTGCGTCATAAAATCTCCCGCACCGATCAAAATTCTTGTATACCAGGGAACATCCGCGCCCAAATCTTTGATCATCACGGTTAACTTGGGAATAATGAGCGTAATCACTAAAAAGGCAATTATTACAAAGACAACCAGCACAATTGCCGGGTACATCATCGCTGATTTGACTTTGCTGGTTAAGTTATAATTTTTTTCAATATTATCTGCCACGTATTCGACGGATTTTTTCAAATTTCCCGAAGCTTCCCCCGCTTTAATAATATTGATTACCAAACTAGAAAAGACTTCTTTGTGCTTCGCCAAAGCGTCGGAAAGCGTCACTCCATCCTCGATATCCTTTATCGCTTCCTCAAGAATAATTTTCAAAAAACTGCCACTGGTTTGCTCTCCAATAGCCGTAAGCGCGACAACAATCGGAACACGAGCCTCAATCAAGATCGCCAACTGACGGAAAAAAACCACCAAATCCTTGCTAGTGACTCGGTCATAGTACCTGGCAAATATCTTACGCATGAAATTTTCCCTATCTTCTTCAATGTGAATAGGAAAAAGTTCGTTTTTTTGCAAAATAGCGGCAGCCAGATCTCGATTAGCCGCGCTGACGAGACCCGTTTTTATTTCTCCCTCTTTTGTTTTGGCTTTAAATTTGAATTTCATATTTTTTTATTTATCACCATTTTTTTAATTTAATTTATTATAGCATCAATCTGGGAAAAAAAGAAATTAACCAACGGTCAGTACTTCAATAACGTCTCAAAATTTTTCGCATCACGCGAATAGGCGGAAGCGGTGTCAAGCGAAACCAAACCTCTCCGGACCAGATCAGCCAACGAACGATCCATCGTAATCATACCTTCTTGCGAACTAGTTTCGATTACATTGCCAATTTGATAACTCTTGTTCTCTCGAATTAAATTTTCCACTGCGTGATTTTTGATCATTATTTCCACTGCGGGAATCCGACCTTTGTCAACTTTGGGAATTAACCGTTGTGAAACAACCGCCAAAAGCACGCTGGCCAATTGCGCCCGCACTTGGTTTTGCTGGTGAGCGGGAAAAACATCCACGATTCGATCAATCGTCTGAGGCGCGTCGTTGGTATGCAATGTTCCAAAGATCAAATGTCCCGTCTCCGCCGCTGTCATCGCGGCAGAAATGGTGTCTAAATCGCGCAACTCTCCAATAAGCACCACGTTGGCATCTTCGCGAAAAACCGCCTTTAGCGCGGTCTGAAAAGAATCCGTGTCTTGATAAACCTCTCTTTGATTGATAATTGAACGGTCTTGTTCATAAATATATTCGATTGGATCTTCAATCGTTAAAATATGTTTCTCTTGGTTATGGTTGATTTCATTAATCATCGCGGCCAGTGTGGTTGACTTTCCGTGTCCCACCGGACCGACCATTAAAAATAATCCTTGGGAAACGCGCGTAAAGTCATAGAGAATTTCCGGCACGCCGAGCTCTTCCAGGGTTCTGATTTCTTTGGGAATCAGACGAAAAGCCACACTGGTAAAACCCTGCTGAAAAAAAGCATTGACGCGAAAGCGCACTTTATCTTCAAAATTATAGGAAAGATCGACTTGTCCTTCTTTTTCTAATTGCTTCTTTTTCTCTTCATTCAGAATGACTTCGCAGATTTCCTGTGTCGCGGTGGGAGTAATGATCGTGTCTTGACTCAATGGATAAAGCTTTCCATCGATCCGATAGGTTGGGTAACGTCCGACTACTAGATGCAAGTCCGATGCTCCACGCTGAGCGGCAATACGCAGTAAATTTTTTATTTTTTGTTCTGTTCGTAACATATTTTTTTAAGCATTATTAAGAATGCCATTTATTTTTTCCAACACCT
>Ga0172379_10008967_pt1 | contig 12450 bp, 8 predicted proteins | sample GrowelOW334metaG_FD_119756 | JGI IMG/M metagenome (GOLD analysis project Ga0172379, IMG submission 119756) | Groundwater microbial communities from an aquifer near a municipal landfill in Southern Ontario, Canada - Groundwater well OW334 metaG | ecosystem: Environmental > Aquatic > Deep... | reverse complement strand
TATAATATCCTTGTATTTTAAAAGTTATTTAAAAAAAATATTACAAGAGAAGAAAAATTTTTGATAGTAAAAATATTTTTTTACTAATTAATCTGTCTATAATAAAATCTTCTAAGGACTTTTACATAAATTTTTAATTTGTTTTCAAAAAAAGCTTAAAAAAATATAAAACCCTGAGTTTTTCATGTTTAAAAAGTCTAATCTTCTGAATGGAGATTGTTTTTTAATGCTGTAATATGATAAAAAAACTTTGATAAATAAATAATCTCAAAATATCATGCGCAAAATAGGTTTAATCGGTATTGGCAATATGGGGCTGGCGATGGTTCGGGGAGCTCTTTTTTCCAAAGTTTTTACTTCAAATGACTTTTTGGCTTATTCTAGAAATCTTATCCGTCAAAGAGAAGTAAAAGATCTGACAGGCATTGACTTCACGAAATCATTGCAGGAAATTGCTAATTGCAAGCAGATTATAATTGCTACTAAGCCTCAAGATATTGCAGAAGTGCTGAACCTACTTGAAAAGCATATTACAAATAATAGCTTGATTGTAAGTATCGCTGCCGGTGTAACATTAAAAAGTTTAAAAAAATACTTAAAAGGCAAGGGGCATATTATTAGGGTTATGCCAAATACTCCTATTGAAATTTGTCAGGGAGTCTCGGCTCTTGCAATTGGAGAAGAATGTAATGAAAAAGATATTTGCTTAGTTAAAAGTTTTTTTTCAGCCATGGGTAAAACTTTTATTGTCAAAGAAGATTTTTTTGATATTGTTTCAGCTCTCTTTGGATCTGGTCCGGCCTATTTTTTTTATTTTATAGAATCAATGATCGATGCGGCTGTTAAGGAAGGTTTAGATAAGAAAGTTGCTTGCGATATGGTAATAGGTACGTTTGACGGAGCCATGCAATTATTGAAAAATTCTATTCAAGATGTGTCATCTCTGCGTAAAATGGTAACAAGTCCTAAGGGATCAACTTTTGAAGCAATTAAGGTTTTTGACAAGAGTAGTTTTTTTGAAATTATTCATAATGCTGTAAAAGCTGCCATTTCTCGCAATAAGGAGTTGGGAGAAATTTAAAGTTTGGAGACAGTTCCTGTGAACAATGAGTCTTATGTATTAGGAAATTATGGTTCTGACCTTTGTTTTAAGTAAAATTAAATTTTTAGATGGAAGGTAAAGATAAATTTTAAATAATTTTTTAAATTCTAATAATTATAATTCCTTATAATTAAAAACAAAAAATATCTTCAATCGTTAAAAAAACAAAAAATCTTATAATTTTTTGAATAATTTATGGTTTTAAAACTTAAAACAGTTTAATCGCTTTTATGTTTTAAAAGCTTGTTTCTTAAATCTATAAAAGCTATAATTTTGTATTCGGAATCCTGGTGAAGGAGGCTCCCTTGGAAAGTGTCAAAAATCAAGAGTTTTTACTAGTAGATAATAATAATTTATTGGAAAGTAAGACAACTAAAATAGATGATCTATTAAAAGAAAAATTTGAAAAAGCTTTCCATAAAACGACTTCTCAGGTGATGGTCAATGAAATAGTTAAAATTGCAATCGAGCATTCTCCTATTGATTTAGCATACGCTGCATGCCATTTGCCGGCTCATGCAAGATCAATTTTATATGATAATTTGCCTAATCGCGATTCAAAGATAAAATTCATTATCAATACAACTTCAGACACTAGACTCATAATTTTTAGATTCATGAATGAACAGGAAACAAAAAAATTGTTTGATAAAATGCCGACAGATGAAGCTGTTTCTATTTTGGATGATATGTCCGAGAGAAGATTTAAAAGGGTTATGGAGCTCATCAATCCTAAAAAAGCAAAAGAAATTCAGGAACAAAAAAAACATGAAAGAAATTCAGCCGGAAGATTAATGACTGCCGAATTTTTAGCTTTTGATATGGACAAGTCTTTAAAAGAAGCTGCAGAATACATTCAGGAGCATCCAAGAATTGATATTGCAAAAGGTGTTTTTATATTAAATAAGAATGATGAGTTGCAAGGATATGTCCCAGTTAGAAATATTATTGTAAATTCTCCATCTGCATTATTAATACAAGTAATGAGACCGGTCCTGCACACTGTGAAAGTTGATACTTCCCGAAAGGAAATAATAGATATTTTTGAAAGATACAAGTTAGCATTTTTGCCTGTTATAGATGACAATCAGAGAATGATTGGGATTATTTCCCAGGAAGATGTTTTAGAAGCGATCGAGGATGTCGCTGATGAAACTTTTGCCAAAATCTCAGGAACGGCTGAAAATGTCTCCGTTAAGGATCCGATCATGCAAAGATTTTTTGCCAGATCTCCTTGGCTTTTGGTTACCTTGATTGCAGGTCTTTTAAATGTCGTCATAATCTCATCCTTTCAGAGAAAAGAAGGCGTTCTTTTGACATTTGTTCTGTTTTTTGTTCCTTTAATTACAGGAATGTCTGGAAATGTTGGTGTGCAATGTTCGACAGTTTTGGTTAGAAGCATTGCTTTTGGTTTAATATCAAAAAACACAAGGAAAGAGACAATCAAAAGAGAATTGCTAACGGGACTCTCTACCGGTGTCATTTTTGGTATAAGTTGCGGGATAATTGTTTATTTCATTGATTATTTTACTCAATTTTCTCTTAGTGGCAATCCGCTTCTGCTTGCGGTTTTAATTGGAGCAGGTTTGATTGGAGCCTGTTTTACAGGAACAATGTTAGGAGTTTTTTCACCAGTCTTTTTTGATAAAATTGGAATTGATCCAGCGATTGCATCCGGACCTATTGTTACTGCATTCAACGATGTGCTTTCTATGACTATATATTTTGTTATTTCATACGGTCTGTCTCTTTTGTTTTTCTGTTAATTTTCTTGCTATGTTGAAGTGGATTTGATAAAATGAGATAAGCAATTAATTCCTATAAGACTATGGAAAAAAACTACAAAAGAAACTCTATTATAACAACTAATAAACATGCAAAAGATGTGTTGCCAAAAGTTTTTAGGAATATTGAAAAAAAATACTTGGAAAACCCTAAATTGATAATTAATTATTGGCCAGAAATTATCGGTCAGAAATTATCTAAAATGACTGAAGTGTTATCTTTTGAAAACAACACTTTATTTGTTTTAGTAAAAAGTTCGACTTTATATAGTATTTTAAAAACTGAAGAAAAAACAAGACTTTTAAATTTAATGCAAAAAAAGTTTTCTAAAGAAATCATAAAAAACATTATTTTTAAAATAGGGTAATTTTTAAAATTTAAAAAATGTGAGAAGGCATGACTATAATGACTGAAGAAGAAAAATACACTGCCAGTTCGATAACAGTATTGGAAGGTTTGCAAGCTGTTAGAGAAAGACCTGGAATGTACATAGGTGATACCTCCAAATCAGGGCTGCATCAACTAGTTTATGAAGTTGTAGATAACTCCATCGATGAAGCTATGGCAGGTTTTTGCTCTGAAATTACTATCACTTTATATAAGGATGGGTCTGTTAGCGTTGAAGATAATGGTAGAGGAATACCATTTGAAAGGCATGAAGCTGAATCAAATAAGAAAAAAAGAGATGTGTCAGCTCTTGAAGTCGTAATGACCATTCTACATGCCGGGGGAAAGTTTGATAAGGGATCATATAAAGTGTCCGGTGGACTGCACGGCGTCGGTGTTTCTTGTGTGAACGCGCTTTCTTCAAAATTGATTGCGCAAGTTTATAAAAACGGAAGCGCCCATGAAATGACCTTTGAAAAGGGAAAAGTTGTAAAAGATATTGCAAAAGTTGGTCCATCCGTTAAAAGAGGAACCAATATTATTTTCTGGCCCGATAGTACGATTTTTTCGGTAACTGAATTTGATTATGATACCTTGCTTCAAAGATTTAGAGAACTTGCTTTCTTGAACAAAGGAATCACAATAAATTTCATTGATGAAAGAGATGAAAATAAAGAAGATGTTCATTTTAATTATGAAGGTGGAATTTCATCATTTGTTTCCTATCTGAATACAGGAAAAGGTCCTCTTTTTCCTAATCCGATATATTTTAAGGCGGAAAAAGAAGTTCATGACGGAACTGTTATTGTTGAAATTGCAATGCAATGGAATGATACATTTACTGAAACGATGCTGACTTTTGTAAATAATATTTCTACAAAGCATGGCGGAACCCACTTAACAGGATTCTCAACGGCATTAACTAGAGTTTTAAATACTTTTATTAAAAAGGCCCAAATTCCAAAAGCTGATAAAATTACAATTAGCGGCGAGGACATGAGAGAAGGTATTACTGCAGTCATATCTGTAAAAGTTCCTAACCCTCAATTCGAAGGACAGACAAAGCAAAAGCTTGGAAATTCAGATGTTGGGTCTATTGTTCAGCAGATCACAGGTGAAGAATTAACAACATTTATTGATGAAAATCCTGCAATTGCTAAAACGATTGTAGAAAAAGTAATTGTTGCTGCTCAAGCAAGAGAGGCTGCAAGAAAAGCTAGAGAATTAACTATCAGAAAATCTGCTTTAGATTCAGCAAGACTTCCTGGAAAACTTACAGATTGCCAAGAAACAAATCCTGAAGTTTGTGAAATATATATAGTAGAAGGAGATTCAGCCGGCGGGTCTGCTAAAATGGGAAGAGATAGAAGGTTTCAGGCTATTTTGCCGATTAGAGGTAAAATTTTAAACGTTGAAAAAGCTAGGCTTCAAAAAATATTACAAAACGTTGAAGTCGGAACAATGATATCGGCACTGGGCTGCGGAATCGGCAAAGATAATTTTGATGTAAAAAAATTAAGATATCACAAAGTAATAATAATGACGGATGCTGATGTTGACGGATCACACATCAGAACGTTGCTTTTAACGTTTTTTTATAGACACATGCCGGATCTGATAGAACACAATTTTGTATATATAGCAAGACCCCCCCTTTATAGGGCAAAAAGAAAAAAAGTCATTAATTATATACATTCTGAAAAAGAGATGGATGAATATCTTTTAGAGCTTGGTGTTTCAGATCTTTTAATTAGAAAAGCAAATCAAAGCAATTCATTTGATCAAACAGAAGCAAAGGCATTAGTATCCTTAATTGTATCAGTTGAAACACTTATCTCCACTTTGGAGAGAAAAGGAATTCCTTTCAGATCGTTTATTTCTTCAAAAAACTCAAATAATCTTTACCCAAAATATCAAATGATAATAGGTACGGAAGGAAAGTTTGTTTATTCTGAAGAGGAATTGGTTGAAGAGAAAAAAGAAAATGAAAAACTTCAACTTATTCAGCATGAAGAAAGAATCAAAGCTATGCCGCAGGAAGAAGTAACTGAAGAGATGAGGATTTTTAGACCAAAAAGCCTTCCATTTATGGAGCTTTTTGATCAAAAAGCTTTTAATGAATTACAAAGCGAATTAAATAAATATGGATTGGATTTTAATAGTTATATTCACTCAGATGTAAATTTATTTGATATCATTGAAGAAGGTGATAAAATCACTTCGGTTTCTTCACTTAGAGATTTAATTAAATTTTTAAGAGATAATGGAAAAAAAGGAATTGAAATTCAAAGATATAAAGGTCTAGGCGAGATGAATGCAGATCAGCTTTGGGAAACAACAATGGATCCTACAAAAAGAACTTTGATTAAAGTAACGATTCCCGATGCAATCGCAGCTGATCATATGTTCTCTATGTTGATGGGAGAAGAAGTTGAGCCAAGACGCTTGTTTATTGAACAGCATGCTCTTTCTGTAAAGAATCTGGATGTCTAAAATATTAAAAAAATCGAGGTAAAAAAAATATGAGCTATACGGAAAATGAACATATACTTCCGAGAAATGTTGAAGAGGAGATGAGGGAAAGTTATCTTCGATATTCAATGTCAGTGATCATATCAAGAGCTCTGCCTGATGTAAGAGATGGTTTAAAACCTTCCCAAAGAAGAATTTTATATGCAATGAGACAACTTAACTTATCTCCAGGCGGAAAGCACAGAAAATGCGCAAAAATATCTGGCGATACATCAGGAGATTACCATCCTCATGGCGAAACTGTGATCTATCCTACATTAGTTAGAATGGCGCAAGACTGGAATATGCGATATCCATTAGTTGATGGCCAGGGAAACTTTGGGTCAATTGACGGAGATCCTCCAGCTGCTATGCGTTATACTGAGGCTAGACTTACTTCTTCAGCAATGGAATTGATGGAAGATTTAGATAAAGATACTGTTGATTCTATACCTAATTATGATGAAACCAAAACAGAACCAACTGTTTTTCCTGCAAAGTTTCCAAATCTTTTATGCAACGGATCTTCAGGAATTGCTGTCGGTATGGCGACAAATATTCCTCCACATAATTTAAATGAGCTGATAGAAGCGACTTTGCTTGTTTTGAAAGATGAAAGTATTTCTATTGAGAATATCATGAAAGTTATGCCGGCCCCGGATTTCCCTACAGGCGGCGTAATTTGCGGTTATAGAGGAATCAATGAAGCATATCATACAGGAAGAGGCAAGCTTTTGCTAAGAGGTGTGCTCAATTTAGAAGATCACCCAAGCGGAAAGCAATATATTGCAATTACAGAAATTCCTTATGGCGTGAATAAATCAAGACTTATAGAACAAATCGCCGAATTATTAAATAACAAGATCATTACTGGTATTTCAGATATTAGAGATGATTCGGACAAAGATGGTTTAAGGTTAATCCTTGAATTAAAACGTAATGAAATTCCTGATGTAGTTATTAACCAGCTTTATAAGTTTAGCGATTTGCAGGTAACATTCGGCTGCAACATGCTTGCCTTAGATAAAGGTCTGCCCAAGACCATGAATGTTAAAATGATGATAGCTTCATGGATAGAGCACCGAATCGAAGTCATAAGAAGAAGAACTCGTTTTGAGCTTAATAAAGCTGAAGCCAGAGCTCATATTTTACAGGGTTATCTGAAAGCATTGGATAATTTGGATGAAGTTGTTAAAATTATTAGATCTTGTTCAAATAAAGATGCTGCCAAAACTGAATTGATGTCACGGTTCGCTTTCAGCGAAAGACAGGCGAATGCAGTTCTCGAATTACGACTTTATCAATTGACCTCAATGGAAAAAGATAAAATCGATAGGGAATATCAAGAGCTTTTAGAAAGTATTGCTTTATTTAAGGCGATATTAGCTTCAGAACAGATGGTAAAGGATATCATAAGAGATGAACTGCTTGATATTAAAAAGAATCATAAAGGTGAGAGAAGAACTAAAATAATCGCTGCTGAAGGTGAGTTCAATATGGAAGACCTTATAGCAGATGAACAGGTTGTTATCACCATTTCAGATGATGATTATATCAAGAGAATGCCTGTAAGCTCTTTTAGAGAACAAAGAAGAGGCGGTCTAGGCGTCATGGGATTTGAGATGAAGAAGGAAACTGATATTATAAAAAATATTTACGTTGCCTCTACTCATGACTATCTAATGATATTTACAAGTTTAGGAAGATGCTACTGGTTAAAGGTTTGGCAAATACCAGAAGCCGGCCGAAGAACAAAAGGACGTCCTTTAGTTAACTTTGTGGATTCTTTGCAAAAAGACGAAAAGATCGCAGCTATTTTAAGAGTTAAATCTTTTGAAGAGCAGGCATATATCATGCTTACTACATTAAAAGGAGTTGTTAAAAAAACCGAGCTAACTGAATATAGCAATATTAGAAAAAAAGGAGTCAATGCAATCAATATTGATGAAACAGATGCGTTGATTTCTGCACATATTGTATATCCTGGAAATCAAATAATGCTGTTTACTAGAAATGGTATGGCAGTAAGATTTGATGAAGGTTTAGTTAGAGCTATCGGCAGGGTTGCACGTGGTGTTAAAGGTGTTACTTTAAGAGACCCTAATGATTATGTTGTTTCTGCTGTTGTTGTTAAGAATGAACAGGAATCAATCTTGGTTGTTTGCGAAAACGGATTTGGCAAACGATCTCAGGTTGATACTTTCAGACAGACAAACAGAGGTGGTGTTGGAGTGAGATCAATTTTGACAAGCAAGAGAAATGGGCTTGTTGTCGGCGCTCTTTCAGTACAAGATGAAGATGGAGTATTTTTAATGTCATCTTCCGGCCAATCTCTTAGAATTTCAATGAAGGATTGTAGAGTAATGGGCAGATCGACCCAGGGCGTTACATTGGTATCATTGAGAGCAGATGATAAATTAATAGCAATACAAAAAATTGAATTTGTAAAAGAAGAGCTAATAGTTTGAAAAAGGGTTTTTTTATAACTTTCGAAGGAGGAGAAGGGTCTGGAAAGACAACTCTCCTTGAGAACATAAGAAAATATTTAGAATCAAAGAATCGTAATTTTATTTTTACGAGGGAACCTGGCGGCACTGTCTTAGGTGAAGAAATTAGAGAACTCGTATTGAGAAAAAGAAAAGAAAAAATTGCCGCTAAAGCAGAACTTTGTCTTTTCCTTGCCTCAAGGGCTCAGCATATTCAAGAAATCATCTTACCTTCCTTAAAAGAAGGTAAGATTGTATTATCCGATAGGTATAATGATTCATCGATCGCATATCAAGGATTTGCTAGAGGACTTGGTATGGAGGAAGTAATCCAATTTTCTTTTTACATAATAGAAGATGCGATTCCCGATTTAACGATTTTTTTAGATATAGATCCTAAAATAGGTCTTTCAAGAGTGAAAGGTAATTACGATAGAATTGAATCTGAAAAGATTCTTTTTCATCAAAAAATTAGAGAAGGATTTTTGATTTTAGCAGATAAATTTCCTGAGAGAATTAAAATAATAGATGCGACATTGTCTCAAGAAGAAGTATTTCAAAATGCGATGAATTACATACAAAAGCTCTTAAAATAATTTATGAATTTTGATGATTTGATCGGCAATGATAATATTAAGGAAAACTTAAAAAAAGCAGCTGTTTCAAATACATTATCCAATACTTTGCTTTTTTCTGGCCCAGACGCTATCGGAAAATCATTATTTGCCGTTACTTTAGCAACCTATTTAATGAATCCGGAAGTCGACATCGATCCGGATGCTTTGAAAAAAATTAAAAATAATTCCCATCCGGATTTACATATTCTTGAGCCGGAAGGAAAAACCTCATTACACAGTATTGCATCTATTAAAAATCTAATAGAAGAAGTCTTTATGGCTCCCTTTGAAGCTCAGGCGAAGGTTTTTATAATCAAAGATGCTCACAGGATGCTCAAGGCATCTGCAAACGCTCTTTTAAAAACCCTAGAAGAACCAACTTTTGATAGTTATATTATTTTAGTCTCCAGCAGGTCTGATGAAATTCTTCCAACTATTGTTTCAAGATGCTTCAGAATTAATTTTTCTAATATACAATCTGAAGAAATAATTTCTTTTTTACAAAAAACAAATTCTCTTTCATATGAAGATGCCAGCAAAATTGCAAAAATTGCAGATGGCTCAATCGGCAGAGCGATAGAATTAGCGAATCATCCGGATTATTTAAAAAAAAGAAATTTGCTTATTAATATTTTGGCAAAAGAAAATATTTCTTCTTATATCGAGCTCTCAGATGCTTTAGCCCATTTGGAGGATACATATATCCAAAGCTTTAGCAAGGATTCTCAAATTACTTTTCAAAAAGAAGTGGATCTTTTAATTGAGAAAATTTTTTATTGGTTTAGAGACCTGCATTTACTAAAAACAAAAGGGGATGAGAAGCTGCTTTTTTTCTCCGATAAAATAGAACTTTTAAGAAAACAAAATTTATACAACCTGCCATCACTAGAAAAAATTATTGTTTTAATCGATGAGGTTGTTGATTCTCTATCAAGAAATATCAAGTTAAAGCACGCGTTAGAAAATTTTTTTATTAAAATTAAATTTATTTAATGCTAAAAATTTTAATAATCTGTTATCTTCTATAAAATTATTTAAAAACGTATATAAATTATTGAAATAAATAATTATTCTTAATTATTAAAATATTTTTATATATTAAATTAAAATTTTAATTTTATGGAATCATATGGTAATTCGATTTGACACAAGTGGAGAAAGCGCATTTAAACAGCCGATCAAAAAACTAAAACCAATATCGGCAGATGACTTAGGAAAAGAATGTGTGAAAGAACAAAGTCAGGACTTAAAATTAGAAACAAATGGAAGCGAAAATGAGCATCAAAAAGTAGGGAACGGTCGATTGGTGAAATATAGGAAAACAAGATTTGAAGCCAATTCTTTGATAAAATTACTGACAGATGGATTGTTTAGAACTTACTGCTGGATCAATTATGTAAAAACTAATAAAGAACAGACACAAACCGTAATTAGGATTGATAAAGATTTTCATGATAAAGAAGAAAAAATTGGATCGGGATCATATGGTGAAGTATTTATTTGTGGTAGTGATGTTATAAAAATATCAAAAGTAATTAGCAGGAGATTAAAGCAAGAAGATCAAAAAAAATTTTTTATGTTTTCTTTTTTTTCTTCTTTAAAAGAGAACCGTTGTCAGAAATATTTAATAGATAATCATGTCAGAAATGTTTCTAGTTATTTGCGAGGGCATATTATCGGTCCATATCAGTATTGTATTCATATGCCTTACTCGGGCGTTGCTTTAAGAGAGTTTTGTAATTCTTATGAAATATCTTTAACTTTTGTGTTTTTTGTGACCAGATCCTTATTACAAACTCTTACAGACATGAATAAATTAGGAATAATACATTGTGATATAAAGCCTGAAAATATTTTATGCACCCAAGATCCTTTAAAGTTAACTTTAATAGATTTTGGTTTTGCTCAAAGTTTTGAACCTAATTTAGGTTTTGTAGAATGTCCAAAAGGTTACATAATTCAGCCTTTAAACTATAGATCTATATTTGCTGTTTTACAAACCCCGATTGGATCAAATGTTGATTTATGGAGTTTAGGATGCATTTTATTTGAAATATTTACTAAAGAATATCTTTTTAAAACCGATGTTTGTGGAGATATAAATGAACAGCAGCTGCATCATTTGGCAAATATTATATCTTTGATCGGCATACCTCCGCAAAGCCTTATCGATACCAGTAAGAGTGAATTGAAAGATAAACATTTTGTGTTTTGCGAAGACACTAAAGCATATAAATCAAATGCAGATCTTGAAAAAACGATTTCTTATTATAAACAAAAAAATACTATGTTTGGTTTTGATTTTTCAATTGAAGCAAGAATGAAAAATGCAGCAAAAAATAGAAATATAAAAGAAGATGATCCAAGTTTTCTTAAAGTCATGGATTTGATAAAGCAATTGATTGCTTTTGAACATAGAAATCCATCTTATTATTTGAACTTTTTAGAAGAAATTGCTGTAAATGAATAATTTTATAAAAAGATCAAAATATTATTGTTTTGAGGTTTTTAAATAGTTTATACTGCTTCATGTACTAAAATAAAAAATAGAATGTTTTTAATTACAAAGAGTTCTCATAGCTGAAAATAATTTGAATGAATTAAAAGCCATTTTTGTAATATAATCTATTTTATTATTAATAATTTAATTGAAATTTTATTTGTACTGTAAGTTTATTATAATAAATTGGAAGTACAATGACTTATCTTAATCATATACAGATATTTGTGATAAATGATGGCTTAAACCTAACGCGCTTTGGAAAGATAAAAAATAAAAAAGATTGAAAAACATGGCTAATCTTACAACATCACCAATTTCTTGCCCGATTTGTCTAGAAGGATTTGGAGCAAATAATGGTTCTGTTTATCCTAATGTTTTAATTACTGATAAACCTAAAATTAGATATATTGCTGATGAAAATGTTTTGGAAATCAAAGTTCTAAGAGTTTGTTCTACAGTCAATCACATATTTTGCGATAGATGCATTAATGAATGGTCAGATGAAAATAAGAATTGTCCTATATGCAGAAGAGCCTATGAAAAATTTTATAGTATGGAAAATTTTTCAGAAGTTTTTGTCGATACTACAGGTAAAACTTGGTTGGTTTTTAGGAAAAGTATTGCATGCTGCTCACCTGATGAGATTGAAATAATATATACAGATCTCTTAGAGAATGATTTAAAAGCTGCAGTGAATTTTAATGAAAACCCTGAAGTTTTTAAAGAAATAATGTCAATTCCTGATGAAAAGAAAAAATCAGAAATCTTACATAGAATAGCCGGAATTTATTTACGAGAACATGATCCTCAGCAAGCTTCAAGGTTATTAATGCAAAGTGAACGAGTAGCAATGGCAATTCCTGATGAGGATAGCAAATCATATGCTTTATTTAAAATAGCTAAAGCTTATATTTCAGAAAAGGATTTATCTAAAGCAGAACAAATAGCAATGGCAATTCCTGATGAATATTTCAAATTTCAGACTTTATGTGAAATAGCCGAAGCTTATATTTCAGAAAAGGATTTATCTAAAGCGGAACAAATAGCAATGGCAATTCC
>Ga0172379_10008966_pt1 | contig 12450 bp, 9 predicted proteins | sample GrowelOW334metaG_FD_119756 | JGI IMG/M metagenome (GOLD analysis project Ga0172379, IMG submission 119756) | Groundwater microbial communities from an aquifer near a municipal landfill in Southern Ontario, Canada - Groundwater well OW334 metaG | ecosystem: Environmental > Aquatic > Deep... | reverse complement strand
TCTTGATGCCGCTGCCGCCGCGACCTTGAGTCTTGTATTCGTCGACGTTCGTGCGCTTGCCCATGCCGTTCTCGGCGATGACGAAGAGCTCGAGCATCTTTTTCTTGAGGAGCGTCGAAGGCATCACGTCCATCGAGACCACGCGGTCGCCGCGCTTCTTGAGCTTGATGCCGCGCACGCCGGCGGCCGAACGACCCATCGGACGCACCGTCTTCTCGGCGAAGCGGATGCTCTGGCCTTCGGCCGTCACTAGCGCGATCTCGTCGGCGCCGCTCGAAGGTTTGACCCAGTTCAAGGTGTCTTCCTCGCCGAGCTTGATCGCGAGAAGCCCGTTGCGTCGCACGTTCTCGAATTCGTCCAAGGACGTCTTTTTGACGACGCCGTTACGGGTGGCCATGACCAGGAACTTGAAGCCCTCGTCCTTCTCGAGCTGGAGCGTGGCCGAAACCTTCTCGTTCGGACCGAGCTGGAGGAAGTTCACGAGCGCCTGCCCCTTCGACGTGCGCGAAGCGAGCGGGACTTCGTAGGCCTTGAGCTGGAACACTCGGCCGCGGGTCGTGAAGAACATGATGTCCGTGTGCGTCGAAGTCCCGAACATCTGCTCGACCACGTCCTCTTCCTTCGTGGTGACGCCGACGACGCCCTTGCCTCCCCGGCCCTGCGTCTTGAAGGTGTCGGGCGGAAGACGCTTCACGTAGCCGTCGCGCGTGATCATAACGAGCGTCGGTTCATTCGGGATGATGTCCTCGGCAGAGAATTCCTTGACGCCATGGACGACGATCTGGGTCCGACGCGGATTCGCGAACCGGTCGCGGATCTCCGTGAGCTCCGTCTTGATGACGCCGCGGATGCGTTTGACCGACGACAGGATGGCTTCGAGTTCCTTGATGAGATCCAGCTTCTCCTTGAGTTCCATCTCGACCTTCAGTCGCTCGAGGTTGGCGAGACTCTGGAGCCGCATCTCGAGGATCGCGACGGACTGCGGTTCGGAGAGCTTGAAGTTCTTGATCAAGTTGAGACGCGCCTCGTCCTTGTCCTTCGACTTCTTGATCGTGTCGATGATCTTGTCGATATGAAGCAGGGCGATCTTCAAGCCTTCGAGGATGTGGGCGCGATCCTTGGCTTTCGCGAGATCGAACGCGGTGCGACGGCGCACCACGACCTCGCGATGCTTCACGAACTCCTCGAGCATCGACTTCAGGTTCAAGACGCGCGGCTGGATGCCGTCGACCAAAGCCAGCATGTTCACGTGGAACGTGGTCTGGAGGTCCGAGCTCATGAAGAGCCGGTTCAATACCTTCTTCGGATAGGCTTCGCGCTTGAGTTCGATCACGATGCGCACGCCTTCCTTGGATGACTCGTCGCGCAAGTCGCGGATGCCTTCGATCTTCTTCTCGTGGACCAGATCCGCGATCTTCTCGATCAAGGTCGCCTTATTCACCTGATACGGGATCTCGGTGACGATGATCGAAGTGCCGCGCTTGTCCTCGACGATCTCCGTCTTGGCGCGGGTCACGATGCCGCCGCGTCCCGTGGCGTACATCTGCAAAATCTCCTTGCGGTCGTAGATGATGCCGCCGGTCGGGAAATCCGGACCTTTGATGAAACCGACGAGATCCTCGACCGTGGCGTCGGAGTTGTCGATCAGGTGCAGGGTGGCATCGCACAGCTCGCCCAAGTTATGGGGCGGGATGTTCGTGGCCATGCCGACCGCGATGCCGACCGTCCCGTTCAAGAGCAGGTTCGGGAACTTGGCCGGTAGGACTTTCGGCTCCTTATGCGAGCCGTCGTACGTCGGCTGATAGTCCACCGTGTCGCGATCGATGTCGAACAGCAGCTCTTCGGCGATCGGCGCGAGCTTGGCTTCGGTATAACGGTAGGCGGCGGCCGAATCGCCGTCCATCGAACCGAAGTTGCCTTGACCGTGAATCAAAGGGTGACGCAAAGAAAAATCTTGGGCCATGCGGACCAAGGCGCCGTACACCGCAAGGTCGCCATGCGGGTGGTATTTGCCGAGCACGTCGCCGACCACGGTCGCGCACTTCTTGAACTTGGCGTTGGCGCGGAGTCCGCTCTGCCACATCGAATAGAGGATGCGGCGGTGCACCGGCTTCATGCCGTCACGCACGTCCGGCAAGGCGCGATCGACGATCACGCTCATCGCGTAATCGATGTAGCTCTCCTGCATCTCGTCGACGAGGGAGCGCTTCAGGATCTCGCCGACGGGATTCTCGAACGCGGGGATTTTCTGGGGTTGTGCCATAGGTGAGGAGATAGCTATAGGGAATGGCTATAGGACGACGTCGACCGACACCGGCCTATTGCTATCCCCTATAGCTATTCCCTCCGACTAATCGCCGGACGCCGCCTCGACCTTCGCCTTCAGCTTCTGGGCGAGCGGCGAGACATCCGACGTGACCGGCGCGACGACGGCGGGAGTCGCCGTCGCGACACCGGTGCCGTAGGAACCGAGTTTGGATTCGTAACCGGCGAAGCTGTCGAGGAACTCGCCCTGGATCGAGGCGGCTTTCCCGCTCGCGGCGGCGATCTCGCGCACCGTATCCGAAAGCGACAGGAACCACACGCCGATTATCCCGGCCATGGCGATCCCGACGATCGCGTAAAGCCGCACGCTGTTCCTGGCATGACGCTCCTCCCACTCGCGCCAGCGCGCGTGCGGGTCGTCGGTCGTCCGGTTTCGGGTTTCGTCTGGCATATGATCGTGATCGTCGTTCACGGCTTCCCAAGCGCCCGGGCCGGAGAGCGGCGGCGGCTCCGACTCGTGGACCGCGTACGGCAGTCCGAACGGCTGTTCCTCGGGGATCGGTCCCGGCAAAGCGGGGTCGGTGACTATCCGCTCGAGCTCTCCCGGTTCGGTCGCCTTCTTTTTCAGGCGTCGGACCGGAGCGGTCTTCGCGACTTTCGTCTTGACGACCGTCCGTCCGGTCTTTTTGACCGTCTTCTTCGCCGGTTTGGCCTTCGTCTTTTTCGTGGCCATAGCGAGACTGATCAGGCCGTCAGGACGTACAACTTGGTCTCATCCTGCGGCAAATCTTTTTTGGCCAATTTCAACCTCTCGACCCGCTCCGGCGCGAGTCCCGATTCCTTGAGGAACCGGTCCACCGTGTCGAGTTCGTCCGTGAGACCGCTCTGCTTCCAATGCGTCGGGATGACGACCCGCGGTTCGAGACGCGTCATGATCTCGACCGCATCGCCCGCCGAAAGCGCCGTACCTTTGTCACCGACCGGCAGGATCAGAATGTCCACGTCCGCCAGCTTGTCGTATTCGGCGTCCGTGAGCTGACGATTGATGCAACCGAGGTGCGCGATCGAGAAATCGTCGATTTCGATGCGATAGAAACTGCAAGGGCGGGTCGGCTTCGAGCGCTTGCCTTCAATCTCGACTTCCGAGAGCGGGAAGCCATAGACGAATACGCCCTTGGATTCGTACTCCCCCGGATGCGAGACGACGAACGGCTTGTTGCCGACGCGATCCGGGACTTCCGACGCCTCGGCCGGATCCGTGACCAGCACGAGGTCGGCTTCGACCGCGCGCGGCATCTTGATGCCATGGTCCGCGCCGAACGGATCGGTGAGCACGCTGACTTCACCGACCGTCTGTTTGGCGGTGATCTTGAGGCAAGAAAGCCCGTACCATTCGATGACTATATTGGCCATATTCGCGGTCCATCAAGACGAGAACTTCGTGAAGCGAGATTATCACGCTTGAGGGAACTAGACTAGTATCCAGCCAGTAGCCGAGTAGCCAGTCGCCAGTAGGTCGGTCCGTCCGGTGCCGACTTACTCGCGACTGGCTGCGGCTCACTCGAACAGATCGATGACCCCTTGATAATAATCGATCTCCCCTTTCACGTCCTCGGCCGTCACTTCGCGTTCGATGCCGCTCCAACCTTCGCTGAAGACCTTCACCTTGTCCAAAATCTCGTCTCGCCATTTCTCGGACTTCTCGGCGTAGCTCCCGAGCTCGGCGATCATGCCGTCGATGCGCTTCACTTCCTCTTTGTAACCCTTGAGCGCGTCCTCGCAGACCTGTTTATGTTCGCCGGAACACAGCGACTCGATCCCTTCGACCACCTTGTCGTGAGCCGAGAGCTTGGCCAAGACGAGTTCCTGCTTCTCCTCGGGAGTGAAACCGGACTCGAAATCGCCGCCGTGCCTCACGTCCTTGATGCTGCCGCCCTTCTTCACGAACGCCCGATATTTCTCGAGCGTCGTCGGGGAAAGCGCCGCTTCGAGATACTCGGTCTCGTCATGACGTCCATCAGTGTCGTGGATGTGCCAAAAAGCCTTCCGGTACGGCCAGATCTCCTTGCCGAACGCGATGGCCGTCTCCTCGATCGTCTCGCGAGACGCGCCATGATCCCGTTCAAGCGCCGCGAGCGCGTCTTCCATGTCGGTCCGCCGCCCGGAGGGGAAGAACCGCGGCGCCTTGGCGATCACTTGGCGGAGCAGGTCGAGCGAGTATTGGTATTTGTGCATAAACGAGGGGATAGCTATAGGCGATAGCGATAGCGATAGGGCCGACATCGATGCCGACCTATCGCTATTCCCTATCGCTATTAACTAATAACCGAATATGTCCGGCGGTTCCTCCGGCTTGTCCGACTTTTTCGCAGGCGCGACGGTCTCGCCTTTCTTCACGGACGACGAGCCGAAGGAGCTCATCACCTTCTCGGGTTCGGACTGATGACGAGCCGCGCCGGCAATCGCTCCGCCGCCGACCGGAACGCGTGCCGCGTTCGCGCGTCCCGCGTCCCCAGGTTTCGCCTGACCGCCGTTCCTGACCGCGCCGAACGCCTCGTCGACCCGTTTCTTGGCCGCCGCTTCCTCGTCCATGCGTTCGTGGAGCATGGCTTTCGCGTGCACCAATTTCTGTTTCTCGGACAGTCCCGGATGCGCTTCGATGTCGACCTCCTTCGCGACGGTCGACTTGAACGCCGAGACGCCGGAGGACGAGGCTGAACTCTTGAGCATCCCCTCTTTCTTCAATTCCTCGAACGCCGCCTTGACCTGCGAAGTCCGGATCTCGCCAGCGTGACGCAGATTCACCCCGGTCTTCTCGAGCACCTTCTTGACCACGCCCGAATCGAGCCGCTTCCCAGGCGCCAGATTCTTCGAAATCGCTTTTCCGAACGCCGTCTTGGTGATTTTCATGTGATCGAGGGTATAGCCATAGGGAATAGCGATAGGTCGAAGGGAGGGACGGCGTCGTCCTATAACTATTCCCTATAGCTATACCCTCCACTCGATTTTACCCCAGCATGGCGCGGGCGGCCATGGCGGTTTGACCAAACCAGGCGCTGTCGCTAACATTCCACGGCTCACCAAGGAGGATTCGATGGGAGCGAGACTGTACCTTGTCAGGCACTGGGAAACCCGAACGAACGCGGGCGACATCATGCAGGGTTCCGGCGACTCGCCGGCAAGCGAACGCGGACTGCGGCAGGGCGAAGCGACGAATCGAGCGCTCGCGGACATCAAGTTGGATATGACCCTGAGCGGACCGCAATGGCGTCATATTCACACCGCTTACGCCATCCTCGGACCCGATCCGATGATAGTCAAGACCGATTGTCGGCTCCGCGAACAGCATATGGGCGACTGGGAAGGCGTCCCGATCGCCGACCTTCTCCGCGACCACGGCGAACTGTTTCGGGCTTGGCGCGAAGGTCGCGATTGCCCCGAGAACGGCGAAAAGCACGAGGCCCTGCGCGAACGGGTCACGGACGCCTGGATGACAATCGCCGGAAACGCCGTGCGTCACGAGCAAGACGTCCTCGTCGTCACCTCGAGCATGCCGATCCGCGCGATCCTCGGCCACGTCCTCGACTTGCCGATCTCGAGCTGGCGGGCGATCGCGGTCGACAACTGCAGTATCACCATCCTGCGACACAAGGATGACGGTTACTGGCAGGTCGAGACCTTGAACGACACGCACCACCTCCGCGAGGTCGGCGTGAACAAGACGTTCGTCTGAACGGGAACGCCGGTCGATGGACACGAAAACGACCGAGGACCCAGAAAGGTCATCGGCCGTATTTTTTTGTCACGGCGTATAAAAAACGCCGGCCGACGATCCACGCTGGATCGACGACCGGCTGGCCCCGAAAGGCCCGACCTACTCCTCCGCTTCGTCCTCGCGCGGCTTCACGAAGACGAAGACGGCGTCCGGACGGAAGAAATGCCGTTCCGTCCGGAAGACGTTCAACGACCCATCCTCCAGGACGAACGTAGCCGACTCCGTCGCGACGAAGTAGCGTACCTTGTCTTCGCCAAAGGCGGCGGGAAAACGTCCGTCCTGCTCGAGCACGAGCGTCGGAACGACCTCGGCGGGACAGGCTCCGAGCCCGAAGGACGCGGCTCGTTCGACGATTTGCTCGTAGGTCGCCTGGGTGAGGAACCCGAGCTCTCCGACCGAGACCGTGACCAGGTCGACCCTTGTCGGCTCGGTCTCGACACTGAACCCCTTGCTCGGATCCAAGGCGACGAGCACGTCAGGCATGATCGTGAACCGTCCAGCAACGCACACGGACAGGAGTCGTTCGAGCAACTCCATTTCCCTGCACTCGCCGAGCGTCACCGTCCAACGGACAGCGAAATCGGGCAGGGCGAAAAGTACGCGATCATACGATTCGTAACGTGACATGAACCCGGCCCGAAGACAGGGAACATCGTCCAGGGCGACACTGAACCGATACGGGGACGAACGCGACGACCCGTCCTCTCTCTCCATGACGACGACCGCCTGACTGACGACGTGCAACGAACGATCAAGGTCGTGGACCGAGGCGCAGCTCGGCAGGTGCAAGGCGATTTCCGGCGGGCAGGGCACAAGCCCATTCTCCGCCGCCTTCTCCACCAGCCGATCGACCGAGACCTGCTCCTTGAATCCGAGGTCCCAAGGAGTCAGTTCGACGAAATGCACCTGACCGACCAGGTTCCCTGACCCCATCCGGAACGACGTTCCTGGACCTCGGATCACCCGCTCGGCCGTCTCGGTCAAACGAAACCGACCGATCTGCTCTAAGATTTGGTCGAGGTCGAATAGAACACCAAGGTCCGACCGAAACGATACTTTCCAGGGCCGCAACCATGGATTGTCGCCGCGAAGGAAGCGCTTCGCGGCCACGAGCCAACTGCGCCCATCCTTCCCGGAGCACTTCTCCATGACGTCCGACACTATTCCACGAATCTCCTTCACGCTCACAACACCGAGCATGCCTTTTCGCGACATGGTCAGCTCCTTCCTGCCGTCGTTATGGCGTGCCTCGTTCCGGGACCTTCCCGGACAAGGGACACCTCCTTTTGAAGACGGCGGTACGATATCGCTCCAGCCGATGCCGCGCCGCCGCCTTCAATAACTCAAATTTTCAACGGACGACGGGTAAGTGTAGCGGAAATCACCGAATTAGTCAACTATCGCCCACTGGCTAAACCGAGGTCCCTTGCCAAAACACCCTTTTGACTTAGACTACGGCCGATGAATTACCTGGGCTTTTCGCCAAGACGTTCGTTTGACCGCCAACCAAGACAGGACTGGACACGAAGCGGCCGAAGACCACGAAAGGTCCTCGGCCGTATTTTTGTCCGCTCGCAAAAAAATAGCCGATCATCCATGTTGTCGGTCAGAAGACCCGAGTCCTATACCCGGACGGACTCCGGATTGTCGGACGGCTCATGGATGATCGGAACGCGTGGATCGACTTTTATCGAAGGTCCTCTGCCCGACAGGATCAGTCATCGCGCCGCGTGGCGCGAAACTTCCCACGGACAGCCGTCGGCGAAACGGTGTGGACCTCGCCACTGCCCCCTTTCTCCTCGAAGGTTGGAGCGATGGCCCTGACCGCCGATCACGGCGCGACGGGCTTGACTGCATGATGACATCGACCGATTCCGGTGTCAACCTCACGCCCGCTGACTTAACCGCATCCGCCCCCTTGCCAAAAACGCCCTTCTGACATAGACTACTGCCGATGAATTACCTGGGCTTTTCGCCCGGTTTTTATCTCAAACCGGATCTCCGGCCGCTTTAAGGCACGGACTGGTTCCCTTCCCGCGTGGCAAAGGGTAATGGCTGTACGCTATGAAGAAAGTGAAGAAGGAAGAGCAGGCCGAGTCCGAGTTCGGCAAACTGCTCACCGAAGTCGGGACGCCGCAGATCCCGAAGACGAACGACGTCGTCAAAGGCGTCGTCCTGACGGTGGCGAAGAACGAGATCCGCGTGGACATCCCGGGCTACAAGACGGGCGTCGTCCGCGGTCCGGAGCTCATGAACGAATCCAACGAATTCGGCGGCCTCAAGCCCGGTGACGAGGTCGAGGCCACGGTCATCGATCTCGAGAACGAGAACGGCGACCTCGAACTCTCCTTCCGCTTCGCCGGCCACCGAAAGGCCTGGGACAACGTCGCGGCGCTCCGCACCTCCGGCGAACCGGTCGCGGTCACGGTGATCGAAGCGAATAAGGGCGGCCTCATGGCCCGGGTCGGCAACCTCGTCGGCTTCCTCCCCGTCTCGCAACTCTCGCCCGAGCACTACCCGCGCGTCGCCGGCGGCGAGAAGCAGAAGATCCTCGAGAAACTCAAGTCGTTCGTCGGCAAGCCGCTCCAGGTCCGCATCCTGGACGCCTCGGAGCGCGACGAAAAGCTCATCCTTTCCGAAAAGGCCGTCTGGGAAGAGGCGCAAAAGAACGTCCTCGCCCGCTACCGTCTCGGCGACCGCGTCGAAGGCGAGATCACGGCCGTCACGGACTTCGGCGCGTTCGTCAAGTTCGACTCGCTCGAAGGTCTGGTGCATATCTCGGAGATCGCCTGGCAACGCATCGACCACCCGCGCGACCTCGTCAAAGTCGGCGACCACGTGCAGGCCGAGATCATCGGCATCCAGGGTTCCAAGATCTTCCTCTCGATGAAGAAGCTCGTGGATGACCCCTGGAAGCGCGTCGCGAGCCGCTACGAGATCGGTTCCACGGTCCGCGGCAAGATCCTCAAGGCCAACCCGTTCGGATTCTTCGTCGAGCTCGATCCCGAGATCCACGGTCTCGCCCACGTGAGCGAGCTCTCCGTGAAGCCGATCAAGGATCCGAGCGAAGTCGCGAAGGTCGGCGACACCTTGGACTGGAAGATCATCTCGATCGAACCCGAACATCATCGCCTCGGCCTCTCCCTCAAAGCCGTCGAGGAAGACGACGCGAAGAGCAAGGGCGAGACGACCGAAACCAAAGCCGAGGAAAAGACCAAAACCGGATCCGAAAAGCCGGCCGAAGAGAAAGCGGCCGAATAAACGAGACAGCAAAGCCCTCCGCCGACGCGGAGGGCTTTTGATTCCATTCGTTACTGGCTGACTGGCCTACTCGCCTACCTCGATCCACGACTACACCGCCCGATTGTCCTTGACGTTCTCCCAAGCGAGGTTGAAGAGCGACCTGATGACTTGCGCCAGTTCCTTGCTCTCGATCATGACGGCGACCGGATCGCCTTTGTAGGAAAGCAGGACGATCTTGTCGTCGAACACCGTCATCTCGCCCGGTACGTCATACTTGTCTCCCGCAATGGCCCGACGATCGAGATGCGGCGGCCGGTCCGCCGGGACGTACGCGCCCGGATCGCTGACCGAATGGATCGACCTGCCCTTGATCCCCAGATTCTTGACCCTTTCGAACTGACGCCTGGCGCTCGCCGTCGGCACCGACTTCCTGTAATAGTCGGCGCCGAGCATGCCGACGAAGGATTTGCTTTCGGATTTGAGCAACTCCTGGCGCACCGCCTCGAGGCCGTCATGGCCTTCGAAGAGACGGACGGTCGGCACGTTGCCGTCGGGACGCATCCGTTTCAATTCCGGCAGGACCTCTTTCAGCACCTCCTCCTTCTCGCGAAGATGGTGCATCTCATCCTCGTAAAGCGCCATGAGACGCTCCGGCGACTCGGCGGAAAAGAAACGTTTCTTGCCCTTATCGAAGCTGGTCATGAGGCCGCGACCGTTCAAGGTCGCGATCTGGACGTAAGTGGTGGCGCGGTTCACGCCGGCCTTCTTCGCGATCGTCTGGACGGGCGAGGGCCCGAGCTCGAGCGCCGCGATGTAGACCTTGGCCTCCTTGTCGGACAGTCCGAAGTGCTGAAGCCGGTCGTAGATAGTCATAATCCCATTATCCGTTATGAAACAAACCGCTTACCGATGCCGCTTGCCCTGTCGCTCGCGAGCGACAGGGCTTGCCACGTCGCTCGCGAGCGACGTGGTTTGCCCGGCTTTTGTCCGTACAGTATAACATGCGGGACGAGGGGATAGCGATAGGGAATAGCAATAGGTCGATACCGAGACGAGGCGATAGCTATAGGGAATAGCCATAGGACGACGACCGATCCGGTGTCTGCCTATCGCTATAGCCTATAGCTATCGCCTCGACTATACTGTTGGCATAACGAAAACCCCATGCGCACCACCACGAGACAGATCGTCGTGTTCGTAGTCCTGCTCATCGCCTTCGCGCTCCTGCTCTCGACCTATTCGGTCGGCGGCGCTTCGGACAAGGTCGACATGAAGACCCTGATCGCGCAGATCCAGGACGGCCAAGTGAAATCGATCGAGATCGACGGCGACAAACTCGCGATCGAGCTCGCGAACGGCAAGAAGGAGCGTTCGCTCAAGGAGCCCGAACAGACCCTGCCCGCGTTGCTTGGCGAATACGGCGTGCCCGCGGAAAAGCTATCGGCGGTCGCGATCGACGTCCGCGAGCAGTCGACGGCGGCCGTGCTCTTCGCGACGCTCGCGCCGTTCGTCATCCCCTTCCTTCTGGTCGGCGTCTTCATCTATTTCATGATGCGCCAGGTGCAGGGCGCGAACTCCAAAGCGCTTTCCTTCGGCCAGAGCGGCGCCCGCGAATACAAGAAGGACACCAAGGACAAGGTCACCTTCAAGGACGTGGCCGGCGTGCGCGAGGCTAAAGAAGAATTGCTCGAAGTCGTCGAGTTCCTCAAGTCCCCGAAGAAATTCATCGACCTCGGCGCCAAGATCCCGAAGGGTGTCTTGCTCATGGGCAACCCCGGCACCGGCAAGACGATGCTCGCCCGGGCCGTGGCCGGCGAGGCGAACGTGCCGTTCTTCTCGATCTCGGGTTCGGAGTTCGTCGAGATGTTCGTCGGCGTCGGTGCCGCCCGCGTCCGCGACCTCTTCGCCCGCGCCAAGAAGAGCGCCCCTTGCATCATCTTCGTGGACGAGATCGACGCCGTCGGTCGCCAGCGCGGCAGCGGCGTCGGCGGCTCGCACGACGAACGCGAACAGACCCTGAACCAGATCCTGGTCGAGATGGACGGCTTCGACGCGAACTCGGGCGTCATCGTGATGGCCGCCACGAACCGCCCGGACGTCTTGGACCCCGCTCTGCTCCGCCCCGGTCGCTTCGACCGGCGCGTCGTCTTGGATCTCCCGGACGTGAACGATCGCGAACAGATTCTCAAGATCCATGGCCGCGGCAAGCCGCTCGCTTCGGACGTCAAACTTCGCACCGTGGCCGAGCGCACCCCGGGTTTCTCGGGCGCCGATCTCATGAACCTGATGAACGAAGCCGCCATCCTCACCGCGCGCAAGAACCGCAAGCAAGTGAGCATGGACGACCTGCTCATATCGGTCGAGAAGGTCATGCTCGGACCCGAACGCAAGAGTTACATCCTCTCGGCCGAAGAGAAGCTCGTCACCGCCTACCACGAAGCCGGTCACGCGCTCGTCTCGCACGAACTCCCCTACGCCGATCCGGTGCACAAAGTCTCGGTGATCCCGCGCGGCCACGCCGCCGGTTACACGCTCAAACTGCCCGACGAAGAGCGCAAGATGCGTCAACGCCAGGAATTCCTGGACGACATCGCGGTCTCTCTCGCCGGCTACGTGGCCGAAAAGGAAATCTTCGGCGAGGTCACGACCGGCGCCTCGAGCGACCTGCGCACCGCGACCCGTCTCGCCAAGGCGCTCATCACCCAATACGGCATGAGCGATCTGCTCGGACCGCGCACCTTCGGCGAACGCGAGGAGCTCATCTTCCTCGGCCGCGAGATCACGGAACAGCGCGACTATTCGGAGTCAGTGGCCAAGACGATCGACGAGGAAGTCTCGCGGATCATCGGCGAAGGGCTCCGGGTCGCGACCGGCGTCGTGCGCAAGGAGCGCGACATCATGGACAAGATCGCGACCGAGCTGGTCACGAAAGAAAGCGTCGAACGCGAAGAGTTCGAGCGGCTCGTCGGCCATCCGCACGCGCCTCGGCCGAAGCGCGTGCCATTGAAGTAGCGTATAGTCAGTGTCGTCGAAGACATACCGATGGTCGACGCACCGACCCCCTCTCTTCGGAAGAGAGGGTTGGGGTGAGTTCCGTCGGCGGGTCGTGCTACTACGTCCGACGTAACTCCTCCCAACCTCCTCTTCCGAAGAGGAGGAGCCGGCCC
>Ga0172379_10008965_pt1 | contig 12451 bp, 8 predicted proteins | sample GrowelOW334metaG_FD_119756 | JGI IMG/M metagenome (GOLD analysis project Ga0172379, IMG submission 119756) | Groundwater microbial communities from an aquifer near a municipal landfill in Southern Ontario, Canada - Groundwater well OW334 metaG | ecosystem: Environmental > Aquatic > Deep... | reverse complement strand
TCTTCAAGCCAAGTCATTGCCTTGTCTTTTTCATTTGAATCGAAATGTTTGACTTCCGCACTGACAAAATGGCTTGCTATTTTCGGGACGACAGTCAGAAACCTGCTGTCTGTAACGGCGGCGACTTTTCTGATTTTCCTGTGATGGTTCTTTACGAACTTGAAGTGTGCGAGCATCGCGGCGAAATTTTCCCAGCCGGGGAAGCGGTCGCCGGGACAAAGCATGAGTCCGTTCAATTTCCCCTTTTCTTCGATATACGGATCGATCTCCTTTGCGAGATTCGCAAAATCCCCGGCGGCAAGCGGGCCGTGCGGCATTACGACAAGGATTCCCTTGTCTTTCAGAAGTTCATACGTGACCATGGGCGCCTCCTTAATTCATTCCAAGTGCAAAGCGGACAGATTCATGCACCTCTTTCATCTGTGTATTAACATGTATATGCTAATACATGTATATGTAATTGTCAAATTTTGCGTGTGGAGCAAGAAAGGATATATTCTGAAATAAGATCACAGGCGAGATGCCTGTGCTAGTGCGCCTGTGGGGCGCACATCATTTTTAAACAAAGGAGGAAGGCAATGCAGTCAATCAAAGCGGATGTCATTTATACGGGCGACAAGGTTCTCGAGGATTTTTCCATTAATGTTTCAGGATACAGGGTGCTTTCGCTGACGCGGAAGCCGGCGGGTGAAGTCATCGGCGAGTACAAGTGCGTCACCCCCGCGTTCATAGACGCGCACTGTCATATTGGGATGTGCAGGAGCGGAGAACCCTCCAGCGAGGATGAGGCCAATGATCAGCTTGATTCCATAATGGTTCTTGCCGATGCGCTTGATTCGGTTCAGATGGATGATGCCAGTTTCGGTGAAAGTGTCGAGAACGGTTTCCTTTATTCATGTGTTGCCCCTGGGAGCGGAAATATAATTGGCGGACTTTCCGCGTTTATAAGAAACTATGCCAGCGACACCAACGCCGCATTTATCTGCCGTGCCGGAATGAAGGCTGCATTTGGCTATAACCCGATGTCAACCAGGGATTGGAAAGGCACTCGTCCATGGACGAGGATGGGCTGTCTGGCGATACTGAGAGGTGAATTCCTTGATATTGCCGGCAAAGCGAAAGGCGGGAAAAAGGAAATTGAGAAACTTAGCCCGAAGCAGAAGGCCCTCAAGGATATCCTTGACGGTAAAACCGTATTGAGGGTGCATGTCCACAAATCCGACGACATTGCAGCGCTCCTGCGTTTTGTGGACGAGTTCAAGCTCAAAGTGACTGTTGAGCATGCCGGAGACGTATATGATTTCGCGACTTTTGCGGAACTCGCAAAAAGGGGGATTCCTGTGATTTACGGGCCGATGGACAGTTTTGCATACAAGGTGGAACTGAAGCATCAGGACTGGAGGAACATAAGATTCCTGATTGACAGCGGAGTCCGGTTCGGACTCATGAGCGATCATCCGGTTATCCAGCAGAACTGCCTGCTTCTGACGCTCCGGCATTTTCTGAGAATGGGATTGAGCAGGTCGGAGGCGATTGCAATACTCACAAAAAGCAATGCCGGGATTCTGGGGGTTGACAAATTCCTGGGGACGCTTGAGAAAGGCAAATGGGCGAGCTTTGTATGTTGGAACGGCGATCCGTTTGAGCTTGCATCATATCCCCTGTCCGTTTTCGGCGAAGGAAAACTGGTTTACAGGAGCTACTGATCTGCCTGTCGAAATCCTATTCGCTGGGATATGTGTTTTTTTCAGGGCTGGAAGAATATAAACCGTATCCACGTGAATGCCGGAAAGATCCCCTACTGACCCGACGACAATCTTTCGGCGCTCTGCATTGGAAGGCCGGCGGCGAGGATTTTCAACTGGGCGTGTTCGATATTGTATTTCGCGCGGAGCGAACGCAGTTCATGGCTTTTTGTGTCAAAAATGACGGCTGCCGCGCGCGAATCAAAATCCCTGGGCTGTCCCACGGATCCAGGATTTAGAAGGAATTTTTCGCCATTTGACTCCCTGAGATTTCTCGATGTGAGCATTTCTATTGAGACGTTTCCATGTTTCAGCGTAAAAATAAGGGGAATGTGCGTGTGTCCGTAAAAACAGAATTTCGAGGACTGGAGAAAGAAATGAAACAGCGCGCTCTGTGAACTCAGGATGTATGGCCAGCTTTTCCCGTCTATGCCTTCAAGGGATGAATGGACGAACTGAACACCTTCCACCTCCATGTGATAGGGCAGGGTGTCCAGCCACGATATGTATGCCTTCGGGAGTGTCTGCTGCATCCAGAGGATCACTTTTTTCGCGCAGGGCTGGATGTCCCAGTCGGAACCGTGCTGTGTCGTATAGTGGTCGTGGTTTCCGCGTATTGACTCGATTTTCATGTCCTGGACAAAGTCAATGCATTCCCTGGGGGATGCGCCATACCCGACGATGTCACCGGTGCAGACAATCTTGTCGCAGCCGGCCTCCTTGATGGTTTTGTAGCAGGAAGTCAAAGCTTCAATGTTACCGTGTATATCGCCTATGATTCCTAACAGCATGCTGACTTCACAATATTTATTTTTGGAACTGCAATGGCATACTCTACCCCCGCAACCGCGTATGTTAAAAGGCATGTGCCCATCTTTTTGAATAAAAATCCCCAATATCTCATATTTTGACTCAAAAATCTTGAAAAATGCATTCTATTGTTTAAATTGATGAAAATTTTTTATGTGAAACACAAGATACAAGACACACCATATATGAATCAGAATCAGGTTTATGATGAAAGCAAGGTCAAGACACTAAGTTCCCTCGAGCACATCCGGCTGAGGCCGGGAATGTATGTCGGAAGAATGGGTGACGGCACACATCCCGACGACGGTATTTACATCCTCATCAAGGAAATCATAGACAACAGCGTGGATGAATACATAGTCGGTTCGGGACGCCGCATAGATGTTTCGATAAGCGAAAAACAGGTGACGGTCAGGGATTACGGGCGCGGTATTCCGCTCGGCAAGGTCATTGAATGCGTTTCCCAGATAAACACGGGAGCGAAGTTCAATACCGATGTCTTCCAGTTCTCCGTCGGGCTGAACGGCGTCGGCACAAAGGCGGTGAACGCCCTCTCGGAATATTTCGAGGTCACGTCCTTCCGTGAAGGCAAGTTCAAGAAAGCCGTTTTTAAAAACGGCAATCTTGTCAAGCAGGACGACGGCAAATCCTCCGAGCAGAACGGTACGCTGATCACTTTCATACCCGACTCGCAGATGTTCCCCAAGCTTACTTTCGACAAAGAGTATGTTGAAAAAAGATTGTGGATGTATGCGTACCTGAACAGCGGGCTTTCCCTCTATTTCAACGGGGAGAGGTTTTATTCCAAGAACGGCCTCCAGGATTTGATTGAGACGGAGGTCGGGGATGAAAAGCTCTACAACATAATCCATTTCAAGGAGAAGACTCTTGAGTTTGCATTCTGCCACACCACGAACTACGGCGAAAATTATTATTCCTTTGTGAACGGGCAGTACACGAACGACGGCGGAACCCACCTCTCGGCCTTCAAGGAGGGCATACTGAAAGCCGTAAACGACTTCGCCCAGAAAAGCTTCGACGGCAGCGACGTCCGCGACGGAATCGTCGGCGGAATCGCAATAAAGCTGCAGGATCCGATCTTTGAATCGCAGACGAAAAACAAGCTCGGCAACACGGACATCAGGGCCGGGATTGTGAATGCCGTCAAGGATGCGGTCCTTAACTACATGCACCGCCATCTCGACCAGGCGAATGTGATGATTGAAAAAGTGACCCTGAACGAAAGCGTAAGGAAGGAAATCCAGGGCATCAAGAAGAAATCCAAGGAGATAGCGAAGAAGATCGCGCTCAAGATCCCCAACCTCAAAGACTGCAAGTTCCATCTCAATGACGGCTCTTCCAAAGGGAGGAATTCGATGCTCTTCATCACGGAGGGGCAGTCAGCGGCCGGTTCAATGGTCAGTAGCCGGGATGTCTATTCACAGGCGATTTTCTCCCTCCGAGGCAAGCCGCTGAACTGCTATGCGAAAAAGGTTGACGAGATTTACAGCAATAACGAGCTTTACTTCATAATGCAGGCCCTGAACATTGAAGAGGACATTGAAAACCTCAGATACAACAAGGTTGTGATTGCAACCGATGCGGATGTTGACGGCGTTCACATACGGAATCTGCTGATAACATATTTCCTGCAGTTCTTCGAGCCTCTCGTGCTCTCGGGGCATCTTTATATCCTTGAAACCCCGATATTCAGGGTCAGAAACAAGGAAAAGACGGTCTACTGCTATGACGACGGGGAGAAGGGGAAGGCCATTCGTGAGCTTGGGGAGAGGAGCCTGGAGATAACCAGATTCAAAGGACTCGGCGAGATTTCACCGTCGGAGTTCGGACAGTTCATAGGCGAAGACATCCGCCTCACAAGTGTCACCGTTGACCACATGCGCAACGTTCCGGAAATTCTCGCGTTCTACATGGGTGACAATACCCCGGAGCGCCGTAATTATATTATGGAGAATCTTGTTCCATGAAGAAGCACAAGGACAAAAACAAGGATAAGGAGCTGAAGGGGGAAGAGGCCGTAAGAAAGGAATCCCCGGAAGAGGCTGAAAAAGAAGAGGCTGTTTCCGCAGCTGAAGTTTCCGAAAGTGAAAACATCGGGCCCACCGCAATTCCGAGAAGCGGCAATACGCATCTGCGCAGGCTGATGGACGTGAACTTCCTCGAATACGCCTCCTATGTGATAAAGGACAGGGCCATTCCAGATGTGGATGACGGGTTGAAGCCCGTCCAGCGCCGGATTCTCTGGTCTCTGAAAAGACTGGACGACGGGAAATTCCACAAGGTCGCCAATGTCGTCGGCCATACAATGCAGTATCACCCCCATGGAGATGCATCAATTTACGAGGCGCTGGTTGTTGTCGCCAACAAGGAGTATTTCATAGACAGGCAGGGGAATTTCGGAAACATATTCACCGGTGACGTGGCGTCTGCGGCGCGTTACATCGAGTGCCGCCTGAACTCCCTTGCGAAAGAGGTTCTTTTCAACAATGACATAACCGAATTCGTTGATTCCTATGACGGCAGAAACAGGGAGCCGGTTTCACTTCCGGTCAAAATCCCGGCTCTCCTCATGCTTGGAGCGGATGGGATCGCCGTCGGAATGTCAACCAAGATACTCTCTCATAACTTCAATGAGCTTATCGAGGCCCAGATTGCAATCCTGAGGGGCGAGAAATTCACGGTGTATCCTGATTTCATCCAGGGCGGCCTTATGGATGTCACGGATTACAATGAAGGCAACGGCAGGATTGTCCTACGCGCAAAGATAGAGAAAAACGGACGCAAACTCATCATCCGCGAGATTCCGGCGGTAACCAACACCGAGAAACTCATCGCTTCAATCGAGAACGCGGTCCGTAAAAATAAAATCAAGGTTTCATCAATCAACGATTATACCGGCGAGAAGATCGAAATCGAGGTGACGCCTGCAAGAGGTTACGACACGGACAAGGCGCTGAATGCGCTTTACGCCTACACGGACTGTTCGGTTTCCGTCAGCGCAAGCCTTATTGTCATCGCGGACAACAAGCCGGTGAAGATGTCGGTCAGCGAGGTTCTTCACAGGAACACCGGAAAGCTTGTTGAATATCTCCGCCGCGAACTCGAAATCGAACTGGGGAAACTCAACGATTCGTTCCATGACAAGACACTCGCCCAGATATTCATTGAAAACAGGATTTACAAACGTATCGAGAAGTGTGAGACCTATGAGAAGGTCCTAAAGGAAGTCCATGCCGGGCTTGAGCCTTTCCGCCACATGCTCAAACGCGATGTTACGGATGCCGACATTGAGAAACTCCTCGCGATCCCGATACGCAGGATTTCCCTTTTCGACATCAACAAGAACAAGAAGGATATTGACGACATAGTCCTGCAGATCGAGGAGGTCCAGAAAAACCTCAAGCGCATGAAGGCTTATGCGATAAAATATCTCAAGGGGCTGCTCGACAAATACGGCAAAGATTATCCGAGGCACACTGAGATAGAGACCTTCGACAAGATAGATGTGAGGAAGGTGGCCCTCAACAACATCAAGGTCGGATGGGACAGGAAAAACGGATTCATAGGCACGTCCGTGAAAAGCGACGACACTGTCACCTGCAACGAGTATGACCGTCTTCTCTGTATCGAACGCAACGGCAAATACAAAGTCATTGCGATTCCGGACAAGATGTTTGTCGGACGGCTGGTTTATTTCTGCAAATACGACAAGAGCCTTGTGTTCAACATTGTCTACAAGGACAGGAAGACAGATTTCAGCTATGCGAAACGCACGGTGATAAGCAAGTTCATAACCGACAAGGAGTACAATATCGCTCCTGACGGCTGCAAGATTGACCTGATTAACACGCGCCCGAATTATGTTTACGAATGTGTGTTTGAACCCAAGCTCCATCAGAAGCAGAAAAGCGGTACGCTTGATTTCAGTAAAATCGGAATGAGGACCCCGCAGTCGCGCGGCTTCAGTATTGCAAACAAGAAAATAACCGATTATCGTTTTCTCGGTGTCTCGGACGGACAGGGCAACATAGTCCAGCCCGCCGCCGAAACGGTCGAAGGCGAGCCGCAGCCGCCTGCTCCGGAAGATGTTTTCCCGCCAGTGGAGGCTTCTGTTCCCGTCTTGGAATCCGCAGGTAAAACTCCGAAGACTGTAAAATCCGGGTCCGAAGAGGAAACTGTTGAGGGGAAATCCGCTAAAAAGGAGACTCCCGGGGAAAAGGATGCCAGGGAGGAAGAGGCTCTTGAGCTTGAAGCGGAAGATGCTGAAGATGAAAAAGTGAAAAAGGGCAGGGGCGGAAAGCCTGCGAAATCAAAAGCATCCAAGCCGGGGACAGAGAGGAAAACCCTTAAATCCGAAAAGAAACCGGACGGGAAAAAAGAACATCCGGAGAAGGCGGTCAAAGGCTCCAAGAAAGGCGGAGCCGAAGACTGGGGGATAGCCCAGCCCGAATTGGGATTCTGAGATATTCCATCTTGTTGCCGCGTTCCTTTTCCGATGAATGCAATTCGGTGTCTACAGACGTTTCCGACCTGTCTTCAGGTATTGCATGTCTCAAAAATCCGCGATCTGGAGTTTCTGGATTCTAGGGATGTATTTTTCAGCCTCTTTGACGCGGTCTTCCTCTACCATGCGCAGAAAATTGGTGATCATCTCATTGTGCGCCTCACAGGTGAAATAATTTCTTAGCGGCATGAACTGTTTAATCATTTCGGAATCGGGATGTTCAATCGGCCAGAGCGCTGAAACTTTACGGATACCGGACACTGCATAATTCCCATGCAAGGCGCACCAGCCGTCAAAGTAGCGTTCAACCTCGTCCGGATCTTGAATTATTCTTGAGATTTTAGACATATACCTGCAGAATGCGGCTTTTTTCCTGCCGGTCAACGGGATGATCTTTTCCGGAGTATAGCCGAAAGTGTAAGGTATGATTTCCAGGCTGAACGCCGCTTGTCTGTCGAAGGCCAGCTTGATTATGAATCCGCTCCACCAGAATGCCTTCGGATTAAACTGCTGCCACGGTGTCGGGAAATAAAAATTACCGGGACAGTAAAAAATCGGAGTGCCTTTCCATACCTCAATTCCCTGCGGGCAATGTGCGTGAATATGGATTACCGCATGTGCACCGGCTTCGGCGAAGGCGCGGCAGGTCTTGATTACTCGCGGACTTGGCAGCGGGTTGCCCTCATTTCCGCCGTGCATAATCACAATCACATGATCCGCCTTGACGGCGGTTTCCCTTATAAGGTTGATATTGCCGAGAGGATCCAGCGGCGCGGCGCCCGGTTTGTTCTTGTCCGCAGTGCCGAATTCATTTTCCGCAATATTGATGAATGCTATTTTCATTCCGTTTCTGCTGATAATCAACGGCCTTACGGCCTCGTCCAGATTTTTTCCGGCACCAACGGTCCTGATGCCGTTTTTCTCCAGCATTTTGATGGTTTCCATGACCGGTTCCGTACCGAAGTCGCCGATATGGTTGTTGGCCAGCGCCGCAATGTCAAAGCCGGCGGCTTTGACGAAATCAATGCACTCAGGCGGACATTTCAGGTTCGGCCCGCTCTTTACGATGGGCGTCCTGGCGTTGGTCAGCGGGGTTTCGAGCTGCACCACGGACAGATCGCAGTCGTCAAGAACGGCTTTGATTCCGGACAGTATTTCCGAAGATTTCCCCGCACGGACCGGAGCAATCGCCTTATCCCACGGACAGCAGTCTCCGGTTATCAGGACTTCGACTTTTTCTTTCGATTGACTTTGGCGGAAAACTTCCTTGCCGTCTTTAAATGTCAGCACTGCATCTCCCGGCTATTGTTTCTTTTATTGAATATTTTTTAATCAGACTTTTGATTTTTGACTTCGTCAACGGCTTGAACAAAGCATCCCACGGGGCGGCTAATTTCAGTTTCTTCCCGGCAAGCGCATTATACACATCCGGCAGATCCAGAGTGTCCAGGATTCCGGGAATCATGCAGGAAAGCGGCCATCTGGCAACCGGAGACTGCACCATTTCCTCATAGGCGAACGGGGCGTTGAGCAGCGTCACCCGGCTTATATCATCTGACAGCAGGCCGGCGAAAGCGGCGACGATGCCGCCCTGACCTCTGCCGACCAGGTGAATTTGTTTAACGCCGCAGCTTTTCAATAATTTCGCCGCTGAAAGCACATCGAATACTTTTCCGCCAATGTACGGTTTCCCGAGCATGATGGCATGAGAAGCGTAGAAGTAGTCATAATTATATGGCGAGAAGAAGTCATCATCCTGGAGGTTGCAGGTATGCGGAGTCGTTTCGCCAATTCCCCTTACATCCAGTCCGAACAGCAGCGAGTCTGTGTCGCTTTTCAGTTCCAGCCCGTCTTTCAGTTCCTCATATGCCGACAGATGCGGAATGTAGAGCGACGCCCTGTCCGCTGCCGGAATATGGTATAGATCCCTGTCACAACGCTGATTCAATATTACGGTGACACCGGGTTCGGTTTCAACGGCGAAGCGGTTGAAAAAGATAGACGGGGGCATTGATGCGTAAGCCGACCGCAATACCCGGTGCGCCGGAGCCGATTCAGGAATCCTGATGGCAAGTTTTTCCAGGACAGCGGCCTTCAGTCCGTCTTTTGACGCAATTTTCCTGCGAGACTTCCTGAGATTCGCCGCTTTGTCCGACGCAAAACTGCGCAGCAGCCTGTTATCCGCCAGATTGACGACCTGTCCTTCGGGGGCGCATTGCAGTTCGGCTGTTTCACAAGTTTTAAATTCGGTCTCAGCGTCATCCTTTTTCACTCCGGCAAATTCGTTGAAAAACCTGTACATGGACTTGCGGTTGGACAGAGTATAGCCGTGACTGTCCGGCCCGATCGAGAGCCTTGCGTTATCTTTTGCGCCGAGCAGTGAATAAACATGTCTGATGTCTTCATAAGCCTCCCTGGTTCCGCGCGGATCGAAAAAATCGTTTTTCTGTCCCAGGATAATCACCGGACGTGGTGCGCGGGCGATAATCAGATCGCTCATCTCCAAGCCGAATTCCAGCATGTGCGGCGGAATCTGTTCGCAGTCGGAAGGCAGTTCGTTTTCCAGGTTGCGGAGATACGTGGTGATGAAACAGCCGGGCGCCGCCATCGTCGGACGGTCATCCAGCGCGTTTACATAGGAGGTCAAAGTGCCGCCGCCGGAATTGCCGGTGACCCCGACCCGTGAAGCGTCAACTTCCGGTCTGCTCAACAGATAATCCAGACCGCGGATTCCGTCCCAGGCGCGCCATGTTCCGATAAATTCACCTGCCAACCGCAACTGCTTGCCCATCATGTTGTGCTCATCGCAGCATCTGCCGGAAATATCTCCGGCATCCGGGGTGTTGAGAAACTGATAGCGTTCGCCCTGACTGACCGGGTCAATTATGAAAACGGCATACCCCTTTAGAACAAGCCCCCGGCAGAAACTCTGATAGGCGGGTTCGGCTTTTCCGCTCTGCGCATGTCCGCAAAGCCCAAGCACCGCCGGCGCTTTGCCTTTAATGCCGGACGGCAGATACAGGTTGCCGGTTACGGGAAAATCCGGACGGCTGTGAAAAATGACCTTTTCAATCGTAAACCCTTTTTCCCTGATAATGCCGACGGTACGGGCGTTAAGCGGAGTGCGTTCAGGGAGCGGGCCGAATGCCGCGGCAATCTTCTTGCGGGCCGAGTCTGCGTATCGTCTGGCCTGCAAGGGGGTTTTAATTCCGGCAAGAATTTTTTTCCGTTTCGCCGATATGTTCCGGATCTGACCAAGGTAATAATCCTGCATCATGTGACCGAATCTGTTTTTCATATTCCGTTTCCGACTCCTTAGAATTCCATTTTGAAATTAATGCTTTTCAGGGTGTTTTTCCTCAGCCTGTCACTTTTGAAAAGAGATTCGCTGTCGGTCGCGAACTGCTGAAAACTCCTGCGTCCGGCAAAATAATCATTGATGAAAGAAAAGAATATCCACAGGGAGTCTTTTTCAAAAAGATTGTTCTCATAGACTATGTTGCGGCATTCTGAAAAGAAATAATCATCCCTGTACGTGCATTCTGAAATGCTGTCAATGGCGCTTGATTTAAGCACAGGTATGCAGAAACGCTTTGACGCGATATGGTTTTGTATTTCAGGGCTTATCAGATAATCCATTATTGGAAGAAGTATGCCGTCTTCCTGCAGACTGCTTGCCGATATGAAGCACGATTCGGCGCCAACTGTGCAAACCCTGTTGTTGTTGTAGAATACAGGCAGCATATCCCATTCGAAAGACACTTTTCTTTTTCCGAAATATTGCTCCATGGGGTGCCGGCACATATAGGTGAACAATACATTGCCGTTCATGAAATCAGCATGGTTGTCAATGCCGCCCCTGTAGAGGTCTTCACAAATGCCCAGGCCTTTTTTCAGCTCGTCCAAGGTGATTTTGCCTAATGTTCTGCCTTTCCCCATGGCGGCAAAGATACAGTTCATCGCGGGTGAAAACGAGGAGGCTGAAACTGCAAACGGATATATGCCGGGAAACGCCTTAAGATGATTTTTTATCCTGTAAACATCTTTCAGCTGCAATGGTTTTTCCGGCAAAGGCAACTCAAGTTTTCTGAAAAGGGATTTATTGTAAACCACAAGCACTGGAGAGTAGAGGACAGGCACTCCGTAGTAATGCATGCTGTTGCGATTCATGTTGAACGCCTCACCGTTGATATTGCCGTCTTTTATTTTGTTTGTGACATAGGAGAGGGGGAGGGGGCGGCATAATTTGTCAAAGGAGGCGGGCATGATTGAACTTCTGTGCCATACGATATCGTTTCGGGTGAAACAATCCGGGGTTTCATCGTCTGCCGGATAAATGAAGTAATATTCTGGAAAGCGGCGGGAAAGAAGTTCTTTTATTTTCTTGTCTATAAGTTCATTGTGTATGGAAAACCTTATTCTGGTTTTTTCATTTTTGCCTTCATTTACAAATGTGCCGTTGCCCCTTTTCCTTATTACAAGGTTTTTTTTCTGGAGCAGGTTCAACGCCTTTGCCACCGTCATCGGAGTTGTATTGTAAATTCTGGCGAATTCACGCTCCGAAGGAAGTTTCCGGACGAATTTCCTGTTGTTGATATCCTCGATCAGGCTTGCGGCTATTTTTTCAAATTTATCCATAAATCATCAAGTCTCCACGTGCCATATGTCTGCCATATGGCAGTTATTATAAACCGGATTTCGGAGCAAGTCAACAAGAAATCTGAAAATGAATTTCATAAATTGCGCCTGAAATTATATTTGTGCGTTATATTACGCAAATTCTTATTATGAAAGGGCGGCGCCATGAAACTTAAATATCCTGCAATCCTGCTGATGATGTTTTCTTTTTTCCTCGCATCTTGCGAGACGACGAAGAACAGGGAGAATGTTGAGAAGCTTAAAAAAGGCATGAGCCGAGCCGAGGTCATCTCTGTCATGGGCGAACCGGTCACAGGCGAGGTTTACTGCAAGCCGAATGTCCTCTTCTACTACACCGAATCCAAATGGTCGGACGGCAACATTACAAGTGACGAATGCACTCCCCTTGTTTTCGAAAAAGACAAGCTCATCGGCATTGGCGCCGATTACTACAAAGACTACATCCAGAAGGACTGGAAATAACGGAAGACCGGGGCGGATTTGTTGATAGGAATTTTGATTCCCCCATTTTTTGCCTGCTGGAAAATTTTCCCTGCCTTTGCAATAAATTCAGGGTTTTAGCCGTTATATATGCTAATATGAGTTAGCCTGAGGTAATTTCAAAACTAGGAATTCAGTAGTCAGAATTCAGGAGACAGAATTGAATTTGAACTCAAATTCGGTTTTATTCTGAATCCTGACTTCTGAATCCTGACTTCTTTTGAAATTGGCT
>Ga0172379_10008964_pt1 | contig 12452 bp, 13 predicted proteins | sample GrowelOW334metaG_FD_119756 | JGI IMG/M metagenome (GOLD analysis project Ga0172379, IMG submission 119756) | Groundwater microbial communities from an aquifer near a municipal landfill in Southern Ontario, Canada - Groundwater well OW334 metaG | ecosystem: Environmental > Aquatic > Deep... | reverse complement strand
TATTTTTACAATGGCTTCGCTTTCTTTGACACACTGGTCGACAATATCAAGATGCTCGCCACCGGTCGAATGATCGCCTATATCCGCCGGGATGAATTGACGCACGTGACGATCTTTGCCAATCTGATCCGTGAGATTCGCAAGGAGTTCCCGGAGATTTATGATGAAAAACTCATTCGCGATATGATGAAGACCGCCGTGGAGCAGGAAATCGAATGGAGCACACATATCTTGGGCGAAAAAATCCCCGGGATGAACGGTGAGACCACCAAAGAATACACGAGATGGCTAGCCAACAATCGTTTCGCCATGCTCAATATCGGTCCGCTTTATCCAGAGGCCATTGAAAACCCCTACAAACACCTGGATCGTTTGCAAGACCCTAACAGCGACAAAAGCAACTTCTTCGAGACCACCGTGGTCAACTACACCCAATCCAGCAGTATGAGTGGCAGTTGGGATTTTTGAGTTGTTGTGGGGGTTTATGCCGGAGAGAAAATGATAAAATGAAAGCGGCCTTATTTATGAGACCGCTTTTGTTGTAATCCATATTGTCAAATATTAAGAGAGTACCATTTTGAAGAATGCTTTGATTCTTTATTAATTTATGCGTGGAGCTGTTTCATTGCAAATCATATACAAAGCTCTTGCAAGAGCTTCTCCATCACTACCCATTCGCACCATTCTATCTTGCACCTGCTCTCGATTTTCATGGAGTACAAGTCCAAACCATTGTGATTGAGCAATGATCTCGCCATCATCGATATCATTACCAGCTGTAATATAGTGTGTGGTAGAACGAGATTCTCCTATACCCGAGTCAAGCACAAGTTGAATCGCTTGTTTCCATAATCCTATAAACCACCTCTTCCGAGTAGTTATATTGATAACACTCAGATCGGTTGGGTGAGTGTTGACTATTTTTTTAGGGGAGATGCTTTTGATAAAGAAATCCGGTATTCTCAAATGAAATCCGGAACACACAATGATATCAAAATCATAAGATACTAAAATTTCCAGTATTTTTTGGAAATACTCCTTTCGTTTATGTTCGATATTTTCACTTTGAAATGTTTTCCAATCAAGTATTTCACAAGATATGGATTCTTTTTTGATATTCTTTTTTCTACGTGTTTCACTGTCGATATTATTGGTGTGTGTGATGAAAAAAGCACTTCCCGGAGCCTTTTTGTGTGTTGTGAGCGCTCCTACTATTGTGTATGAGTAGTTGTATTCCGGATCCATACGGCGCAAATACTGTATGGCGGTGGCTTTTCCTGAAAACAAAACAAAAACCCGGAGCGGATTTTGAGATGAAAATAATAATGTGTTCATAATAACCTCTTTATTCAGTTGGAAAAAAACTATGTGCCTTTATGTGTTGCAAAAAGACTGTGCCGCGGGCGGGACTTGAACCCGCACAGGATTTCTCCCGCCAGCTCCTAAAGCTGGTGTGTCTGCCATTTCACCACCGCGGCGTAGAGTATCTATTTTTGGCACGCTTCTTCGTTGCAGTTTCCGGTACCCGCCCGTACCGAACGCCAGCCCGACAAGAATGTTATTCTGGCGGGGTACGTTCGGGCGGGCTCGACGATGTACTTCTTTGTACATCTTACTCCGTTTCCTCAACTGCGCCTCGAATCGCACTCAAAAATGGATACTCTACTACATAAACACTTCTTCAGGGTAAAGGGTTTTTCAGGAAAAAGCAAGATAATTTAGTAGTCTGTTGGAGGAATCGGAGTGAGAAATTTTTTCAGATGATCAGCTTCTGCTTTGAGAGCGCCTTCGTTTTCGTATTCGCCATGATGACGGGTTTCTTCTCCGTACGTGTGTGCTTTTTGATCAAGATGAAAACTGATGAAAAGATCGATGCCGGAAACTTTAGCGTAAAGGTGGAAGCGTGGATAACCAGCTGATGCTAACGGTCGCACGAAACTCATCTCACCGTGATCTTCGTATTGAAAGGTGTATCCGGCACGACGAAGCAAGGTTGCTGGATTTTCTGTGATAGCTTTTATTTCAAATTTCATAAAGATGAAAATCAATAAATTATGCGAGAATCTTTTTTAAGAGTACGTGCAGTTTTCTACTGAAAAATTTCTCGTGCTCGCCCCGTCGGGTTTCGCAAGCCTCTTAAAAAAGAACTCGCATAATTTATTGTGGGAACTTATTTTGAGCAGCAACCGCCACCGCAACAACCTTCTTCTTGATGACCTTCGTTATCGTATTCATAGAGAGTGTCGTCTTTTTCATCAAGTGTTTGTTTGTGCGATCCATCACAGGTTCCTTGTTCTGAATCTGTTAGTCCGCAACGACAAATATGGACGACGTCTCCGTTGGGAGTCTTGAGTTCAGCTGGTGCATGCGCGGTATGTATCACTTTTCGTGCCATAAAATTGTTTTTCAATGAATAATGTAGAGAGGGTATCACTTATGGAGTATAGTCTTTTGAAAGCGTTTTGTCCAGTAGCAAAAAAAGCGAAATATCGTTTCGATATAATGAAAAAAGCGAGAGAAGAAGTGATGCATTGCTCCTTCTCTCGCCTTGTGGTTCCTTGCGTCTTTCTTGAGATAGCGCGTCTTATTCCTATGCTCTCAAATGACATAGGGAGAGGACTTTATTTCCGGGTGTCTGCATCTTTTCGACAGCGGCTGCTCTCTAGGCCTTCTCTTTTTGGAACAGAACGTTCGATAAGTGTTTCTTACCGTTTATTTTTCAATAGTTGAATGTTCTATTCTAACTACTTTTTCAAAAAGAGAATACTGTTTGCAAATATCTTTTTGCAAACACGAGCATGCTATCTTGTAGCGTTCGTTTTGCGCGGTTTCATAACCATTGTCATTTACAAACACTATTTCTTTTTGAATTTTCTAAGTAACTTTCAAGGTAAATCACGGGATTCTCATTTAACCGTGGAAGAACAGTATATACCCAAAAAGAGAATCTGTCAAGTGTGTTTAATGAAAATAAAGATAATTATTGCTTAAGTAAGCCTTTATTTACTAATTTTTATTGCACCCAATGCTTCTTTTTTATGGCTTGATTGTCGGATTCTCTTTTTTCTTCTATTTTTTCTTTTGCCATTTCTCGGAGGCTTTCGAGATTTTCTTTGTCAAGCTCGGTGGCGCGTTGCATGAGGTGTTCGCGGGTATTGAGCGAGGCGTCTTCGATGACTTCGGCAAGGAGGACATCGAGAATAGCACCGATTTTTGGTCCTGGGGTGAGTTTGAGATCGGACATCAGGTCTTTGCCGTTGATCTTGAGCATTTTGACAGAAATGGCGTCTTTCGAAACTTTGTCGATCATATACTCGAGGTGTCGGAGCTTGTAGGGTTTGGCTTTGGGAGTGCCGGATCCGAGTCGGTCGGCGATGCGGATATCCATCAGGTCGGGCATATTTTCCAAGCCGACTCGACGTACGAGGCGACGGACGGAAGCCTCAGTTACCTCATCGACGTTGTAGTAGAAGAGATGATTGTCCACAAGTAATGCAACTTTATCTACAATCGCTTTGGGATAGCGCAGTCTCTTGAGCATCACATCGCTCATACGCGCACCGACATGATCATGATTGTAGAAGGTGGATCGATAACCGTCACCTCGTTTGGTGCGAGGTTTGCCAACATCGTGAAGCAACGCCGCGAGACGGGTATCAAGTTTTTTTGAAGGGCAGAATTTGAGCGCGAGGATATTGTGTTGATAGACTTGATAGATATGATGGAGATTTTGTCCGCAGTTTAAGCCTTCTTCGAGTTCTGCTAAAACGTATTTGAGAAGTTTGGTCTTTTGGAGCATATCAATACCTTCGGCAGGGCTATCCGAGACGATAATTTTTGAAAGTTCGGCTTGAATGCGCTCAAAGGAGACTTGTGCCAGATGAATGGCATTTTTTTGAATAGCTTTGAATGTTTCTTTTTCTATAACCCAGTTGTCAAGTTCCGGTTCGTATACGCCGAGGTATTTCGGATCTCCAGGGAGGATGTTCAGTTTCTTTGGTTCGCGGAGTTTGGCATAAAACCTGACGGCGCGCATCATACGCAGAGCGTCTTCATCGAAACGTTCATCGGCCACACCGACGGTACGGATAATCTTTTTTTTCAAATCTTCTTGGCCTTTGAAGGGATCGATAATAATCGGTTGATTGTGTTTATCTATGGAAAGCGCGATAGCATTGATAGTGAAATCACGCCTGGCTAAATCCTCTTCGAGCGAATGTGTGAAGGCTACGTTGTTTGGGCGACGTTTGTCTTCATAGCCTGATTCGATACGATAGGTGGTGACTTCGATAATATCGTGCTCGCGGTCAGCTTTTCCGGTCGTGAGAAAGGGAATGACCTTGACACCAACCGTGCCGAATTCGTTCTCATAGAAACTGTCGGGGAAAAGTAACTGCACTTTCTCAGGCGTGGCATTGGTTGTGATATCCCAGTCTTTGGGTTCGATGTCAAGCAAGAGGTCGCGTACACAGCCACCAACCACAAAAGCCTCAAAAGAAGCCTCTTGCAGAGCCTTTAAAACATCGAGAACCGATTGTGGAATCTTTGTAATCATAGGCGTATTGTAGCAGAGGACTTGGGAAAATGGAAGATGAAATTATAAAAATAGGAAAAGAAAAAAGAGCTGATTAAACTCTTCTTAAAATTTTTGTTTGAAGAAGTGTTTTTTATAACGTGCGTTTGCGGGACTCTTCCATATAAGCGATGAGGGTGTCGCCGACTTGGATTTTGATGTTGCCTTCGAATGTGATGCCACATTCATTGCCGGATCCGACTTCATCGGTAGCATGTTTGTTTTGCTGGAGCTGGGTTATTTTTCCTGTACCGACAATTTCGTCATCACGTTTGACTTCAATGAGCGCTTTCTTGGGGATTTTGCCTTCGCTGACACGACCGCCGACAATCATATCGTATTTGGTGGTTTTGAAGACGGCGAGGATAGCAATACGACCCAAATCAGTGCGGATAATTTCCGGTGGAAGCATAGCAGAGAGGCGCTCTTTGATGTTTTCGACGAGTTTGTAAATGATATTGAAGGTTTCTATTTCAACTTTGCTCATTTCGGCCATACGATTGGCAACCGGTGTGGCGGTGACGTTGAAACCATAGAGGACTGCCCCAGAGCTTTCGGCGATTTTGACATCCGATTCGGTGATGTTGCCGACACCGATGGCTATTTCTTGAATGGCAACTTCTTCATGCTGGATGGAAGCGAGAATCTGCTCAAGAGCTTCGAGAGATCCTTGAACATCCGCCTTCAATACGATATTGAGTTTCTTGACATTTTCATCATCATCCGATGCACCCTTGCTTTTTTTTGCATTGCCGACGGATTTTCCGAGGAGAGCTTCTTTGGATTTGATGCGAGCAGCTGTTTTTCCACTGGCAACTTGCACGACATCATTGGTGTTGGCGGGCGCGTTGAGTCCGTAAATGATGACTGGCATCGAAGCGGTTGCGGAAGGGATGCTACGTTGCATGAAATCCTCAAGACGCCGGATACGACCATACACGGATCCGGATGAAATATCTTGTCCGACTTTGAGCGTACCAGTTTTGACGAGAGCGATGGCGACCGGACCCTTTTGCGGATCAAGGTGGGATTCAAGGATGACGGCGAGTCCGTCGCGCTTGTTATCGGCACGAAATTCTTCAACATCGGCTACCAGTAAGATAGTGTCAAGAAGTTTATCGATGCCGATATTTTGTTTGGCGGAAATTTCAACGGCGATGACATTACCACCCCATTCTTCAAGAAGAATACCTTGTTCGCCGAGCTCTTGCTTGACTTTTTGCACATTAGCTTCCGGTTTGTCTATTTTATTGATGGCGACAATGACGGGGAGTTTGTGTTCTTTGAGATAGCTGATAACTTCTTTGGTTTGCGGACGGACACCATCATCGGCAGCGACCACAAGAATGGCGATATCGGCGATGCTGACACCGCGTTTTCGCATACCGGAAAAAGCTTCGTGCCCGGGGGTGTCGATAAAGGTGATGACTTTGTTGTGTTTTTTGACCTGATAGGCACTGATACGCTGTGTGATGCCTCCAGCTTCGCCTAAAGCAACGGATGATTTGCGTATTGTGTCAAGCAGGGTTGTTTTTCCGTGATCAACGTGTCCGAGAATAGTGACGATAGGTACGCGCTGATCGAGTTTCTTTCCGGACGATTTCTCTTGATTACAGATTTCAATGAGACGTTCGAGTGTGAGTGTGCCTTCACTTCCATTTTCCAAGTCTTCTTCTGTTTCAAATCCGAGATCCTGAGCGATGATGCTGGCGGTGTCGAATTCGATATCCTCATTGATGGTGGCAAAAATCTTGTTTTTCATAAGCTCGGTAATGACCTGCGTGACAGACATACCCAAAATTTCCGCAAAACGTTTGACGCTTACGGACGAAGGAATCTTGACGGTCTTCACTGTTGGTGCTTGAGAAGTTGTCATAAAAAAATGAGGTCAATATATATAATCTATTGTGTCGAAGTGACTTGTTGTTGTGCGAGATGAATAGCTTGTTTTTCTTCTTCTGTTAATGGATACACTTTTGATTCACTGTTTTCGATAGGCTTGGCATATACGCGTGATCCTTCCCGAGTATGCAGTGAAGAAATGATAGTTCCGGAGTTTTTTCCGTCTAAAAGTGCGATAGCAAAGCTTTGGTTACTTCCGACTTCCTTGAATGGGTTGAATCGGACGACCCCGACTTTGTGAACGCTTCGCAATGCCAATCGATGGATGCGGTTGGAAATTTCGAAAAGTTCTTGAATTTCTTTGTCCATGGTCGACATATCATCGGATTGTTTGAGAATGATTTGTTCAAGATTTTTGGCGGTATTTCCTTGAAAGAGCGTTTTTTGACGTGTCGCGATGTGTTTGGATATGTAAAAAAGTCTGATGATGAAAAAACACAAAACCACTTCTCCGAGAATCAAACTCAGGAGACTGGCTATCAAAAAGGAGGGCTGTGTGAGAAAATCTTGCATGTCAAAAAGTAAAGACTGAGGGATTCTTACCTTACATTACCATGCTTTTCGTCTACTGTAAAGGAAAGTAGCGAGGTTTAGGTGAAGAGCCTTACCAACATAGCACTTGCATCGTCGTTCTTTCCCCTGTCACCACCCGTTATTTTTTCAGCATCCGTACAAAGCGCCTCAGATGCTTTTTGAGGATTACCGTACTTTTTGAGAATTTCCTCCATTTCAGATAGCGTGAGTCGTGCGCCGGACTCATGTACACCATCGGTAAAAAGAAGTAATTGCTCATTTCCTTTGAGTGTATGAGTGCGTATATCCGGTATCACATGACCATTGTCGCTACCGTGTCCCAGAGATTGTGTGAGTAGGTGTCCTTTTATGAAAGTGTTTTTTAATTGTTCATCGTTGAGATTAATTTTGTTGTCTTTTATTTTTTGTGTAAATATTTCTAAATTTTCGGAATTGGCCAAGAGTGTTTGAATAAGACTGGCTTTTTCGCGGTTACCATCTGCCCAAGCGAGCGTTTGATTATCTTCAACCGTGAGGCAGTTTATTGATCCGTTCTCGTACAATGCTGCTGTGCTATCTCCAACGCTTCCCGTAACAATCGTTTTTGTTCCATTTATGGTTGTATGGATGACGGCCAGTGTAACGGTGGTGCCGATACGCAGTTTCTTCTTATCGTTCTCGGATAATAGCTCTCCGCGTTCTTGAGCATCTTTTTCTCGGCGTTCCATTTGTGATTGATTGTATGCGCATATCCACCCATCCGCACTCATAATAGCTGAGCGCACTGTATTTTTTACATCTTCAATGTCGGGGTATTTTTTCGAAAGCAATTCGTTTTTCATTGTTTTTTTGATGACTCTGAGTGCCGATTCCGAAGCAATCTCTCCTCCGTCATGACCGCCCATTCCATCCAAAACAACATAGATATCCGGAGCGATTTGAGCGATACGATCTTCATTATGATTGGGATGATCCTTGCTGGGTATGGATGCGATGCCAACCATGGCGGAGTTGTGTTCGAAAACAGCCTCTTTAATTTTGGTTTTTTTTGTTTCCAAACTCGTTTTTTTATTGTCAAATCGATGCATTCTATGCAACTCGTCCGCTCTCGCGTCGACATTTCCGCCACTGCCCGCAACACGATAAGATTTTTGGGTTAATGCTTCGATTGTACGCTCAAATTTGGCAATCACAGACTCTTCCTCGGAAATATTTACACTGTCAAAAAGATTCGGATCATATAATACGGATCCGCGATGGATATATCGATTGACGAGTTCTTTATCCAATTCGAGTTGTTGAGTATACAAGTCCGCAAGTGTTTCTGAAGAAAGAGTACCGAGTATGTGCACGATATTTTGTATTTTCATATGAGCGCTCCATACGCGTTGTTGCAAAGCGATGATTTTCTCCGGAGGCACTTTTTCCGTTTGCTGCGGTTTTTCTGGCGCGCTACTTGGTGGTGTGTAGTATTCTTGAAACATAGAGGTATTAGCAGTGTATTTTTGATGAATTTATTTTATCTCGCTTTCGCGAAGCTACGGGCGGACTGCGTCACGCCGTAGCTACGCTTCAGCGTAGCGAAGGCGGAAGGGGAGGGATTCGAACCCTCGGTATCGTTTCCGGTACAACAGTTTTCGAGACTGTCCTATTCGACCACTCTAGCACCCTTCCTGATTTTATTTGCATAACACCCTCCCTTCGTTGTACAATAGAATAAAGTCTTTTGCAACTTTTTTCGCTAAAATAAATTGAACACTATGAGCGTGCCATTTGCCATCACTTTTATTAATCCGGAAAATTTGATCCGTCAACTGACGATTGCGCCTGGATCGGTTGTGGTTGATTTTGGATGCGGTTCCGGATACTTCTCGTTGGCTTTCGCGAAAGCCGTCGGCAAAGAAGGAAAAGTGATTTCTTTGGATATTTTGCCTTCTGCACTGGACGCTGTCGCGAGTCGGGCAAAAATGGCCGGATTCTCACAAATTTCAACGAAACGCGCAAATCTTGAGAAAGAAAATGGTTCTGGTTTGGCACCAGAAAGCGCTGATTGGATTATTATCAAAGATGTACTTTTTCAAAACACGAACAAAGAGATTATTTTGAAAGAAGCAAGCCGTATCATGCGTAGCGGTGGACACATTCTTCTCATGGAATGGAAGGATACTGATGATTCGGTTGGACCCGATCTTCATCTGAGAATTTCGCGCGCAGAATTGGCTTCTTTGATACAGACGGCGGGATTTTCGATACAGCGAGAGCTTTCGGTTGGTGATTTTCACTACGCGTTTTTGTTGGGAAAATAAAAGAGGACGGTGCTTACGTAATCGCGCAAGTCCTAAAAAAAGAGAGTATGAAAAAAATACAAAAAATTATCGTATTGTGCGCTGTGTTGGTGTCCTCCGTTGCGCTTTCAGGATGTGGATTCAAAGACACGTCCGCAAAATATGCCGTGAAACTCGAAGTGTGGGGAGTTATCGATGATACGGATGCCTATGGGACTATTTTTTCCGATTACCGTAAACTCAATCCGTATGTTACGGAAATAAAATACAAAAAATTTAATGTCGATACCTACAAACAGGATTTGTTGGATGCTTTGGCGGCAGGCAAGGGGCCGGATATTTTTTTGATTCGCAATTCATGGGTACCGTCGTTTCAGGATAAGATCGTGACGGCTCCACCGACATTTTCCGATGAGAAAGGATTCCGTGATGCATTCGTGGATGTGGCGGCGAGCGATTTTTTGGGGAGCGATCAGAAGATTTACGGAGTGCCTCTCAGTGTTGATTCTTTGGCTTTATATTATAACAAGGACTTGTTTAATGCTGCCGGTATCTTGACACCGCCGAGTACTTGGGAGGAATTTGCTCGTGATGCAACTATGCTCACTAAAATGGATGAGTTTGGCACATTCGCGCAATCAGGAGCGGCGATGGGCACGGCTTATAATATCAATCGTTCAACGGATGTTTTGTCCGCTATGATGCTTCAATCCGGCGTACCATTTCGCAGTCCCGGCGGAAATGGTATCGATTTCAAGAATGGATCGTCGGCACTTACTTTTTATACGCAGTTCGCCAGTACGCAATCGACGAATTATGTTTGGAATACGCGCCAGCACTATTCACTCGATGCTTTTTATGAAGGACAAGCCGCTATGATGGTCAATTATTCTTGGCAATACGAAACATTGATGCACAAGAACGCCAAACTCAATATCGGTATCGCACCTCTACCGCAGTTCGAGCAAGGAGTGAAATCAAACTATGCCAACTACTGGGGATATGTGGTTGCGAAGAATAAAGATTTCGGTACCGAAGTAGCTGATCCGATAGCACAGAATAAGTTGCGCATTCATGATGCGTGGCAATTTTTGAAATATTTGACGATGCCTAATGGCAAGACCATCACACTTATCAACGGACTTTCAGGAACAGTTAAAGATTTTCCGTTAACGACCGATCCCTCGAAGACATATCTGACACAAACTAAAAAACCGGCGGCAAGGAGGGATCTTTTGGAAACACAGAGACGAGATTTGATTTTAGGTCCGTTTGCGGAGGGTAATATTATCGCTAAAAGTTGGATTCAACAAGATCCGGAAGCTGTTGAAGCTATATTCGCCGAAGTGATAGATTCGATCAATCGAGGTGCTTCGACCGTGCAGAGCGCTTTGGGTGTGGCACAAAATCGTGTGGGTTACCTGATGCGATAGTAGATAGAAACTATTTGATAACAGAGATTATATGAGGAGGAGTATTTTTTTTATGTTTGCGATCCTAGTGGTTGGTCTTGCTGGTGTTTCACAAGGCGTTTTGGCAGCCGATACAGCTAATGGAGGGATTGTTCCGTGCGGAACGGGAAATAATCCGCCCTGTACGTTATGCCATTTGGTGATCGGTGTGAAAGGTGTCATTGATTGGGGTATGAAAGTGATGACTTTCTTTGCTATCGCGATCATCGTGGCGATGGCCATTGTCTATGTCGTATCGGCGGGCAACAGCGGTATGATGAGTAAAGCAAAAGACGGTATCAAAGCGACGCTGATTGGATTTGCGGTTATGCTCGGGAGTTGGGTGATGATAAACTTTTTTATGCTGACACTTGCCAATAACGGCGTCGGTCACGCTACCAATTGGTACACGTTTACGTGCAGTACGACATCCAAAACGCAACAGGCAAATCAAACAACTCCGCCTCCAAATACAGGCACAACTACAACTGCTGCTTGTGAAGATATTAACACAGCGAAGCAACGATTAAGTAGTGGTGGTACAGTATGTAATAATACAGGTTCTTGTAAATCTTGTGATACAAGTTCATACAATACATTAATTCAAAGTGCTGCCTCTAAATATGGTATTTCTGATAAATTTATACGAGCCATCATTGCAAGGGAATCAAGCTGTAATACCAATTCTGTAAAAAATGAATCAAATGGTACTCAAAGTTGTGGACTTATGCAGGTGAACACAGCAGTTTCGGGATATTCATGTTCACAACTTCAGAATGCGAGCACAGGTATTGATGAAGGAACAAAAATTTTGGCAAAAGCGTATGCAAGCGGGCAATCACTTAAATCTCAATATGGAAATACTGTGACTGTTTATGAGTTGGCAGCTGCGATACATAATGCTGGAGCAGGGCAAAGTAGTGCAAGTGCTGATTGTAACGCTTCAAGCGGATGGCCGTCAATTCCTAAATGGGGCTGTCCTATCAATCCGGGATCAGCTGAGTTTAATGCCTGTGATATTCGTGATTATGCGTGTGATGTTGGTGCTTGTGTCAATTAAAAGAATGATATGCTTATACAAACAGCGCAGGCGAGTGGAGTAATCGAGGATGCGCCGACATTTGCGAAGATATTGCTTAACATGTTTGCTTTCTTATTGCAAGTCGCCGGTGTTATTGGTATAATCGGAATAGTCATTGCGGGTTTGCTCTATTTTTTCGCTAACGGTGATCGCAGACGCATCGCACTGGCCAAAACAATGACAGGAGCCTCAATAATCGGTTTTGTGATTTTCCTCGGAGCTTGGGTTATTATTAAAACCATTACCGGATTTTTTACACAAGGTTGAATAAAAAACAAAAAGAAAGGAGGTGAATACTATGAAAACAACAGTGAAACACATAGCTTCGTTCGCGCTGGTACTATCTCTTATGATAGCGCCACAGGTTGCTTTCGGCCTTACGAATGCCGGAGGTTGGGCCAACGGTCTTGAGAACGGTCAGACGGGAGGTGTCTCGACACAAACTCCTACTACCATTATCACCAACATTATCAATTATGCTTTGGCGATCATCGGTTTCTTGGGCGTTTTAGGATTCATCATTTCCGGTATCATGTATTTGGTATCAGCCGGTGATGAAAGTATGGCGGAAAAAGCCAAAGGCTATATGGTTAATTCCATTATCGGAGTGATCGTGGCGCTTTTGGGTTATGTTGTCATGGCGGCTA
>Ga0172379_10008963_pt1 | contig 12453 bp, 8 predicted proteins | sample GrowelOW334metaG_FD_119756 | JGI IMG/M metagenome (GOLD analysis project Ga0172379, IMG submission 119756) | Groundwater microbial communities from an aquifer near a municipal landfill in Southern Ontario, Canada - Groundwater well OW334 metaG | ecosystem: Environmental > Aquatic > Deep... | reverse complement strand
CGGACAATTTCCCCGGTGGATCCATTCCCCGTTTCAATCGGCACAGGAGCATATCGATTTTCAATCACAATCCCAGCCGAGTGTAAACGGCAGCATCAAAATACTTCGAGAGAAAATTGCAGAATATTCTGCAAAAGGATTTGATGTCGTCATCACATCGGACAGGACGGAGGAACTGGAGAGAATCCAGGATCTGATCGAAGAGGAAACGGTCAGACCATTGGAAGAGATTGAAGAGTATGAAAATGGTGATGAAGGTAGTTCCGGAGATGTGGACCTCAATGAACGGCCGGCATTGCGGATTATCTATTCCACGGAGTCATTTCACTCCGGTTTTATATTTGAAGCGGCACACATCGCCATCTTCACGGAGCACGAGATATTCAATCGCATGAAAGCGCGTGCGGAGCGGAAGCGGAAACGCTTCAAAGGCATTTCTGCAAAGGAACTTCAAGCGTTGCGCAAGGGGGATTATGTCACGCACGTCGATCATGGCATCGGAAAATTTCTCGGTTTGGAAAAGATTAATGTCGGCGGTGCGGAACAAGAAGTGGCAAAGCTGGAATATGCAGAGAAAGGAACGCTCTTCGTCAATCTCAATTATATCACGCGGATCCAGAAATATTCTTCTGCTGAAGGACACGAACCGAAGCTGAACAAACTCGGCAGTCCGGATTGGGAAAAACTGAAGGCGCGGACAAAGAAGAAGATCAAGGATATTGCACGCGATCTGATTAAACTGTATGCGAAACGAAAAATGGAGCCGGGATTCGCATTCCAGCCCGATACACACTGGCAGAAGGAAATGGAAGCATCCTTCATGTATGAAGATACTCCCGACCAGGCTCGTACAACGATAGAAATGAAAAAGGATATGGAATCGCCGCATCCAATGGACCGGCTGGTCTGCGGTGATGTTGGTTTCGGGAAGACGGAGATCGCCGTTCGCGCAGCGTTTAAAGCGGTGATGAACGGAAAACAGGCGGGCGTTCTGGTACCAACGACAATCCTTGCGCAGCAGCACTTTAATACATTCTCGGATCGGCTTGGACGGTATCCTGTCCGTATCGCGTTGCTCTCCCGTTTCAAATCCACAAAGGAGATCAAAGAGACTCTGCAAAAACTTGCCGCAGGCGAGGTTGATGTAGTGATTGGTACGCACCGGTTACTTTCAAAAGATGTAAAATTTAAGGATCTGGGAATACTGGTAATCGATGAAGAACAACGGTTTGGAGTTGCGGCGAAAGAGAAACTCCGCGCAATGAAAGTCTCTGTCGACACACTCACGCTAACCGCAACGCCGATTCCGCGCACACTTCACTTCTCGCTGATGGGCGCCCGCGATCTTTCAGTGATCAATACGCCTCCCAGAAACAGGCTGCCAATACATACAGAAATAGCTTCGTTTGACAAAAAGATTATCCGGGAAGCAGTCATCCACGAGATCCACCGCGGCGGACAAGTGTTTATCGTAACGGATAAAGTGAGCAACATCGATGTCTTCACCGGCACGCTGATGGAGGCGATTCCCGAAGCGCGGTTCCGGTTTGCCCATGGACAGATGGAAGGGCATGAACTGGAAAAGGTGATGATCGATTTTCTCGAACGAAAATTCGATGTGCTGGTGACGACTAAGATTGTGGAATCGGGCGTCGATATTCCCAGCGTCAATACGATCATTATCAACAGAGCGGATAAGTTCGGGTTAGCGGAATTGTATCAACTGCGTGGCCGGGTCGGTCGTGCAAACTTGCAGGCATATGCGTATCTGCTTGTTCCGCCGATCAATCTGCTGCCGAAGCAGACGCTGCGGAGGTTGCAGGCGATTGAAGAACTCACCGAACTCGGCTCGGGATTGAATCTTGCGATGCGCGATCTGGAGATCCGCGGCGCGGGAAATATGCTTGGCGGGGAGCAGAGTGGATTTATTATGGAAATGGGATTTGAGATGTACACCAAAATATTGGAAGATGCCGTTGCAGAATTGAAGGAGCAGGAATTTGCCGAAGTCTTTGCCGCAGAGCTTACACAGCCCGAAAAGCGTACTATGGAAACACAAGTCGATGCAGACATGGAAGCATACATTCCCGAATTTTACGTTGAAAGCGATACGGAGCGGCTCGATCTGTATCGCCGGCTTTATAAGACAACAACACAAAAAGAAGTGGATGAATTGAAGGCGGAACTGATTGACCGGTTCGGAGCGGCGATGGAAGAGGTAGACGATCTCTTTTCGCTGGCATCACTCCGCGTGCTCGGCTCCCGTTCCAATATTCGGAAAGTAGAATTGAACAAACGGACGCTCCGTCTCTATCTGCCGATGGAAGAGGATGCATTTTTCTATGAAAACGGATTGTTCACCCGGATGATGGAAACGGTTTCCGGGATGAAAGAGCCGCAGATCCAGTTGAAACAGGAAGGGAAGAATCTGTATCTGCAAACATTCCTGAATCATGCTGAAGGTCAGGAACGAACTCGTGAAGCATCGGCGGTGATGGAACATTTTATGTCATAAAAGGGACGAAAGAAAGTTGCATGGAAAAGAATATTTCTGTTGTATTGTTCGATCTGGGAAGAGTGTTGATGCATATCGACTTCGATGCGTTTCCCAATGGACTTGGATTGACGACACCGTCGTTGCGATCACAGTATGATCAAAAAAAAGTCCAACAGACTGTTCGCTCGTACGAAACAGGAAATAGTTCAACAGAAGAATTTTTTGATTCGCTGTATGCGATCTTTCAACAACAATTTTCCCGGGAACAGATACGGAATGCATTCGACGGCATTATTGTTTCTGACAATGTAGAGATCGTTCCGTTCGTTGAACAGATCCGTCAGCAGTACCGGATCGCAATACTCAGCAACACCTGTGAAAGTCATTGGGAAAAAGTACTCCGCATCTCATCAGTAATAAAAATGTTTCCCGATACATTCACTTCATTTCACCTAGGCGTAATGAAACCGGAAAAAAATATTTTCGAAAAAGTATGCGCATTGCTTCATGTCGAAATTGGTTCGGTTATTTTTATTGATGACTTGCAAGAAAATGTCGATGGAGCACGGGCAGCTGGGATGAAAGGAATCGTTTTTCATAACGCAGACCAACTTCAAAAAGATTTTCAATGGTATAGCTCAATAAGCCACTTAAAGTAACTTCTCAGGTATCCGCCGTAAAGAATTGCCATTCAGACTTTCTGTCAGTCCCCCCAAAGAGAAAATTCAAAAAATCTTCAAAAATATCCCTGTTTATTGGTGTTACCACTTGACTTTAGATCGAAATTCAGTAACTTTGTTTCCATTGGTGGGTGAAAGTGGGTAAAAAATAATCAACAAAATAGGCGTATTCCTGAAGTGTCAACTTTCAAAGGCTCATTCCATTATACAATAGACAATAAGGGTCGCATAAACATTCCTGCAAAAATGAGGAAGAACCTTGCACCCGAAGCGAACAATTCCTTTGTGGTCACACGGGGATTTGAGTCGTGCATCTTTGTCTATCCGAACGATGAATGGGCAAAACGAGAAGCAGAGATAGGATCCCTGCAGCAGACAAATCCGCAGGACCGTTTGTTCACTCGGCTGTTGCTGCAATACGCAACCGACGTAGAACTCGACGGGCAATATCGCATCGTTCTGCCGAAGGAGTTGATCCAGTACGCACATATTGAAAATGACGTCGTCATTCTTGGCGTGTTCGATCGGATTGAAGTATGGAATCCGGATGAGTATAAAAAATATCTTGATGCACAGCAGGAAGATTATCTAACTGTCGCATCGAAAGTGTTTGAAAAGAAAGAATAAGTACGCGTGTTGAACGAATAGCGTTGAAAAAGCGTGAGTAACAGTATTTCGTGTCCGTGTTGTTTATTAAAAGAGAATTGTCACAACCGTCCTCATATCATATTCCGGTGATGCTGAACGAAGTGCTTGAGCATCTGATTACCTCGAACAGCGGAACATACGTCGACGGGACATTGGGGGGAGGGGGGCATGCAGAAAAGATCTGTGAACGCCTTTCGGCGCAGGCAACGTTCATCGGCATTGATGCCGATGCAGACGCAATTCACGAAGCGGGGAAACGTCTGCAGCATTTCAACCTTAATGTTCAACTAGTGAACGATAACACCGCACACATCGCAGCCATACTTCGCACTCAGCACATATCAACGATTCATGGATTGTTGTTGGACCTCGGCGTCTCGTCATTTCAACTCGATGAAGCAAGCAAAGGATTCTCGTTCCGCGGGAATGAACGGCTCGATATGCGTATGGACCGACGCCAAACGCTGGATGCGTACGCTGTCGTAAACTCCTATGAAGAAACGGAATTGGCGGATGTGATCTTTCATTACGGTGAAGAACGGCTGTCTCGAAGAATCGCGCGAAGAATTGTTCTCCGACGTGAAGAATCCCCGATTGAAACGACCGGGCAGCTTGCGGCGATTGTGGAGAGCGTCGTTGGCGGTAAGTTTGCGGTAAAATCGTTAGCGCGTGTATTTCAGGCGATACGGATTGAAGTAAATAATGAACTGCACCGGCTGCAGTCTATCTTACATGATTCGCTGCAATTCATTGCGGTCGGCGGGCGGGTTGTCGTTATCTCGTATCACTCGCTGGAAGACAGAATCGTGAAGACATTTTTCAACGACTGTGCAGCAAAGTTCATCCCGTCGGGAAATAAATTTCAGCCGGATACGCCGCGGAATCCGGATTTGATTGTGCTGACAAAAAAACCATTGGAAGCAACCGATGAAGAGCAACAGCAGAATCCCCGTTCTCGCAGTGCAAAAATGCGAGTGGCGGAACGCTGTTAACATAAAAGATTGAATGGCAAAACAGTTTAAAAATACACCGATCGATGTCGCCGAAATGCCGCAGTTCAATGACCGGCAGATTTATAGCAATGCTATCGGTATTCAGTCCGATGCACAGAATTCCAATCCCGGGTATGCAATGCCGCGGCAGAACGTCCGCCGCGTTAACACAACAAAGCGCGTAAAAACGTCGAATATTGTCGGAACGCTCTTTTTGATTGCGACGGCAGCTCTATTATATGTAGGAAATGTTATTGCTGTGAACAATCTGGCAAAGGAAGTGAACGATCTGCATGCGAAACATAATCAGATTGTCAGCACGAACGAAGTGATCAAAGCGGAGATTAACCGAAAAGCAAGTTTGGAACGGATAAGTCTGATGGCGCAGGAAAAACTGGGAATGACCAATCCAAAAGAGGCGCCGGTATGGTTTGAGATCGATCCGGAAAAAGAGGTTGAAGTGAAAGAAGCACTCGAGCAGTGATGATTTTCCCGTGTCTGTGGAGTGGTGCCAAAAAAGGAAAAGTAGGAAAAACGAGAGAGCATGCGGTTCCCATTTTCTAATAAAGAGAAGAACGAAACAACGGAAACTCCTCAGCAGAAGGATTACAAACATCGTCTGCTCGCGGTGAAGATCGTCTTTTTGTTTCTCTTTGCGGCAGCTGCGGTGAGATTGGTGCAAATCCAACTGTTGGACTCCGGAAAATATCAGGATATCGCAAAGAAACAGTACGAAGCAACTGTGCCGCTGATCGCTCAGCGCGGATATATTTACGACCGGAACGGAAACGTGCTTGTCGCCAACTCGCAATTCGTTTCCTTTGCCGCCGACCCGAAAATTGCGGGAGAGGATGCCGCATTCATTGCGAAGGAATTTTCCAAAGTAACGGGAAAACCGGAACGGGAATATGCTGCAAAACTAAATAGCAGCAAACGCTTTGTGTGGATGGAACGTCACATGCGTCCGGATGTCGCGGAACTGATCCCGCTGAAGAAGATGGGCGGCGTCGTCCGGATGAACGAAGCGATGCGGATCTATCATTACGACGAACTTGCTGGACAGGTGCTCGGCACAACGAATATCGACAATGTCGGAGTGAGCGGTGTCGAACAGCAATTCAATGATGTGTTGCGCGGTAGAGACGGTTATGTGATCATGCAAAAGGACGGGCTCGGCAGAAAACGTCCATCAGTGGATTATCCGAGGGAAGAAGCGGTGGATGGACATTCATTGGAACTGACCATCGATCTTCAATATCAGTCCATTGCTGATGAAGAATTGAAAAAAGGGATTGCGCGAACCCAGGCGGAAGCAGGACTAGTGGTAATGATGCGGCCCCAGACGGGAGAGATCCTTGCAATGGCGAATTTTCCGCAAGTGAATCTGAACCGTGTGCAGGATGCGGATGCATTGAAGAACAGAATCATCTCAGATATGTATGAGCCCGGTTCGGTTTTTAAGATTGTTACGGCGTCTGCTGCATTGGAAAACCAGGTTACGACACTGGACAAAAAATTTTATGCGGAGAATGGGAAATACCGGATCGAATATCCCGGCAAGAAGGTCCGATGGATCAACGATTCGCATCCCATGCGCGATGTGACATTCCTGGAAGCGATGGCGTATTCATCCAACATCGTCATGGCGAAAGTGAGTGATCTGATCGGTCAGGAAAAGTTGTATAAGCAGGCGCGCGATTTCGGTTTCGGCATGGCGACCGGTGTCGAACTTCCTGCTGAAAGCAACGGTCAGTTGAAGAAGACATCGGAATGGTCCATGGCATCGCTCAATTCGATCGCATATGGATACGAAGTCGGTGTCACACCGCTGCAGATCGTTTCCGCCTATTCAGCAATAGCTAACGATGGTATTCTGATGAAACCGTACATCGTGCAGCGGGAGCGGGATGAAAATGGACAGGAAGTTTTTACGGGCCAACCGCAAATGATCCGTCGCGTCGTTCAAAAGAGCGTGAATAATCAGTTGAAGCAGATGCTCGAGGGTGTCGTCGAATTCGGAAGTGGTATGGTGGTGAAAACACCTGGAGTCCGCATCGCAGGAAAAACCGGAACATCCCGGAAACATGTCAACGGCAAATATGAAGAGGGAAGCTACAATGCATCGTTCGTCGGATTCTTTCCGGCTGAAAAGCCGGAGATCATCTGCCTGGTGATGATTGAGAAACCAAAAGCGGGCGGATATTATGGCGCGACTGCAAGTGCCCCAATATTTAAAGCAATCGCAGACCGCATCATCAATAATAATGGTTTGATTGCAAAGACAATGATCGCCGAACAACAATCTCCTCCTCCGTCGGAAACACAGCGGAAAGATGCTCCGGTTTCGATTCCCGATGTTGCAGGAAGCGATGTGGATGAAGCGATCAAATCGCTCCAGCAATCCGGACTCGCATCAAAAGTAATCGGCACCGGAGAAGAAGTCGTCCGGCAATATCCGCCGGCAGGCAAGAAAGTGGAGCCCGGCACCATCGTGCAGTTGATGATGAATGAAACTGAACAAACGGTGATAGCGGGAGCGCTGAAAGTGCCCAATGTCCGCGGAATGAGCGTCCGCCGCGCTGTGAATAAACTGGCTGCAGAACAGCTCGGAGTGTCCATCGTCGGTTCTGGTATTGTGGCGAACCAGTTCCCGAGTCCGGGTACACCGATGAAACAGGGAATGAAAGTAACGATCATGTGTGAGCCGAAATCAGTTTCGACAGCACAATTGTATTAAGGAATATCGCAATGACATTGTCCGACATATTGCAAGGTGTTTCGGTCTCCAAGATGTTTCAAACGATGTACGGTAAGATGGTGACGACTCACGATGTGAAGATCAGCGGCGTCCAATACGATTCTCGTCTCGTCCAGCGGGAGAACCTGTTCGTGGCACTCAGAGGGAGCGGTGTGGATGGCCATAAATATCTTTCGGATGCGATTGCCAGCGGAGCGAAGGTGATCGTCATTGAAGATGACAATGCAATACCTGATTCCATGTGCATGCATACAGGAACAGTGAAGGTAGTTGTCAGCAATACGCGGAAAGCGCTGGCGCAGATTGCAGCGAACTATTACGGTCATCCCGCGGCAAAAATGACCATGATCGGTGTGACCGGAACGAATGGAAAAACAACAACGACATATTTAATCAAACAGATGTTGGAAACCGACCCGAAGATTAAAGCAGGATTGATCGGGACAGTGGAATATGTTATCGGCAGCGAGCGGTTTACGGCAACGCATACGACTCCCGAATCACTGGAGCTGCAGAAACTGTTTTCCCGGATGGTGGAACAGGGATGTACGCATTGCGTCATGGAAGTGTCGTCCCACGCGCTGCATCAACATCGCGTGCATGGGATCTCCTTTAACGCCGCCGTATTCACGAACCTGACACAGGATCATCTGGATTATCATGGAACGATGAAGGAATATTTTGCTGCAAAGAAAATTCTCTTCGACGGTTTATCCGAACAGGCAATTGCAGTGACAAATACCGACGCGACGTATGGTGACAGAATTGTGGAAGGATGCAAAGCGAAAGTATTTACCTTTGGCATCACGAACGAAGCGGATGTTCAGGCGCAGGATGTGGAAGTAACGGTGAACGGATTTACTGCAAAGATTGGCACTGAATCGATATCGACATCGCTTGTCGGAAGATTCAATGTGTATAATTTCCTCGGCGCGTACACGGTGTTGAAAGGACTTGGGTTTCCACTTCAGACAGAAACATTTCGCAAACTCACTCCTGCGCCAGGACGGTTTCTGCAAATTCATTCGCCGAAAGGATGGACTGCAATTATCGATTATGCACACACTCCCGATGCACTGGAGAATTGCCTGCAAACAATACACGATGTGCTTCCGGCGGATCGGACGAACAAAATCATTACAATTTTCGGTGCTGGCGGAGACAGGGACAGATCGAAGCGTCCGAAAATGGGTGCGATAGCCGGACGGCTGAGCGATGTTGTGATCGTTACATCCGATAATCCCCGAACAGAAGATCCGATGAAGATTGTTGCCGACGTGTTCGAAGGGATTGCGTCAAAACCAAAAGCGATCATCGAAGTCGACCGGCGGAAAGCAATCGCAAAAGGGATCAGCATGGCACAGGCGGATGACGTGATCTTGATCGCCGGAAAAGGGCATGAAGAATATCAGGTGATCGGAAAAGAAAAGATCCATTTCAGCGACAGAGAAGAAGTATTGAAACAGATCAATTAATCGGAACTTGAATCACGATGGAGAGTTTTTCCGGCCATCACTGTGCGACGATAGAATGAAAAAAATCACAGCAAAAGATCTGCAACATTTAACAGATGCTGAACTCATCAACAAGGAATTGTTGAAGAGGCGTCCGATCTCTGGCATATCGACCGATTCGCGAGCCGTTGCGAAAGGTGATCTGTTCTTTGCATTAAAGGGCGAAAATTTTGATGCACACAATTTTATCGATACGGTCGTGAAGGCTGAAGCAGCAGCGATCGTGGTCCACAGGGAATGGGCGCAGAAGAATGATCTGTATTTCCGGACATTTCCCTGTGCGTTCATCATTGTGAATGATACGACCGTCGCTTTCGGTGAACTAGCAAGGATCTATCGCCGGAAATTCGAACTTCCGATTATTGCAATTGGAGGAAGCAACGGTAAAACAACTACCAAAGAAATGGTGACTGCGGTGCTCCGGATGAAGTACAATGTGCTGAACACGCAAGGGAACCTGAACAATCACATCGGGGTCCCCCAGACACTATTCCGGCTGCGGTCGAACCATGATGCTGCGGTGGTCGAAATTGGTACGAATCATTTTGGAGAATTGAAGTATCTCTGCTCCATCGCGGAACCGACACACGGTCTGATTACGAATATCGGCAAGGAGCATCTCGAATTTTTCGGTGATGAGGAAGGCGTGGCGAAAGAAGAAAAAGAATTGTTCCGGTATTTGAAAGAGAACGGCGGAACGGCATTCGTGAATTGTGATGACAAGTTTCTGGCTGGCGACAGTTTGTCCATAAAAAAATCGTTTTGTTATGGCGTGGTGTCGAAAGCAGATATTCGTGCAAAAAAAGTGGAACTCAACGAGTTAGGACACGCATCGTTCGATGCGGTTTGGCAAAAAAAGAGTGTTTCGTTTGTCGTACGATTGTCCGTTCCTGGGATGCACAATGTGACCAACGCGCTGGCAGCAGTTGCCGTTGGGTTGAAAATGAAGGTAAAACCGAAAAAGATAGCCGAAGCGCTGACAAAATTCACTTCAGCTTCAAAACGAATGGAAGTGGTATCGCAGAACGGTATCGTGATTCTGAATGATACGTATAATTCCAATCCGGATTCGGTGATCGCTGCGTTGAAGACGTTGAAGTCATTCAGGAACGATGGAAAGAAAGTGGTGGTGCTGGGTGATATGCGTGAACTGGGAGAGACATCAAAGCGGGAGCATACGAATATCGGTGTGATCGTTGCCGAAACAAATTTTGATATGCTCTGCACGGTCGGGCCGTTCTCGAAATATACCAGCGAAGCGTTTGGCAATGGTGCGGTTCATTTTGAATCGAAAGACGCGCTTACTGCACATTTAAAAAGGGTTTTAAAGCATGGTGATGTGGTACTGGTGAAAGGTTCACGGGGAATGAAAATGGAAGAAGTAGTGAACCAATTGGTGAATCAAAACGGGAAAGCGGATATAAAGGAATAACAAGAATGCTGTATCATCTTTTGTATTGGATCGAACAAGTGTATCATCCTCCGGGATTCGGCGTGGTGAAGTATCTCACGTTTCGAGCCGCTATGGCTGCAATCACTGCATTGTTCATCAGTTTCATCATCGGTGGGAAAGTAATCACCATGCTGAAAGCAAAAGGGATCGTCACGACCTATCGGGAAGGATCGCCGGAAAAACATAAGTTGAAAGCAGGTACACCGATGATGGGAGGGATCATTGTCATTGCCGCGATTCTTATCCCCACGCTGCTATGGGGAGACCTGACGAACACGTATGTGCAGATGATCATCCTCGTCACTGCAGGCCTTGGCATTGTTGGATTCATGGATGATTATCTGAAAATCGTCCGAAAGAAAAAGGAAGGGCTCATCGGCTGGTACAAGATCATCGGACAGGTGACGATCGGGTTGATTCTGGGGTATGTGCTTTCAACAATGCCGGAATTAAGGGCGATCAATGCGAGCACAGTAACAACGGTGCCGTTTTTCAAGAATCTGGAATTCGATTTCGGGATCATGTATATCCCGCTCGTTATTTTCATCATCACCGCAACATCCAACGCAGTGAATCTGACGGACGGATTGGACGGACTTGCCATCGGCACTTCCGGAATTGTTGCGATGACGCTGGGAATCATAGTCTACATCTCCGGCAATATTGAATTCAGTAGTTACCTGAATATCATTTATCTGCGGGGAAACGGTGAGCTGGTTGTTTTTTGCATTGCATTAGTCGGCGCGGCACTCGGATTCCTGTGGTACAATTCCTATCCAGCGCAGATATTCATGGGGGATACCGGCTCACTTGCGCTGGGCGGAGCAATCGGCGCATTGACCGTGATGGCGAAAAAAGAACTAATCCTGCCGATCCTCGGAGGAATTTTCTTTATGGAGACGGTATCGGTAATCGTGCAACGATTGTATTTCAAGTACACAAAGAAAAAGTATGGAGAAGGGCGCCGGGTGTTTAGAATGGCTCCTATCCACCATCATTTCGAGTTGTTGGGATGGGCAGAACCGAAGATTGTTACGCGATTCTACATTCTTGCAATTCTGATGATGATCCTGAGTCTGACAACATTTAAAGTGCGGTAAGTATAACGTGAATAGTGCAGCAGTATCGGGAAAAAAGATTAGCGTCATCGGCGCGGAACGAAGCGGTGTTGCGGTTGCTTCTCTACTTCATAAAGCAAATGCAACCGTGTTCGTCAGTGATTTTGGAAACAGCGAACGGACTCGGAATCATATTGCGGAATTGAGCGTAATGGGTATTCCCGGTGAATCCGGCGGTCACAGCGAAAAGGTGTATGATTGTTCATTGATGGTTATCAGTCCGGGCGTTCCGACAAACGCGCCGGTTGTTTTGGAAGCACAGAAGCGTGGAATTCATGTCGTTGCAGAGATAGAAGTAGCAAGCTGGTTTTGTACAGGTGACATTATTGCCATCACCGGCAGTAACGGAAAGACAACCACCACAACATTACTCGGGAGGATGCTCAGCGATGCAAAGAAAAAACACGTTGTTGCGGGTAACATTGGAACGGCATTCTCATCTGTCGTTCTGGACGTTGATGCGGAAACTGTTGTCGTTCTGGAGGTGAGCAGTTTCCAATTGGATTTCATCGAATCGTTCCGGCCAAAGATCGCCGTCATCGTAAATATCACCCGGAATCATCTGGACCGGTACAATAATTCGATGGAACAGTACGCAGCGTCAAAAGCGCGGATCACGATGAATCAAACACCGGACGATATCCTGGTCTGTAACGCAGACGATGAGTGGACGCGCAGAGTGATTCGGCAACAGAAATCGGTAATCGTTCAGTTCAGTTCCAAACAGAAGATCGAAACCGGAGCCTTTGTAGAGAATGGAATGCTCGTTACAAACGTTGGAGGAATGGCGCAT
>Ga0172379_10008962_pt1 | contig 12455 bp, 10 predicted proteins | sample GrowelOW334metaG_FD_119756 | JGI IMG/M metagenome (GOLD analysis project Ga0172379, IMG submission 119756) | Groundwater microbial communities from an aquifer near a municipal landfill in Southern Ontario, Canada - Groundwater well OW334 metaG | ecosystem: Environmental > Aquatic > Deep... | reverse complement strand
TCGCCGCCGAAGCGATCAAGCGACCAAGGCGATCGCCGCCCCTCTTTGCGTAGCGCCATCATGAGCGAAGTTTTCCGGATTTGTTGGGCTTCATTACTACAATCTTCCTGCCGACGGATTTTGCTCCAGCCACTCCGCAAAGACGAGGAGGAGCCAGAGCTTGGCGCTCACGTCGCCCGGCGCCACAAGAAGGCGCTCGATTTCCGGCATGTGGCAGAACTCGCCGATGCGTGAAGATCGGATCCGCCCGGTGATGCCGGAGCGCGAACCCGGAGCGAACCAGTCGTGGAGCGGGACGGAGAACCCCTGCTTTTTTCGGCTCAGGAATTCCGCGCCCAGAATCGGGTCGAAGATGCTTTTGAGAATCGCCTTCTGCTCGAATCCGCCCGGCGTTCTCCTGAGCTTGAAACGGGAGGGGATGCGGCCGCAAAGTTCGACGAGCTTGTGATCGAGCAGAGGCACGCGCGTCTCGAGGCCGAATGCCATCGTCGCGATGTCCACTTTGGGAAGAATGTCGTTCGGCAGGTAACCTTCCATATCGCACGCCTGCATCCGGCTGCACAGATCGGCCGGCAGACGACGCGTGGCCGCTGCCGGAGGCAACAGTTCCGGGCGCAGCAGGCGGGACAGGGAAGCACGACCGAAGACGGACTGCGCCTCCTGCCAGGTGAGGATCGGATCGGCTTTGTCGCCGATGACGAACCCGAGCTTTTGTCTCAGAATTCCCGACGGTCCGCCGAAGGCCCGGGCCACGTTGGCATACCACGGGTATCCGGCGAAGACCTCGTCTCCGCCGTCCCCGGACAGCGCCATTTTTACATGGCCGGCCGCGAGCTTCGCGAGGTAATGCGTCGGAACGGCCGAGCTGTCACCGAACGGCTCGCCGTGATGCCGCACGATTTCCGGCAGGATCGCCAGCGCGTCGGGACAAACGATTTCCTCGTGATGGTCGGTGCCAAATCTCCCGGCGACCTGCCGTGCAAAGGAAAGCTCGGAGAACTCCTGGTTTTCGAAGCCGATGGAGAACGTCTTCACCGGTGAAGACATTTCCCGCGCCATGAGGCCGACGACCGCGCTGGAATCCACGCCGCCGGAAAGGAATGCCCCGAAGGAGACATCCGACATCAGGTGCGAGCGCACGGATTCCTTCAGAGCCGACGAAACCCGCTCGATCCATTCCTCCTCCCGGATGGTTTCCTCCGGCTCGAATGGCGCCTGCCAATACCTTCGCGGACGGATCTCCCCGCCGTCGAAGGAAACCTTCAGCGTGTGGGCGGGCGGGAGCTTGAAGACGTTCTGGAAAATCGTGTGCGGGGCCGGGATGCAGGCGTGCCGGAAGAACATGCCGACCGCCTCCGGCAGGATCCGGCAAGGAGGGTCGTCGAGCCCGGCGAAGGCTCCCAGCTCCGACGCAAAGGCGAAACGCCCGGGCTCGGCAAGATAAACCAACGGCTTGATCCCGATCCGGTCCCTCGCCAGGAAGACCGACCGGTCGCGGAGATCCAGAACCGCGAACGCGAACATTCCGCGAAATCTTTGGACGCACGCCGCCCCCCACTCCTCATAGGCATGGACGATGACCTCGGTATCGCAGCGCGTGGCGAACCGGTGCCCGCCAAGTTCCTCCCGAAGCTCCGCGTGGTTGTAGATCTCCCCATTGAACACGACCCACACCGAACCCTCCTCGTTGCCCATCGGCTGCGCGCCGCGCTCCACATCGATGATCGAGAGCCGACTGTGCGCGATCCCCGCCTGCCCGCGGACAACAATCCCGCTGCCGTCCGGCCCGCGATGCGCAATCCGTGCGGCTAGCCCCCGAAGCACCTCTTCGCGTGCCGGTGATCCGTCGAAATTCCAATATCCCGCTATGCCGCACATATTATGGTTGCCTGGTGAACTCCGGGTTTTGATCGTAAAACTCAGTTCGCCACCTGTGCCTGCTGATAAAAAGCGAAAAGGATATCTTGAAGAGTGAGCGATCCTCAACCTCGATAACGCAAACATTGGAAAAGAACTGCTTGTGAACGCCATCTTGGGGACCAATGGCATTCAGGTAGTATTTTACCGCATGGAGTTCCTGGTCAAACGTGCCCAGCATCATGATTGGGTCCAAGTGACCGGGAACATTGTTCCGATTCAGCAAAATAAAACGCGATTCGACGAGTTGGGATGCTTGAAAAACGTTATTTCTACGCCATTGAAATGAGCTCGCGCGGAGGAATTTGTTTTCATTGTCTTTCGAGGCATATCCCGACAGGGAGAGCGTGGATTCCACATAACCTATATCCCAGTCGGGCTCTATAATGTAATACTGGATCGGCCCTGGAAGGCCCCGGGATTTTTTTACGATAAAATCTCCCGCGGCAATGGAATGCAAATACCCGCCCGAGCGAAGATTGATTCCGAGAAACGATTCCAGCGGACGAGGAGGATCTCCGTGGAGAAGGACGACCAGGGGAAAAGCGGCCATGCAGAAAAAAACGGAAGAAAAAATCTTTTTCCCGCGCTGGCTCAGTGCGCGGTTCAAAAAATTCCACGCCGGGTTGCCGATGCCGACAATGGCGAGCAAAACAAACGGAAAGAAATACCGGTCTATTGGGCCGGAGATATCATACCACCAGAAAAAGCCACCAACCAAAGTTCCTGAAAAATAAAGAATCCGCAAGCGAGACAACGGCTCGAAAACGAATTTCTTTTGGGCCAACCCCCCAATGCAGACCACGAGAACAGCTAAAAAAACTACGGCCCATAGAAATCCAACGCTCCGGTTGACAAGAAGCACGAATGCCTCGAGATGTTTCCCCGCGAAAATATCCACGACGACTTTCTGGGCTTCTATCGAGCTTGAGACGGTTTCTTTTGTCAGGTAGCTGGAGCGCAATGCCGCAAGCACAAAAGCCACAGGAGTAAGAACAGCGAATGGAAAACACCAGATGAGATAACCCGGTTCAATCCGCTGCACCGGATGCTTCCTTCGCGTGAAAACCAGGCGCGCGCCAACTTCAAGGAGCCAATAGGTTGTTACGATGCCAATAACCAGGATGCCGGACGGCTTGATCCATAAAGTATAGCCGGCCAAAGCAAAGGCGGCAACGGTTGCGGGTTTTGATTGTTTGTTCAATCCCGCCAGCAGAAGAGACAAAGAAAGCGCCGAAATAGATGCCAGGAGCGTGTCCTGCAATCCCCAGTATCCCATTCCTGTCGTGGAATTGGGCTCCATATTGAAAAACATCGGGAGCAAGCTCACCGAACATGCGAAAAAAATGCCGAGTCCCTGATTGATGCGCGAGTCCCCTTGTGCCGGAAACGCCAGCAAGCATGCCAGAAGCCATAAAAGGAATGGCGCCAAAAGGTTCCTGAAGTAAAACCACTGAAATCCTTTTTCCGAGATGTCTGTCCCGAAGGGCGCAATGATGGGCACCGAACCCGGGGGTCTGTTTCCCGGGCTTGCGTAAAATGGGTTTGCTGTAATCGAGGGATAAACACATTTCCAGACGTTTATCGCTTTTTCATAATAGCTAAGAGCGTCGTAAACAGGGGGGGCTTTTGCGGCCGAGGTCTTTTTGTAAATGGAAAATGAAACCAATGCGACCAAGGAAGCTATCATGCAAAGGTTAAAAATAGAAAGCTTCATGGCAAAGGCTCTAAGCATCCTGAGCAAGGAAGGAAATGTCTTGCGATGCCGCATACGACTGCTTGCTCCTTTGCTCCTGGGCCAAAGCGAATTGCTCGAATGCCGTGTGCTCTCCTTCCGATACCCGTCCTCCGGCATGGGGCCATTCCGCGCCCGGGCTGGAATGGACCATGCGGATTCCCAGGAGTTCCCGGAGAGTTTGCGCGAGGGCAGGGGAAATGCCCCAGCGGCTGAGGCGTCCGGTGTCTTGCTCGTTCCGGACCCCGCATGCCGGATTGGCTGCCGGGCGGCGGAGGCACTCGTTAAAGGCCTCGGCCCAAGCGTCGAGGGCGCCGTCTTCCGAATAGATCCCCGATTCCGAGGATTGCGCGGCGCGGGATAAACTGGCGAGAACCGCGGGATTTCGGGCCAGGTGGAGCACATGCTGTGCTGCCATTCCCGTATCGCCAACGGGGAAGCTCAAGCAGTTCGTTCCTGGGCGGAAATGGCCCTCAGTCCAAAACCCGGTGAACTCGGAAATGACCGGCACCGCACCGCAGGCCATGGATTCGCGCGGGGCAATGGAAACCCCCTCCCGGCTGGCGGTATGGAGAAAAATATCCAGCGTGCTGAGGAACTGAAGGTAGGTCGTCCGGTCCCCGATCCATCCCAAAAACTCCACATGGACATCGGGCAGTTGGGAAAAGGCACTTTTCAGAGCGGCCTCTTCAGGGCCGGTGCCGGCAATGCGCAGCGTAAAATCGAGGTTCTGCGACATGAGATTCTTGGCGATGGCAACCAGATCCCCAACACGCTTCTGGTCCTGATCCAGCCGACCGGCATAGCCTAATCTGAGCGCTCCGGCCCGGACCGGCCTGGGATGCGCGCAGGCGGAAACGCCTCCAGGAATGCTGATCACCCGGTTCCTTTCCAACCCGCAGAGCTGAATGCAGGCCTGCCGGATGAGTTCTCCACTGGTCACGCACAAATCGACTTGTGATGACCAGCGGGCCAGGTCGGCGAGATAGTCGTGCTCGTAGCACTGGATCGTCACTGCAAAACGGAGTTCCGGCCGCTCGCGTTTCATCCGGCGCATCGACTCGTAGAGATCGAAAATGCGGGCCGACATCACGATGTCGGGGCGGATGTTCCGGATCGAAGCGACAAGCGCCCTGATCCGCCCCTCGCTGGTTCCGGAAAAACAATTCATGTGGGCGGTCGGGAGACCGGGATGCTCCGCTTCATACCGGTCGGGCCGGTTGAACCGACTGCCCCCGGCCAGCCCGAGGGTCACCTCCCAGCCCCTGGACGGGAGCGCGCGGACAAGATCGTTCACGATCACCTCGACGCCGCCGTGGAGCGAATGGCATGGAGTGGCAATCAGCAGTTTTTTCATGAAGGTCGTGCAGGCCGGAATCCGTCAAGCCCTCATCGAGATGATGGGAACCCTTTTTTGACAAGCCCGAGGCACTCGCGGATGCCTGGCGTTTTCCAGGCCCTGGCCCGGAGGTAGCGGTCGAGCAGGCTCCACTGGCCCACTCCTTCGAATTGACCCAGAAAGCGCGAAGTCTGAAAAGCCCAGTGAAACGAGGGAGACACAGGCGCATTTTGGACGCACTGCAACCAACGCTGGACCAACTGCCTGACAACCTTTGCCAGGACCTCCTGAGGAATGGAAAACTCCCCGGAAATCGTACGGAATACCAACAAATACTCGTCGAGAAATTCGGCGCAGTTTTCGTCGCGCCCCATGTCTGCCCGCACGGATGCCGCATGCGAGCGAAAGCTGTTCAGCGCGGCGGCGGTGAAGGCAATCTTTCCGAGCTTCAAGATTTTCACATAGGTGACCCAGTCTCCCACCATGCGCAGATGCGTTGGAGCTCCGCCAACTTCCAAATAGGCATCCCGACGGAAGACAACGGCGCTCGCATTGGGGATGGTGCATCGTTGAATAAGAAATCGAGAGATCTCATCGACCCCCGCGTTGATGAACGCGGACCTCCACCGCTCCCCGTCGAGTCCCTCGGTCCAGTCGCAAAGATTTCCGATCGAACTTCCGCGGGCGTCAATCCGCCGGGATTGGCAATAAGCGAGGACGACTTCGCGGTTTGCGTCGAGGGTGGCAACCAAGGTTTCGAGAAACTTCGGATCCGCCTCATCGTCGGCTTCCGCAATCCAAAGGTAGCGCCCGCGGGCCATGGTCGCGCCAAGATTCCACTGGGGGAACGGGGACCCGCTGTTCTTCTCGTTGCGGTGAATCCGGACGCCCGGAAGGTTTCGGTATTCCCCGATGACCTCCATGCTGCGGTCGGTTGAAGCGTCGTCGAGGATGATCAGCTCGAAATCCCGGTATGTCTGAGCGAGGATCGAGTTGAGGCGTGCCCGCAGGAATCTGGCATGGTTGTAGTTGGGGACCACGACGCTCACCGCCGGATTTGTGTCGGCCCGCTCGTCTTGGGTGCTCATCGTGGCTTTGTCGCAAGGGCCACCATGTAACGGGGTGGGCGACGATCCCAGTTCCGAACTTTACGCACGGCGTTCGGGTGCCACAGGTAGAACAAGTTGTTGGGAGAATTCGCGAGGTTTTGTATCGCGGAGGCTCTCCCTTCGGGGGTGTCTCGCGCGGCGAGTGGGGTCAGGGCTCTGCCAACCGCCTCCACGCCCCTCCGCAACTTGTATGAGAGCGTGTTCGACAACGGATTGAGCAGGCTCTGAAGGCGGTCGAGAGCCGAGTCACCGAAGGTTTGCCCGAGGATCGAGTCGACCGCATACTTATCCGCGAGCAGGGCGGTGAACTCGCTGCGATCCATCTCAGAAAGATGGTAGAGATTTTTAGGTTCGGCCTTGTTATAGAGCGGTTTGTTTGGGGTCGAAATAATCAGGCGCCCACCCGGTTTGAGAATCCGGAAGATTTCGTTGAGGAAGATCGCGGGGTTGGAAATGTGTTCGATTGTTTCGAACGTTACAACCGCATCGGCGGAAGCGTCCGCCAGGGGGATCGACTCGGCATGTCCGACTCGTGCGTCGATTCCATACTTGGATCTCGCGTGGGCGACGACTTCGGTGGCGCAGTCGAACCCGATGCAGGATTTGGCAATCTTGGCAAGAGCCGCAGTGCCGTATCCCTCCCCGCAAGCGATATCCACCACCTCGCACCCCCGGACATAGCGGCAGGCGAAGTGATACCGCAGCACATGCTCCCAGAAGGCGGGCCCGCAGTATGTCTCCGGCACCATTCGTTCAGGAGTGTGTTCCATCATAATTCTTCAGGCAACACGGAGTGCTGGTGCCTGTCGGGGCAGTGCTCGCCTGCGGGTTTGGAATCCGCGGTGAACCGTGTTTGGGTTTTCAGGAGTGGTCTGACAGCGCCCGGCAAATCTCCTGTAAAATCGCCCCGGGCGGAATCGTGGCTCCCGCGGTCGCCCACCTCCAGACGGATGGCCTCTTGAAGAACAAAATGCACATGAAATGGCTGCATCGTCGTGACAGCCACTCCGATGACGATGCCGCCTTCCGACAGGAAGTTTCCGGGAATGAACGCTTCGCAAGTATATAATCCGGGGTTACGCACACGCCCCCGCCACTCGGGGTCCAAATCCTGGACCACGAAAAGACACGATCCCTCAAGGGTGTAAAAATGGAAGTTGGGCACCAAGATGTGGCCTCCCGTGTGGACGCGGAACTGCATCGCCACACGAACGGGATCGGTGACATCAACGCCCTCGGTTGGAACTCCCTCGCTATTCAGACATCCCAGACTTACCAGCGAAACAACGCCGTCTCCGGGGGCATCGAGGTCATCCCACCTCCGGGTGCTTTGCAAAGGAAAATTCTTCTCCAGGTAGCTCCGGCAAGCGGTCTCCGGACAACCCAGAAACTGGATCTCTCCGCGATCGATGACCATGACCCGGCTGCAGAGACGTCGGATTGCGGCGAGATTGTGGCTGACGAGCAGGATCGCCTGGCCTTCATTTTGGGAGATGTCTTGCATTTTTGACATGCACCGTTGCTGGAAGGCCAGGTCGCCCACGGCAAGCACCTCATCAACGATCAAAACTTCGGGGGAGAGGTGGGCGGCCACGGAGAATGCAAGCCGAACATACATCCCGCTCGAGTACCGTTTCACCGGGGTATCGAGAAACTTCTCGACGCCGGAAAACGCGACAATCTCATCGAACCTCCGCGCGATCTCGACTCTCCTCATCCCCAGCACGACCCCGTTCAGAAAAATGTTCTCGCGTCCGGTGAGCTCCGGATGGAATCCCGTGCCCACCTCGAGCAGGCTGGCAACCCGCCCGCGCAGGATGACATCCCCTTCCGTCGGTTCAGTAATTCGGCTCAGGATTTTCAGCAGCGTGCTCTTGCCTGCGCCGTTGGCCCCGATGATCCCCAGAACTTCGCCAGGCTGAACATCGAACGTCACGTTGCGCAACGCCCAAAACTCCAAGTCTGTCTTTGCAGCTTCCGCCGTCCGCCATTGAAACCATGAGGCAACATGGTCGCGCAGCGTGGTGAACCGACCCGAATGCACGCTGCCGATCCGGTAGCGTTTCGAGATGCCGCGAACTTCTATGACTGGTTTTTTCATGTCGCCGGTGAGATCGCGATTTCTTGTTTTCCACGAGGGGCGGACGATTGGAAAAGACTCGTCCATCGCCCCGGGAGCCGACGGTGAACTTTTTTCCGGTTTCCCGTCCGACGGTCCATTAACCTAAAAAGAGCAGAAGAGGCCCGCAAATCACGCGAAAAAACGCGAATAACAATGAGTTACAGAAAGGACTGTTTTCACCATGCGGGTGATGTGCGAATTATTTCTATCTTTCTGATTCTATTGGTTTTATTCGCGTGATTCGCGGGCAGCAACCGGATTTAAGATTAACCCCGCGATTTCCTTGCGGCAATTGCTTGAGCCGAAGGGAACTCGGAGCTGACGAGTCGACACTCCACAAAACCGGCTTCAAACACCTGCAACCAGAAATCGCTGCCGTATTCGGTGTGAACCAAAAAGTCCCCCTTGGTAACGTTCTGCCCTCCGTGATACGAAGCGGGCAGCCCGGCCCGCGATCTTGTGAGCCGACCCACGACGATCGGGATCGTAAAGCAGCAGAACCCCCCGGGTTTTAATACCCGCAAGCATTCCCGCAATCCCCGGACGGGATCGGGCACATGTTCGAGGGTGTCGGAGTGAACCACCAGATCAAACCGGTCGCTGCGATAGGGCAGTCGATGGATGTCAATTTCTGGATACTCCGCAAGAATTCTTCGGGGCATGCGCGCCAAGTGTTTTGTCAGAGTCCCCGCGGGATTGATTTCGAGTAATTTGAGCCACCAGGCTTTGGGAGATCTTAGAAAGCGGACAAAGTTCCCCTTGCTGCCCTCGGCGCATAAAATGGCCTTGGCAAGCGCGAGGGAACGCAAGTTATTTCCGCACTTTGTGCAGACGACCCCCTGCTGGCGGTCCACGCATTCTCTTTCCTCGATGGACAGTCCCCACTCGGCGGCCAATCCCGGCCAAATGACAGGGCTAAAATCAAAGGAGCGGGAGCCGCAGCAAGGGCAGACCTCAATCCTCGCGGGCACCAAGCGGTCGGGGGTTTCGTCAGTCATGTCAAAATGAGAACTGGGAGCGGGCATCCGCATTGCGGGGGCTTTGCCTGTCCGCAACACCGGAATCAACCTGCGGCAGTCGGGGCGCTGGAGGAGAGTCCGAACCAGTCAGGATGCTTCAGAAGCACGTTAGCCTTCGTATCCTGTGGCATAAGCGCTGCGAAAGGGTCCAACCGTTCCGCCAATAAGTTCCGAAGGATTTCCATCTTGCCAGTTCGCCTTCAGGCGACCCAAAGCCAAGGCTCTTGTCCATGCAGGCCAGGAGCGAGTCGGCATAATACCTCATGACCTGCTCCGGACTGAAGAACCGCTCCCATTCTTTTTTCGCCAGGTCCCCCATCTCCAGGTAGGAGTCCGATTTTCCTTTTAGGATGGATTCCATGTCCCGGAGGCGTTTTTCAGGTATTTGAATTGAGAAATCGCTCCATCGGGGACCTTCGGGAGGCACAAAAGAATCCGCGATGATCACCGGGCAGATTCCGAGGGCCATGCTCTCGTAAATGCGAAAGCTGACCGGAGCGATCCCTGCCGGGCAAAGGGAAAACCTTCCTGAACGGAGCACGTTGACATAGTGGACCTTTTCCTTCATGCCGTGCTCCAGCCAACTGTCTGTTGGCTCTACCAGAAATGATGCCGACCGGCGGCAGTTCCGGAGCAGGCCCTCTCTCAACCTTTTGTTGGACTTTGGATTTCCTCTCCATGTGGCAAGATAGTCCGGCTGTGGGCGCGGATGGTTTCTTTGCTGGAGAACCATCTCGTTCGGGAACCATGTGTAGGGCACCGCTCTATGGAGGGATGTGCTACAGCGGATTTTCGGCAAGGATGTGTAGATTCCTCTTAACAGACCGGAGGCGATGTCATCGGTATTTATGGTGTAGACCTTGTTTGCGTAACGGCCGACGACGGCATCGCCGATCAAACGCGAAACATAACGCCATTCCTTAAAGGAAAACTGTTCGTTCAGTATGATGGCGTCCGAGCTTTCCGCGGACGAGGCCTCGTCGAATTCCGGCCGGCTCAGCAGGTCGTTTCGAATGGCGTTGATCGTTGAGCCGTCTTGGGCGGCGAGCGGGGATTCCTGCGGCGTTAAAAAATACAATTTCACGGCGTATTTCTGGATTCCCGGATCCGCCGCCGGTTCACAAGCTCCTTTGAGCCACTGCTCCCCCCGGGCAGGAGTCCGTTTTTACCCACAGGCCATTCATCCAAGTCGTGTCGAGCTTGTCCTGCCACATATTCAGGTCGTAGCAGTGGACATAGGTCATCCCGCGCGCGGTCAGAAATTCATGGATGGAAAAAAAATCCCCGTGTCTGCCGTCGCGCCGGAAATTGACCTCGGCAAACACCGACAGCACCCTCCCGCCGGAAAACAAACCTTCCGCGCCCCGCAAGACCTCTTCGTCATACCCCTCACAATCGGTTTTTAGAAGCGTGATTGTGTCGATGTTGTGCTTGCTGCAGAAGTCATCGAGGCGGCCCATGAGAACGGGAATCTCCCGGTCGGTTCCCGTGTCCGTTGAACAGCGGATCCGGCACAATTCGGAGTTTTCAAACAGGAGAAGCGGAGCCGGTGCGTTCGTCTGTCCAAGGGCCATGGCAACAGCGGAGGCGCAGGGAATGTTTGCAGCCGCCGCCTCCAGCTTCGCAAACGCAACAGGGTTGGGTTCGAAGCAGTAAATCCGGCTCCATGGGAAAAAAGCGGCAAAGCGTTCCAGTGTCTGTCCGGCATTTGCGCCGACGTCGAAGGCGACGGCGTCCGGTCGTGGGCGAACCAAGCGAAGAAAGTCCGCTTCGAACGACAGCCCCAGGGGCATGGCGGAACGATCGAACACCTCAACGCCGAAAACCCGGGAAAGTCGTTTGATCATCTGGCGCAAGGTCATGACGTTTTGTGCTTCCCGAAATCCTGCGTTGCGGCATCAGATTTCCGCTTTTCAAAGAGCGAGGCGATCCGGTCGCGCAGGGTGTGGAACTGCCCGACTCCGGCGGCGCCAATCTGGTAGCGCTTCGAGACGTTGCGGGCTTCGATGATGGGGGAGTTCATGGGGAGCAGTTGGAAGAGGACGATCGCTCAGAACAAATCATCGCATCGTGCTTTTGAAAATGAACCAACGGATCATAGGAGTGCCTGGCCCGCTTCCGGAATGGCCTCCGGGAGCAAACGCTTTCGCGCATGAAAACAAAGGCTCCCGGCGCAGTGGATCCGATCGAGTTGTCGGTCCCGCGCGGGCCAAAACAGCTTTCTGGGTGCGAGCCACGGCGCATTGACATGGAATGCGTGAAGGACAGCGAGGAGGCATCGTATGGCGCGCGGGTAGCGCCCCATGCGGGAGAGGGAGCCAAGCGTGTCACCTGAAGACCAGAGACGAACGAGCTCCAGCTCGGGCCGGGAGGCGAACAGTGAGATGAGTCCCCATGCGGTGTGATGAAAAAATGATGCATGGAAAGGTTCCCCCTGAGCCACCGTTCCAACAAAGCCGCCGCCGGGTTTGAGAACGCGACTGATTTCTTGAATCGCCATGAACGGGCTCTGAAGGTGCTCGAGTACCGCGTAGGATAGGATTGCATCGAAGGACTGGTCTTCGAACGGCAGCGCGTGAGCGTCGGCGAGAAGGTCGGCTTCGCTCCCGGAAACATCCACTCCAACATATTCAAATCCCATGGACTGCGCCGGAGCCGCTTGATCCCGAGGTCCACAACCGAGATCGAGGAGGCGGCCGCCGGAGGGCGACGACAGAACACTGAATAGCTCCCGCGAATCACGGCCACGAACGGGATCGGAGCGATGGATTTTTGGCGGCGTGGTGTCAATTCTTCCTAATGCCTCCGCAGGAGATGTTTTCAAAACAGGCGCCAGTCGCACGCCGCGAGGCTGGGGATTCTGCGGACGGAAATCCCCTGTCCCTTTCGGCGAGAAACCGCAGCGTGCGCACCTCATCGGTTCGCTGTGCTGAAACTTTCCCCTGCAATCCGGACATTGCAGGAGGCAACGCCACCACAAGTGCCCGGCACTGGCGGATTGCGGGGGGAGCCCCGATGGAAACGGCTTTGTATTCATATTTGGATGAACAGGGAAGCGCCTGTGATCCCGGTCATCGGGCCAGAACTCATGGTTGACGAGAAAGTCTCCCGGACACCAACCCCCGCGCTCCCTCAAACACACAGAGCACGTTGGGGAGCCCCATCTCCCAATGTGCCGGTGCCGGCAAAAGCACACGTCGGGCGGGATCGTAAC
>Ga0172379_10008961_pt1 | contig 12458 bp, 11 predicted proteins | sample GrowelOW334metaG_FD_119756 | JGI IMG/M metagenome (GOLD analysis project Ga0172379, IMG submission 119756) | Groundwater microbial communities from an aquifer near a municipal landfill in Southern Ontario, Canada - Groundwater well OW334 metaG | ecosystem: Environmental > Aquatic > Deep... | reverse complement strand
TCCTTACCTTTAGCTATAAAACTAGTTACGTTAACCATAACGATAGCTGCTAAAACAGCGATGATGGCAATAACTACTATTAATTCTATAATTGTGAAGCCTTTTTGTTTATTCATTTTTTTTCTTACCTGGTTAAATTATTCATCAAAACAACGTTTTTATGAAATAATATTTAACCAGATTAAAATTTTTATATTTATTTTTTATTAATTTTAATAATAACAAAAAAAATTAAGGACAAACAGTTATTTCCACGCAATTAGAATTATTTATTTCTTTTTTTATTCCCCTGCTGTCAACGCAATAAGCTCTGGTCTTGTCTCTAAAAAGCCGTCCGCAAGCAGCCCAAGCATTGGAGCTCGCCGAACAGTGTTTATTGGAAGACGGTATTTGAGATAATGCATTTGTAACAACGCTGGACTCGCAGAAATCTTCATAACTGCTATTATTATTGTCGTAATATACTTCTCCTGACGGAATCAAAACAGCCAAATTACCAGCCACCGAAGCATCTTTTCCCCTGTTTATGTATTGAGTAACGCTAAATAAAATAATGGATGACAAAATGCTGATTATAGCAACAACTACCAATAATTCTATTAATGTAAATCCTTTGGACTGTTTCATTAAATAATTATTACGTCAACAAATCTATTTATTTATTATACAGCCTGCAAAATAGCAAACAATAGGAGTGGGTGTGAATAATTCTATATAGTTCCCAAAGTTCCGTATAAAGGCGACAAAACAGAAACCGCCAATAAAGCCACAACTATCCCTAAAAAAATTATCAAAATCGGTTCTAACATTGCCGTAAAAATATCTACCGACCTTTTTACTTCTTTTTGATAAAAATTTACTATTTCCATAAGATTATTATCCAGCCTTCCAATTTCTTCGCCAACCTGTACCATCTGCACCACAAACGGAGGTATATAGTTCGGATATCTTATCAAAACAGAACTCATCCTTTCTCCTTCAGAAACCCCTTTCTCTGTTTCGGCAATAATTCCCCTATAAACAAAATTATCTACTGTTTCCTTGGTAATTTTTAGGGCGCTGTTAATTGATACTCCCGCTTCTATTAGGGTAGAGATATTTTCGGCAAACCTAATAAGAAAAATCTTTTTTAAAAAAGAACTGATAACAGGTATTCTTAAAGATATCTGGTCATACTTTTTCTTTCCCTCTTTTGTTCTGAAATAATAAATTATAAAACCAATCAAAGCAAAAAAACCCAATACCAAAATCCATCCCCAATGCATTAAAAAGCTATAAAAACTTATCATCATCAATGTAAATATTGGAGGATTGGCCGTGGTTTCCTTAAGCAAGTCCACGAGTTTTGGCATAACAACAAACATCACTATTAAAATTACAACACCAAGAACAGCAATAACGAAAATAGGATAAATCATTGCCCCCTTTATCTGAGACATTATGTCGTGTTCTCTTTCTAAGTGATCAGACAGATAATAAAGTGATTTGGATATTTCTCCCGACGCCTCGCCAGTTTTAACCAAATTAATATAAAAAACGCTAAAAATTTCCGGAAATTCAGAAAACGCCTCTGAAAGGGGGGTACCTTCTTCAACTAATTGGGCAATTTTTATAATTTTTGATTTAAAACTTTGTTTTTTTATTTGAGAAGCCAAGCTGTTTAAGCTCTGAGTAACAGAAACTCTAGACTGCAACATAACTGCCAATTGCCTGGAAAAAATGGCTAAATCCTTTTTTGAAACTTTCTCTAAAAAAGATAATTTTTTTAAAAATGAAAACTGGGGAGTTTTTGCTTTTAGAGAGGTAACATAAATTCCATATTTTTGTAAAAGAACTGCCGCCGCTGCTTCCGAAGACGCTTCAACGGTTCCGGTTTCAATTTTTCCTTCCTTGCTTCTCGCTTGATAAAAATATTTCATAATCAGTATAAACTAAATTACCCCAATTATACGTTCGTTGCTACCCTAATAAGTTTCTTACTTCCGAGGGATCTAAAGAATAGTCCATTGCATTTTTCAATGATATTTCTTTTTTCCTTACAAGATCAACCAGCGCCCTACTATATGAAATCATGCCCTCCCTGGATGAAGTTTCTATAACTGCCGGTATTTCATGAGTCTTATTTTCTCTTATTAAAGTAGCTATAGCATTACTACAAAGCATCACTTCACAAACCGGTATAAACCCTCCCTTAATCCTGGGTATTAAACGTTGAGAAACTATGCCCAAAAGCGAACTGGCTAACTGAAATCTAATTTGATTTTGCTGTTCTGCCGGGAAAACATCAACAACCCTGTGAATTGTTTGAGATGCCGAGTTTGTGTGCAAGGTAGCAAAAACTAAATGTCCGGTTTCCGCGGCCGTGATTGTAGTGGAGATTGTTTCTAGGTCCCTCATTTCACCCACCATAATTACGTCCGGATTCTGACGAAAAGTAGCCCTTAAAGCGCTAGAAAAGCTAGACGTATCTTGATAAACTTCTCTTTGCTCGACAACGGCTCTTTCTGGAGAATAAATATATTCTATCGGGTCTTCAATAGTTATCACGTGAACCGATCTTGTATGATTTATTTCGTCGAGCAATGCGGCTAATGTAGTTGATTTTCCTTGACTGGAAGCGCCCGTAACCAAAACAAGTCCTTGGGGCCTGCTGGTGAAATCGTGTAAAACGGGCGGAAGGTTAAGATCTTCAATGGTCCTTATTTTTAAAGGAATAAAACGCATGGCTATACTTATGGTCCCTCTTTGGAAAAAAGCATTAACCCTAAATCTGCCCTTTCCTTCAAAATCATAAGAAAAATCAATCTCCTTTTCTTCTAAAAACTTTTTCTTTTGTATTTCCGACATTAATGAAAAAGCGAACCCTTCTGAATCTTTGGGTAAAACATTTTTTTCCTGCCTTAAAGGAATCAACTGCCCCGTAATTCTTATGTGCGGAACATAATTAACCGCGATGTCCAAATCAGACGCGTTTTCTTTTATAACTGTGTCTAAAAGTTTTTTCAAAGTTTGAAGATAATCCATGTGTAAAAATTTTTAATAATTACAAATGAGGGAGAAATACAAAAATAAATTTTTGTATTTCGACCGAATGCAGTAATTATATAAGTGAAGCTTCTATTTTTAATTTAAAATTTTTGATCGGCGGTTTTTAAGTTTTAAATTCTAAGTTTTAAATTTAAAACACTACCTTTCTTCTGTCACCCTGGCTATCTCTTCTATGCTCGTTTCCCCTTTAATAACCTTTAACACCCCTTCTTGTTTCATTGTTAACATGCCTTGTTTTTGGGCGACTTTAAAAATTAAATTTTCCGCAGGGCTTTTTAAAATCAAATCAGCCAACTCGTCTGTCATCGACAAAACCTCAAAAAGACCTATCCTGCCCGTATATCCTGAAAATTTGCACTTTTCGCACCCCTTGGCTTTATATATATAAAATGGATTTTCCAGTTTAACTTCTCTTCCTACGGAAGCAGGAAGGCTTTTTATTTTTTCTAAAATATAATCTCTTATTTTTTCAGTAGGCCTTATTTTTTCTTTACAATGAGGGCATAAAGTTCTAATCAATCTCTGGGAAATAATAACCCTTAAAGTAGAGGGAATTAAAAAAGGTCTTATACCCATATCAACCAACCTTGGTATAGCTCCTATGGAAGAATTAGCGTGCAGTGTGGACAAAACAATATGTCCTGTTAATGCCGCGTTTATAACAAGGCCCGCTGTTTCTTCGTCCCTAATTTCTCCAACCATAATGATGTTCGGGTCTTGCCTTAAAATCTGACGGAGCCCTGAGGCAAAAGTATAACCGATTTCAGGCCTTGTCTGTGATTGATTGATCCCGGCAATAGAATATTCTATCGGGTCTTCAAGTGTAACTATATTAACGCTTTCTTTATTTAACGTGCGCAAAATAGAATATTGTGTTGTTGTCTTTCCAGATCCGGTAGGACCGACAAACAGAATCAATCCAAAAGGTTTTTTTATCGCATCATTTATTAGGTCAAGGCTTTTCCCAAACAAACCCAAGCGATCAAATGATGTTGTTTCCTCTTCAGATCCCAAAACCCTAAGCTCTACTTTCTCTCCATACAGCGTTGGAAAAGTGGCAACCCTGAAATCGATCTCTTTATCAATAATCTTTATTGAAAATCGGCCGTCTTGAGGTACTCTATTCTCGTCAATTTTTAAATTGGAAAGAATTTTAATTCTGGCAACGATAGAAAGGTGAACATTTTTCGGCAAAAAAAGATTGCGATGCAACATTCCATCTAGCCTAAAGCGAATATTAAGCTTGTCTTTGCTGGGCTCTATGTGAATGTCAGAAGCTTTATTTTCAATAGCATGCCTTAATATAACCAAAACCATTTTAATAATAGGAGCATCTTCTGCCATCACTCTAAGCGACAACTTCTCTTCAAACGTTTTTGTAATTTCCTCTTTGTCTTTGTTTAGCTCTTCCAGTGCTTTATTTGTTTCTAAATTTAAAGTCCTATGCTGTTTCAAAAAGGCCTCCAAGTCGCTGAATTTTATAAGATGAACTTCATAATTAAAGCCTTCTTGGTTCGCTAAAAATCTTAGGGCATTTCTGGCCGATATGTCTTCAGGATAAACCATTCCTATTTCCACAATATTTCCGCGCTTCTGCAGGGATACCATTTTATAATTAATCGCTACGTCTTCTGGAATCAATCTTAAAACATCTAAGAGGATTTCTTCCGGTTTTATTTTTTTTAGCGGAACTTTAAAAACACTGCTTTTTAACTCAAATAAAGCATCTTCTGGAATAATTTTCTTTTCTAAAATAAGCTCTTCTTCTGTTTTGCCTGTTTTTTTCAATTCTTTCTGCAGCTCATTCTTGCGAGCTTCCGACAATATTCCTTTTGCGAATAATTCTTGTATTAATTTCATTATTAGAACTTAAAGTTTAAAACCCAAAAACCCGATGACAAATAATAAAAATTTTTAGGTTTTAAATTTTATAATTTTACTAATACATCTGGAATGGATTATCTCTGCCAATTCCCACCTCTTCTATTTTAGACACAAATAGTTTCATTTCTTCCAAGGCTTTTATCGCTTCTTTTTCAGAAATAGCCCAGATGCTTCCTGCTACCCTTCTCCTGTCAATCGTTAAGGCTTCGTAGGCAAACTCAATTTCTATTTCCGGAAACGGTTCCAGGCTTTTAATTTCGTTTGAATTTAAAGCGTTAACATTAATGCTAACTTTTGGCCTATTAAAAGCGAATTCCGGCTGGACCTCTTTTGGTTTTGCAAAAAAAACAAACAGCGAAACAATAATTAAAATCAATAAAGACGCTGCTGTTATTCCCAAAAAAAATGTTTTTTGCCGCTGTTTTGGCGATATAAAAACTATAGCCACGGTCTTGTACCTTGAAACTTATAGCTTAAAACTTTTAATCTATCATTAAAGTTTTAATTTTTAAGTTTCATGATTTAATATGAACGCGCACCTACTTCGATCTTAAACGAATAAGTCTGTTGTGTTTGGAATTGCATCAACGTTCTTCCCGGCCCCGTCAAAAAAGTATTCGGGGTAGAAGAAAAAGAAATACTGGTAATTTCAAACAAACGAGCCGATTTCTCCAACGAAAGAATAAAATTTTTAAGCGCCGAATAACTGCCGGAAACGCTGATCGAAAATACCGTTTCCTTAATGTCGCTGTCCGGATTTTCAAGCGAATATTTTGCAAGAAATAAATCTTTTATGATTAAGCCGTTTTCCCTAGCTTCTTTCTGAAAAAAGTATGCCAATCTGCCAAAAGAGGGCTTGCTTGGCAGGGCGTCGTCAACTTTTTTAATGCCCTCCTTATAGTTTTCTAATTCATAAAAAACTCTGGTTACTTCTGCAAAATATTCGTACTTTGCGTTAAATTCCGCCTTTTTTTCCCCTAATTCTATTTGAAGGCTTTTAAATGTATTGTATTCCGGAACCACTAAAAAAAACATTAAAAGCAATATGATAAAAAGAATTATAGCTATTGTAATAGGGCGATCAAATTCCATTTTTTTAAAAATTAAAATCTTTTTTAAAAACTTATAGCCTTCCAATCCGTCACTAAGTTTCAAATTTTATGTTTCAGATTTTATTTTAAGGCTCAGTGTTTAATATTTGTCCGGAAGAAGGAGTGGCGACCTCCAACAGCGAACTTTGCAAAGAAGAATCAAATATCTTCGGATCCATTATAAGATTCAAATTAAACTGAACTACTCCTAAATCTCCCAGTTTTGAATTCAAAACAGTTATTTTTTTGATATTTTCGTTTCTTTCAAGGGTTGCCACCTGGCGGCTAAAAGCTGCCATGTTCTCTGCCTGTCCGGACAAGTCTACTTCGGCATCCCTTCTGTTCATAGTGAATTTATCAAACCAAATATTAAAAAATGTCTGCTGTTCCATAAAACTAAAAACAGTAGAAACAAATTTACGGTTCTTTAACAGCCCCATAAAATCATCTACTTTTTTTTGGTAATTAGAAACTTCTTTTTCAAAATCTTTTTGTTGGTCGGTCCCAACCGACTCTAACGCAATATTCAATTCTTCTACATTTTTTCTTTGGTAAAAATTTTTAACGTTGAAAATAAAATAACACAAAATTGAAACCACCAGTAGGCAAATTGAAAAATAAAGCAAGACATCTGTCCACCATGATTTTTTGCCCTTTAATTGATTAACTATTCTAAAAGCCAATTTTTTTAGAATTTGAAAACTAAAGCCTGAAACTTTTTACCGTTGTCATGTTTAGCTTTCAAATTTTTAATTTTGGATTTTAATTTTTATAATTTTATTATACAATAATTTTACAAACTACTCCAATTTATTCACAGTCAAAAATTTATAAAAAATTAGCCGCTCGGTTTTTTTATTTACGTCTCCAGTCCCCCGAGAGCTACTCCAACTGATACAGAAAAACTTGGCGCCATTTCTTTTAAAGTTTCTTCAAGAATCGGCGGGTATAAAAAATCAAAAAAACAATTAGAAATTTTGACTCTCTTTTTAAGAGTTTCCTCAAAATATTCTCTTAGTCCAAACAGATTGGATGTTCCGCCGGTTAAATAAATTTCTTCTATTTCTCTTTCTTCTGCCTGATAAAAATCATTTAATATTTTTTTAATCTCGATTAAAAGCGGATCTATTAAAAGATATATCGTTTCTACAATATTTTCTTTATTTGAGATTAATCCTTCTTTATTCTTTATATCTTCGGCTTCTGCTCGTCCTAGGCCCAGAACAGAAGATATTGCATGAGTTAATTGTCCGCCCGAAAAATTAAAACTATAACTCTTTTTTAGGTTTCCCTTGTCTACAACGTTTATAATGGTGCTTTGCATGCCGATGTCTATCAAACATATTGAATTTTTATTATTGCCGACTAAAACCCTTGTTAAACCCAGTGCCTCAGCTTCAACAGCGTAAAGATCAAGCCCTGCCATTTTTGCAACTGCCTGATATTGAGAAATAATCTGATTAGGCACTGCCACTAAGAATATTTTAAGCGGAGATTTTTTATCGCCGGGATTTCCGCCTATTAGCTTCCATTCTAGAGTGGTTTCTGTTATTGGAAGAGGTATATACTGAGGGGCATTATAATAAACAGCTTGATTTATTTCTTTTTCTGTCATTGGCGGAAGTTCAAAAGATACGCAAAAAGTAGAAAAATCGGGGATAGAAAAAATAGCTGCTTTTGTTTTTATTTTTGCTTCCTGCATAACAGCCTTTATGGCTCTGGAAACAAAATAATTCGAAAGCAAAAAACTGCCTTTCTCCTGACTTCTGAACGGTTCTTTATAAAGGGACGCCGATTGAATTTCTCCGTAATTTTCAAGCGTTTTTCCGCTTCCCCAGCGCGATAATTCAACAATTTTTATCGACGAAGTGCCGACATCTATTCCCACCATTTTCTTAGGAAAAAAAATCTTAAAAGCGTTATTGAAAACCGGAATTTTAAAATTAGCAAGAGGATTAACCATACAACTGAAATTTTAACTATTTTAATTGTTCTAATTGGATATTTTATTATACCTTAAAATCTAAACAATAACACTGTGAATAAACATATAATAGAAAAAATTAAAAATTTTTTATTGGAATTATTTTTCCCTTGTTTTTGTTTAGGTTGTAAAAAAGAAGGGGTTTATTTATGCGAAGACTGCAGGGAAACACTAGAAATATCCGAATTCCAATATTGCCTTTGTAATAAAAATCCATTACGCCTTCCGCCAACTCAAAAAAAGAACGGAAAATGCAACAGATGTTCTGCAAAAAGTCTTTCCGGCCTTTATTTTGCCCTGTCTTATAAAGAAAATAACTTGGCAAAAAAACTAATTTATAATTTTAAATACCAGCCATATGTAAAAGAACTTGCAAAAACTTTATCTGGTCTATTGATAGAGCATTTTATAATAACAAATAAAAACACTGATGATGTTTGGGAAAATAGTGTTTTAATCCCGATTCCCCTAGATAAAAACAAATTAAAACGGCGGGGCTACAACCAGTCAGAAGAACTGGCCAAAGAGCTTTCCAAAATTTTACAGATTCCAGTAATTTCCGATATTTTAATCAAAACAAAAATTACCAAACCGCAAATGGAATTATCAAAAGCAGAAAGAGAAAAAAATATTAAAAACGCATTTTTAATAAAAAACCCTGAACAAATCCGCCAGTTAGCTGGTTCCAGAAAAAAGATATTTTTAGTAGATGATGTCTACACTACAGGCTCCACCATGGAAGAATGCGCCCGCGTTCTTAAAGAAGCCGGGGCAAAACAAATTTGGGGCATTGCGCTCGCCCGCGAAGGATAAAAACAGCCCCGACATTGCGTCGGAGCTGTTTTTTTTGGCGGTGGGGGTGAGATTCGAACTCACGGTGGCTATTAACCACAGCGGTTTTCAAGACCGTCCCTTTAAACCACTCAGGCACCCCACCAAATATATTTTTTTTAGCGAGTTAAATAAATCCTTTAAATTTTAATCCCGCTAAATGTAATTAAGGTATTTCATTGTCATGCGGAGGAGGTGGGAATCGAACCCACAGGCCCCGTAAGGGGCAAGGATTAGCAATCCTTTGCAATACCGTTATGCGACTCCTCCAGTTAATTAATTTTTATTTTACTCTCTAAAATCAATTAAGTCAATTTGATTTTATACATATTTTATTGTATTATTATGTCAAGAAAGCCCCCATAGTTCAATGGATAGAATATGAGATTGCGGATCTCAGGATGGAAGTTCGAATCTTCCTGGGGGCACAGAAAAAGAACGACGTAGTTCTTTCACAAAAAAGCTTACAAGAAAGGAGGTAAGCCGAAACAACAACTTTTTGAAAGGAACAGAGCAATGGAAAAAGGGAAAAAAAATCCAGTCAATCGGTGTTTTGGAAATTACCCGAAAAATCCAAAAAAAAGCGACAAGCCGAAGCCCCCGCCACTCGCCGACCAACAGAAAGATGAAGAAGTAAAAAGGATTTTACTTGAAGCTAATCAGAAAAAGAACGCGGAAAGAGAGATGTCTAGCCTTCTTAAGCAATTTGGAGGCAGATACTCGGTTTTAGATCTTCTCGGACTGATAAGGTGTCGATTTCCATGGCTGCTTGACTTTGCCATTGAAAAAGTGGAAAGACAAAAGAGGCGTAATGTACTCTCTCTTAACCAGATTGTGGAATTCGAACAATTCAAGTTGTCCCTCAAAGAGGAAAAAAAACCGACAATGTAGTCGCCTAAGGCGCTCATGCCCAAACCTCAATGGTTTTGAACATGAGCGCCTATTTTTTTTGAACTATTTGTTGTATAATTTAAAATAAACTTTAGGTTATAAATTAGATTATGGATATTGTAAGCCATATTATTATTGGAAAAATTATTTCCTTTTTTGACAAAAAAAACAAAAGGGCCGGTCTTTGGGCAATGTTCTTTTCTTTTTTGCCTGATTCGTTCCAGGTATTTGCATATATTTATTTAGGATATATAAATAACAGAGCGTTTTTTATACCTAAAAATATCGACTGGAACCATACAAGAAGCACATACCCTGTTCTGCATGCTTTTACATGGGAAATACCGCATAGTATTTTTTTCTTGTCGTTGATTATTCTTCCTATAATTATTTTTTTTAAACTTCCAAAAATTGCTTTTTTTGCCTATCTTTTACATATTATTATAGACATTCCCACTCATGCGGGAGAATGGGCAATAAAGCCATTTTATCCCATAAATTACGCTATAAATGGGACAACTAATGCCTGGGCCTGGCCAATTCCCATGTTTTTTTATTCATGGGTTATCCTTCTTTTTATTTCAACATTGTTATCATTTATTTCCAGAAAAAATCATGCTGACGCTTGAAACTCCAATCAATCAAATTGCAAAAATAGGACCCGCTTACCAAAAAAGGTTAAAAAAATTCGGAATCAAAATTGTCCGGGATCTTTTTTTTCATTTTCCAAACCGTTATGATGATTTTTCAGACATAATAAAAATATCCCAAGCGCGACAAAGGCTGGGAGAAGTCGTTTGCATAGAGGGAAAAATTTTAGAAATAGGAAATGTTCGCACCTTTAAAAAACAAGTAAATTTAACGGAAGCAACTATTGAAGACGACTCTTCTTACCTTAAAGTATTGTGGTTTAGCCAGCCGTATCTTATTAAAAACTTAAAGACGGATGATTTTGTTTGCCTGGCAGGAAAAATAAACTTAGGAAAAGACGGCCTTTATTTGAATAATCCCACCTATGAAATAATAAACCAAAAAACGGAAAAATATAATTTAACCCATACAGGAAGAATAATTCCAGTTTATCCTGAAACCAGGGGGCTTTCCTCAAGGTGGCTAAGGTTCGTTATAAAACCGCTGCTTTTTAATTTAGCAGACGAGATGCAGGAAATTCTTCCGCCAGAAATAATAAAAAAACATAAATTTTTAGGAATAAAACAGGCAATATGGCAGGCTCACTTTCCTGATTCTTTAGAAGCGGCTGATGCGGCTAAGGCCCGTTTTTCTTTTGAAGAACTTTTTTTAATACAGTTGTCTGTTTTAAAAGAAAAAGCAAAATTAATGCAAAAAACAGCCCCTGTCTGCCCGATGGATGTGTCTTTAATGAAAAAATTTACGGCGTCTTTACCGTTTCAGCTGACAGATTCCCAAAAAAAATGCAGTTTTAATATTTTAAAAGATTTAGAAAAGTCTGTTCCGATGTCTCGTCTTTTAGAAGGAGATGTCGGGTCTGGAAAAACCATTGTGGCAACTATGGCTGCTTTAAACGTTATAAAAAGCTCTCCGCCGGCCGGCGGACAAGTAGCCTTTATGGCACCGACAGAAATTTTAGCGAAACAACACTTTAAAAATATTTCAGAATTATTAAATGGTTTTAATGTAAAGATCGGCCTTTTAACGGGCAAAGACGCGCGCATCATATTTAGTACAGAAGAAAATTCCGCCGAAACGGCCTTAAATGTTTCCAAGCAAAGCTTACTAGGAGACTTAGAAAACGGACAGCTGGATATTTTAATCGGCACCCATGCATTAATTCAAAAAGGAGTAACATTCAAGAATTTAGCCTTGGCAATAGTAGATGAACAGCATAGATTTGGAGTGGAACAGCGAGCCACCCTATTTAAGGGGTCCAAATTAGTTCCCCATCTTCTTTCTATGACAGCCACTCCTATTCCTCGCACCTTGGCTTTGACTATTTATGGAGACTTGGACTTGTCTTTAATAAACGAAATGCCAAAAAACAGAAAAAAAATAAAAACCGTAATCGTCGAGCCGACGCAAAGAAAAGAAGCTTACGAATTTATAAAAAAAGAAGTAAAAGAAGGGAAAGGAGTTTTTGTTATTTGCCCAAAAATAGAATCTAAAAAAACCCTTTCAAGTTCTGAACAAAATTCTTTAACGGGATCTGCTCAGGCGTTTGGTTCTTTCGTTCCGCAAAATTACGACTTAAGGGCGCTGGCGTTAAACGACGTAAAGGCGGTAAAAGAAGAATATGAAAAACTTTCAACTGAAATTTTTCCCGATCTAAGAATAACAATGCTGTATGGAAAAATGAAAGCAAAAGAAAAAGAAAGAATAATGTTAGATTTTAAAAAAGGCGAAATTGATATTTTGGTTTCAACTTCTGTTGTTGAGGTGGGGATTGATGTCCCAAGGGCAACAATTATGATGATAGAAGGAGCAGAAAGATTTGGCCTAGCCCAGCTCCATCAATTTCGCGGCAGGGTTGGAAGATCAGATATGCAGTCATACTGTTTCTTGTTTACCACTTCGCCGGACCAGTTAAACAGAAAACGATTAAAAGCGTTAGTTGAATCAAGTAACGGCTTTGAATTGGCTGAAAAAGATTTAGAAATTAGGGGCCCCGGCCAGCTTTATGGAACCCAGCAATGGGGGCTTCCGGACATGGCGATGGAAGGACTGTCAAACATATTTTTAGTTGAAAAAACCAG
>Ga0172379_10008960_pt1 | contig 12458 bp, 10 predicted proteins | sample GrowelOW334metaG_FD_119756 | JGI IMG/M metagenome (GOLD analysis project Ga0172379, IMG submission 119756) | Groundwater microbial communities from an aquifer near a municipal landfill in Southern Ontario, Canada - Groundwater well OW334 metaG | ecosystem: Environmental > Aquatic > Deep... | reverse complement strand
TGGTGCGGGTGTGATGATGGCTGCGAGTGTGTTGCCGATTGTGGGCGCAGGCCGATCAGTTCGCCCCCGCGCAGGCTCGCCGTCACCTTCCATCCCGCGTTCCGCAGGACGTCTGGAAGTTTCCGCGCCACCTCGTAGTCAATTCCGGTCACGGCAGGCGCACCCTCCCGTTCGAGGGCTGCACAAAGCCTGGAAGCATCATCCTCGGCCTGTTCAAGGCTTGGGGGTGTGGGTTCGACGCTCTGGCGCCGGACGGGAGGAGATAAAACGTTGGGGCGGTACGGAAGGGGCGAATCACCCTTGGACGATGGACGGACGAGGAAGGCCTCTGCGATGATTGGTCCGCTTACAACTTGCTGACAGGCCAGTCGCCAACCCTGGGCCAGGTCGCTTTCGCTCAGGCTGGCTCTTTCTTTTTGGCCGCTCTCGCTGGGCACACCGTCCAGGATGCGGACACGACACTTGCCGCAGGTACCACGCCCGCCGCAGGTAGCGGCGAGCGGGATGCCAAGCTCCCGGGCAGCCTCGAGGAGGGTCTTCCCGGGAGCAATTTCTATCACCGAACCCGAAGGTTCGAAACGTACTGTATGGTTCACAGGAGCCTATCGGGCTTTGGTGTAGCTCAGCGGTACACCCCGTAGTCCTTGGTAAAGTCTATCATGGCCTTCAGGTTTTCCGGCTTCGCCTCGTCCAGCATAAAGGCCGAGTCCATGATCAGGCCGCCGTCCTTCCCTATGGTGTCGATCAGGTTCTTGCAGAAGCCGCGGACGTCGTCGGGGGTTCCCGAGGCCAGCATAATGTTGGGGACGTTCCCCATCAGGCAGAACCGGTCGCCCAGGACGGACTTCGCCTTCTGCGCGTTGGTGGCAGAAAGGTGGTAGATCACCTTGCCCTTGGGCAGATCCTGGATGAATTCCAGGCGGCTCTCGAAATCGGCCTCCCAGTAGATTACCGGAATGACTCCCTTCTCGATCAGGGCCATGAGTCCCTTGCGCAGGTAGGGCCAGTAGAATTCCTTGAACTGGGCGTCGGACATGAACTCCCTGGTCGCCTTGTGGATCCACACCCAGGTAAAAGGCAGCGGCGCGCCAGCGGCTCCGGAGCCGTACTCAATGAATATCCTGGTGGCCACTTCCAACGCCTCGTGGAGCTTGGCGGGTCTTCGCCGCATGTCCGCCAGTATCTGGTGGGTTCCGCGCAGCGTGTCGCCGAGTATGTCGAAGGGCGCCCAGTCCCAGCCTGCGAAGGCCAACGGATAGCCCTTGGCCTGGATCTCGCCCCAGTACTGGGCCTGCGAGGTCCACCACTCGTTCATCTGGTTGCCGGCCTTGGTGGCGAGCTTCATGGTCTCCTGCATCTCCGGGGAGGCGAAGAATCCGAAGTTCATCCACCCGGACCACATGAACCTGCGCCAGGGCACCATCTTGGAAAAGCCTTCCAGGGCGGTGAACTGCCTGGGTGCCCAGGTCCTCAGCATGAAGTCCGACGGGTCCTGGATGAACTCGTCGTATTCCTCGGCCTTCATGTACTCGCCGTCCACGTACTGGTACATCGAGTTCTCGCCGAGTCCGTGGCCCGGCCACTTGAAGGCCTTCCAGCCGAGGGTTTCCATGGCCGGCGCCGGGTAAGCGAAAACCGGACCGAAGTCGACGTCGGGCTGGAAATAATCCAGGAACTTGTGGCAGGCGGCGCGGGCCGCCGGATAATCATTCATGGCCTGCTGGAAAGTAATCCCGGCAAAGGCGTAGGGATATTTCTGGTAGGGGCCAAAAACCGGAACACGGTCCGGTGTTTTCATGGCCACCACATCCTTTATGCGTTTCACGCGCTCGTCGTAGAGAACTTGGGGTCCTTTTTCTGCCATGTCATTTTCCTCCCTGAAAGTGGGCGTTCATGCCACCCAGCCTTTTACCAGTTTGACCGCCGCGCTGGCGTCGGAACCGTACGCGTCGGCGCCCACAAAGGTGGAAACCTTGGCGTCCATGATGGCCCCGCCGATCATGATCTTGACCTTGTCGCGGAGTCCCGCCGCCTTCACGGCGTCCACCGTCAGTTTCATCTGGTCGAAGGCCTGGGTAAGGAAACCGCTCAGACCCAGCACGTCGGGCTTGAATTCCTTCATTTTCTGGATGAAGGTTTCCGCCGAAACGTCGACACCAAGGTCGAGAACCTCGAAGTTGTTCACATCCAGCATGAAACCTACAATGTCCTTGCCCAGATCGTGGATGTCGCCTGCCACGGTCCCCAGCAGAACCTTTCCGCGCACCTTGTTCCCGGCGATGGCTTTCAGCTTCGGCTTCACGAGGGCACCGATTTCCTTGAGGAGATCGCCGGCGATGATGAGCTCCGGCAGGTAGTATTCCTTCTTTTCGTAGCGGGCCCCGACAAGGGACATCGCCTCCCTTCCGGCATCAAGGATAAGCTGCGGGTCGATGCCGGAATCAAGCATCTCCTTGGTGAGCTTGATGGCTTTCTCTTCCTCCATGTCCGCGATTGCAGTAACCAGTTTTTCCTTCATTACGTGGTTCCCTCCCGGAAAAAGATCACTTATACCAACTTATACGTATAATAACCCAGTATACCCACTTGTCAAGAAAAACCTTCGCTTGGTTGAATCACGGAAGTGACAAAGTCCAATCCCTTGTTTATTCGCCGCATTATCATGAAAATACAGGTATGGAAGAAGATCGCGCGAAGGACGTTAATACACCGGCAACAATCTCCGATATTGGAAAGAGGTATCCGGTAATGTCACTAAAGGGCGGTTTCGCGCTGATAGACAACGACAGAAAACTCATCCGCGAACACTCCCACCAGATGCGCGAAGCCCTGTTCGCCTGCACGACGCAGGCCCAGGTGGAGTGCTCGGTGGCTTTTGCCCGTTATCTCAGCTATGCAGGTCTGAGCAGCGACAACTATTGGCTGTTCATGCGCCTGGTAATGACCAACAATCCTTGGGTAATTGACGAATTGCTGCACGACCGCGAGCCAAGGCTCCTGTTCTCCACGATCAGACCCGATGCGGATCTGATCGAAGCTGCTTTCCAGGCCCTGTTTTCAAGGCACCCCGAAGAGATATACGCACCTGCCCTGGAAGCCATGCTCGGGGTCGTCCAGAACGCCTATTTCGACCCAGACGACGGATACCGGATCAGAAAGTTCTCAATAATGGATATCAACACCCTTGGCAAATTCCTCCTCAAGGGCGAGACCCAGGATCATCCAGTTAACCGGCTTGTGTTGGAGATTCTTGACAAATTGGCACAGGTAGGTGTCTATTATGGCGAGCCGGACAAGAATGTGCTGTCCAAGCATGCGTTCAACGTCAGGTATGCCTATTTCGACCGGACCCGCAATCTGGTGGATGCCATCCCGGAACCCCTGCTCGTGCGCCTCCCCGACCGCGGCGGAGTGCATCCTGAGGATGATTATGCTGAACTCATGGCCAGCCGTCGGCAACGGCGTCGCGACAGTTTCGGGCGTTTTGTGAAGGAGAGCGTTGGCCGGGAGCCTGTCGCACCAAGCCAGAATCCGGCCCCCAGACCAGAAGTTGACCCGATGAGCACACAAAGTGCATCTCCGGCGAAATCGGATATTCCTGCGGTAGCGGTCCTCCCCAAAAAGACGGTCCCACCGGCGAAACCAGTTGTCGCCCCTTCATCCAAGCCGCTTCGTGGTGAATCGTCCGAAAAACCGGCTGTCAGCAAGGAAATCCCAAAAAAGACCGAAGGCAAGAAACCAGTATCAAATAAGCTGAAAGAAAAGAACGAGCCCGATGCAATCCCGACCAGGAAACCGGCAATCCGGCCCCCCCCAGCCAAGAAGCCTGGCAAGAAAAAATAATACCAGTAGAAGCAGATTGCCGGTTTCATTCGCGCATGGACGGCAGAGATCGAGGAGGAACCGTGGCACGAAAAGAAGACAAGGCCCCGCGAACGACATCACAGGCACCTGTCCCCATAGAGAATCTCAACGGAGTGCCTTTGGTCCGGAAAGTGACCGAACTGGTCGCTTCGCTTCCGGGGAGGTTGCCCGACGCCGATGGGAAGCCCGGCGGGTTGGTGATGTTCCCCGAGCACCTGCGGCCCATCATTATCGGCGACCTCCACGCGAATCGTGAAAACATGTTTCGCATACTCGACCATGACGACAACCGAAGGGATCTCGAGGCAGGAACGGCCGCATGCATATTCCTTGGGGATGTCCTGCACGATGACCGAACCGGCCACATGAAGGACATGAAAAGTTCTGTACAGATCCTGGACGACCTGTTCGCCGTTTTCCTCGCATATCCCGGACTCGTCTACTATATCCGGGGAAACCACGACACCTACGATGAGCGCCTGAGAAAAAGCGGCATAAGCCAGGGAATCGAATTCAAAAAGGAATTGCTGGCACAGAAAGGACCGGATTTCGTCACCGCCGTCGGGGCTTTTTTCGAGATGTTACCGCTATTCATAATAGGAAAAGGATTTGCCATTACCCACGCAGGCCCACCCCGGGGTGGCCTGGTACGCGATGAACTGGTCAACATCAAGAAATATCCCGAAAAGCTGCATCAGCTGATGTGGAATCGGGTGAACGAATACCACGGCAACCCCAGCCTCAAGGAATATGGTGAAAAGGATCTTCGGCTTGTACTGGATCTTCTGGAGTTGCCGCCTTTCACGCCTTTCATCGTCGGCCACAATCCTCTCTGGAACGACGGGAACCAGATCGGCGTCTGGATGAACGTAATCGGCATCAAGAACCACCACATACTCTATTCAGGGTCCGGAAGCAGGGCTCCCTATTTTACCAGGGAGAATGACGAACTGGTCGTCAAGCTGGCAACGCAGAAGACAGCGGAGGTGTACTATTATGGATGAACGGGAAAAGCTGGCTGCCGATGCTGGGGACGCGGAACTAATCAGGTACTTCTACCTGCGCATGAAAACGGAAGAGGTTGTCGACAAGCTCAACAGACTCGAACTCACCCTTTCCACCTGTCAGGATGACGTTCCTTTCAACGCACAGGTTAAAAGCTATTATGGAGCATGCGATCAGGACGGCGATCCATGGATTGTCAAACCCGTGGCAAGTGCCGACGAGATGTTATACCACCGGGCCTGTAGCCTGGCGTACCTGCTCGACCATCGGACCGGTACCTTTGCCGCACCGACAACGGCTGTATTGATAGGCGGGAAGCGTTTCCGGGTTACAAAAGTGGTTCCCCACTCGGTTCAGATAAGTTCCTATAACTATATGGAAGCCCCCTTCATCAATATCCTGCGTGCGGATCTGGTGAATCGTTGGCTTTTCTTCGACGAGGACCGGAATCCCAATAATTATCTGGTCATCCACAACTCGAAAAACCGGAAATTCGTCGTGGCGATCGACTACGACAAAGCGGATCTGCTATCCGAAACGATGAAGATCACGGGTATGCCTGAAAAATTCGGTTGGTTGCGGGCGGAGAAAACCCGGTTCCTCACGCTCCTGCGTCCAGAAAACTTCGACGGTTTGTCCATAGATGAATTCGATGCGAGACTTTCTGCTTTTGCGGCCATCACCATGGAAGAAATGGTTTCATTGGCCCAAAAGGCTTTTGAGGGTTTTTGCGCCGATCCTAAGGCCATGGCGACCAAGATCAGCGGAAATTTCATGCGCCGGAGGGAATATATCGATACTTATTTCAGGAGTATGTTCAAATCCGGTGCGGAAACCATCAGCAATAGCCGGCAAACCGACTATTCAGCGTTCGGACAGAGCTTTTTGGACATGCACAACAAGAACAAATGATCGTTTTTTAATTTAGATGGCTTGACATTCTTGATATCAAAACTAGAATGGAAATAGTGAGCACATTTCCGATGGGTTCATCGTCGCATGGAGGTAATGATGGACAAGCAGACTGAACGAGTCATAGAAAGGACTTGGTCAAAAGAGACGATAATGCAGGTTGAGTTGGGGATCGTGCAAAATATGCTCGGTTCCAGGACTGAAGAAGCAGTTGAAGGTTCCATTAGTTTCGCTCGTTTTTTAAGCCTTTCTGGTTTGAACAACGACAACTATCCGGCCTTTCTCAAGTTGCTGGAGATCGAAAACCATTGGGTCATCGATACCATGGTAGGCAAGAAGGATCCCTTCCTCCTTTTGAGTCCCATACAGCCAAACAGCTTCCTTGGTTTTACCGGCTTCAAGCTGTTGACCAATTGGCATCCAGGCGGTATCTATCCGGTTACCCTCTCCATAGTGCTCGGTATCCTTCAGGCGACGTACGCTTCGCCCAAGGACGGCTACAAGATTTTCTCGGTCTCTATAAACGACGTGAACAACCTTGGAAAGCACCTGAACAAGGAACTCGGCCAGGACGATTCCAACAACCGCTGTATCCTGGATATCCTGGATAGGTTGGGTTCGCTCGCGGGAACATCCACGAATCCTGAGAAAGAACAAATGGCGCGCCAGGCCAACAATATCCGAACCTTCTACTTCGACAAGAGGAAGAAGATGGAAGATATCATTCCGCAGGTTCTCTTGGTGAAGTCGGATTACGTCGCCAAAGAAACCGCTCCGCGCCAGCTCTTCGTAGACTAATCAGGAGAAAGGGGTAGAACCATGAAGGAGCTCTTCGAAAAGAAGCAGGACTGGGCCGAAACTGAAGTCCAGCAGATAGAATACTATATGCTCAAGGGCATATTGGGTTGCCGCAGTGTGGAAGCAGTCGAAGCCGCCACTACCTACGCCAGTTATCTCAATTTTACCGGAATCACGAACGGAAATTATCCGGTTTTCCTGAATATCCTTACTGTCAGAAACCATAATGTCATTGACGCTCTCCTGGGCACCCGTGACCCATTTCTGTTCATGAGTTCCATTCAGCCCAACTATTTTATAGTTTCCACCTGCTTCGCCATCCTCACCAAATACCGGAAAGCGGAAATTTATCCGAAGACCCTTGGTATCATACTTGGCGTGTATCAGGCTACCTATAATTCCCCGTTGGATGGATACAAGATCTATCCGCCGTCGGTAGCGGACGTGAACGCCTTGGGCAAGCATCTGAATGAGGAAAAAGGACAGGATGACCTGCTCAACAGGAGCATTCTGGACATCCTCGACAAGCTTTCGTCCCTTGAAGGACAAAACGTGGACGAGGACATGGAAGATCTCGCAGTGCATTCCCACAACATCCGCAACAATTTCTTCGATTCCAAGAAGCATCTTGTCGATGTCATTCCGGAAGTACAGCTGCGGCTCGAACCAAATCTGGACAAAGACGTACAGCCTCGTTCCAGGAAGCCTTTGGCCGAAGTCGAGCAGGCTCCTCAGCAGCCGTAAGGCATTCATCAAAACGGATCGCCGCCGGAACATTCCGGCGGTCGTTTCCGGTATCGGGAGGAATAGATGCCAGGCGCCCAATGGCCTATGTGGTCTGAGAATGAGGTTGATGCACTTTCCCTTGGTTATATCAAGGATATTATTTCCAGCGGGGACGAATACGGCGTTTTTGCCGCTGTTGCCCTAGCCCATTACCTGACTGGCAAGGTCGGACTGAACCCGGATAATTATCCGATATTCTTCAGGTTGATCGAATCGGGCAACCATTGGGTCATCGATACTTTGGTGGAGGACAAGGATCCAAGTAAATTCATGGGATCGATCCAGCCAAACACCTTCATGTTGAACGAGTGCTTCCGAATGCTGACTGGATGGAAACCTGGTGAGGTTTATCCAAAGGCCTTGGTCATCATCTATGGTCTGCTTACCCAGTGCTACTTCATCCCCGAGGAAGGATATAGGCTGTATCCACTCACGGTTTCAGATATCAACAATCTGGGCAAGCACTTGGATAAATCCAAGGATCAGATGGATCCTCTGAACCGGGTCGTCCTTTCCTTATTGGACAGGATCGCGAGCCTGATCGAACCGCAAAAGCCAATGCCTTCCAATGAAATTAAGGATGTTGCCCTACAGGCGAACAATATCCGTGGCAAGTTCCTGGATATGACCAAAAACCTGAATGAATCCATCCCCGATATCCTGTTGATTCGTGGCAACTATCTAGAGAAACAGATAAAGCCGAATATTCCGGTAATTGATCTGTAATTTCAGCGGCTCAGGACGGATCATTTTTCACCTCCTAAAAGATAGAAAAGGATTGCTGGAGGTGATAAATGATGACGGAGCTGGTTCCTATCCAAGACTGGCAATGAAATGCTCGTTCCGCTGACAGAAATTAATAACTGCTATATTCTCCAAAAACCACTAGGCCAGGATTCCTGTGCTGAACACTGGCTGGCAAGTGCCATTTACTCTCCGCATACATTTCTGCTCCGCTTCGTGAAGGAAGAGTTATCCACTCTTGCCTCGCTTGAACAATTCCGGTTGGAATCCATGCGTTACTATTCTTTCGAGGGTAGGGCATTCTCGGATTTCATCGAGATTGAATACTTCAGGAATCGACTATTCATCTCATCGGAGTATCATGGGGAAGAAACCCTCACAGAGAAACGCCTGGATAACGGGATCTGGAATCCGGAACTTTCCTGCTCGGCTGTCGTGAATCTGGCAAGCGGGATTGATCGCATACACGAGCGCAAGATGATATTCGGCAGCCTGACCCCCGAGAACATTGAAATAGTCTCTGGCGGCAGGAACGAATTCGATTTCAGGTTACGGACACCTGGATACACACTGCTTTATCAGGTTTTACCGGAAAGCTATACAGATAACGTCGCCTATAAGACCTTTCTCGCTCCAGAGCTTAGGACGGGCGCCAAACCAGGGAGACCCGCCGATGTATATTCACTCGGAGTAACGCTTGCCTGGTTATTGACAGGTCCACTACCCGTCATAGATCGTTCCTTCCCAGCAAACCTGACTGATGAATTCAGAAAAAGACAGATTCCTGATGAGCTTTCGCGAATAATCCACAAATCGATTCAGCAGGAACCTTCAAATCGATATCAGAATTGCATAGATTTCATGGACGAAATACAGGCTTATATAAAAGCGTCCCGAAAAGCGGACGAAGAGGCAAAAAAAAGCCTATCCCCCTCCCAAACCACAACTGATACTCCGGTCCCGGTGTCCCCCCCCCACGTGATTTTACCGGAAGCGGCACCAAGGCACGAGGTTCTTACCTATTTCCAGGAAATATCAGCGGATTATTTCAGTGCCCCAGGCAAGTATCCAACTTCGAAGGAACAAAAAGCAACTCCGGAGCAAAAACCTGTACCCAGGTACACTGCCCCTGTTGTATCAGCCGTATCAAATCCGAGTGCAGATTATTTCAAAGGTAGTTCCGCGATAAGCGAGTCATCGGCAATGATCGCCGAGCCAATCCAGGCAGCCCCTGCCAAGGATATTGACCCAGGCATAACAAAAGTCGCTCCCGAAACTTCAGCAAACGTACCAGTACCCACCCCGCCCATTACACCAACCATTGTGATTCCTCATTCATCAGAACTTTCCGACCCTAAAACCAAATCGGGGAAAGAACAAGGAATGCCTCCAGGGGGTAGGCCAAAAAGGACCTCCCACACACACGCAGCCTCTGTGCCTGCACCTACATGGAAGTATAGGCGTGTTGCTTTCAACGACATCTCGTCTAGATTATCGGGGGCAGTCCGACGCGCGCGAGGCAGCCGGGGAGCGGTCCATTATCTGGGGGAGTCGGATTTCAAGGAAACCACCAAGTTGGTGGAAAGCCTATTCGCCGATCTGCATAAAGAGTCGGTTTATCTGGATTTGGGTTCATTTCTCGGATTCGGCAAAGCCGGTGTCCAGGATTTCCTGAATGCCCTCAGGGTGGCACTTTCAGCTTCCGTTTCGACCGAGAAGCCTTACTCGTTGTCCCGTTTTGCCCGTATGGTGGACCGGCATGGTGCCAAGGCCTTTTTTGGATCGGCCCCGCTGGGAAGAATCCTGTACGGCAAGGACGAGGTCGAAATAGCTGCGGCCGATTCGGATTGGGATAGCATCATCAGGGCAATGGCGGTTTTTGGCAGGAAGAAAAGACCCCTGGTGCTGGTGATTCGGGGCGGAGAATGTTTCAAGCCGGAATTGATTGAATTTTTCAACAAAGCCGTACCCATACTGAAAGACAAACCAGTTTGCCTTTTCCTGTTCCGTAAGGATTTCCCCGCCATTCTGCGAATTCTGGGAGTCTCTGCTCAAAATTCCTGACAATAGTTTGTCAGTCTTTCTTGAGGGCTGAGGTATCCACAAAATAATGCCCTCGCCCAAGTTGCTTGGCTTTCTGCAAGGCCTTTTTCGCCCGCTCGAAAACGGCAAGCCCCTCAAGCGGATTTCCCGTGGCAGCACCGACCGACCCACCGATCCAGACGACCCCATCGGGTAATTCAACCGGTCTTTGTATCATCTCGGTGAGTTTCCCGGCCATTTCGGCGGCCAATTCATGTGAGTGGTTTGGGACTACGGTGGCTATCGCCGCGAATTCATCGCCCTCGATCCTGGCTGCGATTCCGTCTTCCCCGGCAAAGGGCAACACGCGTCGGGCAACTTCCTTGATGACGGCATTGGCTTTTGCCTCGCCCCTGGCCTTGATGAGCTGATCGAAATCCGCCAGATCGGCGGCGAGTACGATGATGGCTTTGTTATCCTGTGCGAGACGTGCGGTTTTTTCTGCGAACCAGGCATTCAGGCCATTCATATTCGCCAGACCGGTAAGGGGATCCAGCCTATCCGGAGAAATTTCTTTCGACTCCACTGCCTCAGCCGTTACTGGCGGTTCCGGTTTCTTCCTGGCGTCCAGGATGGTCTGGATTTTCTGCCACGCGAAGCCTGCTCCAGACACCACAATCAAGGAGATAATCGTACCCGGCCAACCAGCCAATTGGCTTGCAACTCCACCGACGAGCGCGGCTATGGCGAGGGACCCGACAAAAGTCACGAATGGGATTCGAACAAACATCGATAAAAGAGCATTCATGCAATGAGTATCGGCGAAAACATACGCCCGTGCAAGCCAAAAACAGAGTCATGTGTACAATGACAAAACTCCGGCATTCTGCTATGCTCCGCGCCTTTGGGAGCATTGTATTGATCAAATTGACAGGCATCCGCGTCGCCTACGGTGAACGCCTGATTCTGGACGATGTGGAATTCCTTTTACGTCCTGGTGACAGGATTGGATTGGTGGGGCCGAACGGAGCCGGGAAAACCACGCTGTTCAGGGTCATAGCCGGGGAAGAAAAGCCCGACGCGGGCACAGTTTCCATAGACTCGGGGACGGTCATAGGTTATTTCTCACAGAACGTGGCGGAGATGTCTGGCCGCAGCGCCCTTGCGGAAACGTTGGCGGGTGCCGGCACCGTGTACGAGATCGGACGGCAACTGGAAGAGCTGGAACACCGCATGTCGGATCCTTCCGCCAAGCCCCTGAGCGATGCCGAGATGGACAGGTACGGCACTCTCCAGTCGGAATACCTCCACCGCGACGGGTACAACCTGGAAGCCAGGGCGGAGGCCATCCTGACGGGCTTGGGTATCGGCCCCGACCGCTTTGGGGAACCGGCGGAACATTTTTCCGGTGGCTGGAAGATGCGCATCGCCCTGGCCAAGATTCTGGTGCTGAACCCGGATGTCCTTTTGATGGATGAGCCGACGAACCATCTGGACGTGGAATCCATCGTGTGGCTCGAGGAATGGCTCAAGGATTTCAAGGGCGACCTGGTGATGACCAGCCACGACCGGGAGTTCATGACCCGTCTATGCTTCCGCACCGCTGAGGTCGCCTCGGGCACGGTCACCTCCTACACGGGGGACTACGACTTTTATCTGCGGGAACGGGAAATACGGCGCGAACAGTTGGTGGCCACCTTCAACCGCCAGCAGGCCATGTTCGCCAAGGATGAGGAATTCATCGCCAAGTTTGCCGCCCGGGCTTCCCACGCCTCGCTGGTACAGTCCCGCATAAAGGCGTTGGAAAAGATCGAACGCGTGGTGGTGCCGCCAGACCCCAAGACGATGAGGGTCCAGTTCGCTTCCTGCCCCCGCTCGGGTGACCAGGTAGTGGTCATGAAAAATCTGGCGAAAACCTGGCCCAAAGCTTCCGGTGGCACGCTCCAGGTTTTCTCAGGCCTGTCGGGCGTGGTGGACCGGGGCAACCGCATCGCGCTCACCGGCATAAACGGCGCGGGAAAATCCACCCTCCTCAAGGTCATCACCGGCCAGACACCGCCATCGGAAGGCAGCGCGACCCTGGGTGGCAGCGTCCGGCTGGGCTATTTCAGCCAGTATTCCTCGGACCTGCTGGACCCCAAGCATACCATTTTCGAGGAAGTCGCCGACCGCATCCCGCTGGCTTCGGTAGGGGCGGTCAAGGGCATACTGGGAGCCTTCCAGTTTTCCGGCGACGATTCGGACAAGAAGGTTTCCATCCTGTCGGGGGGCGAGAAAAGCCGCGTAATGCCGGCGTGCATGCTCGCCGTTCCGGTCAACTTCCTCGT